>Ga0209121_10006275_pt1 | contig 10470 bp, 8 predicted proteins | sample Cruoilmetagenom3_FD_187292 | JGI IMG/M metagenome (GOLD analysis project Ga0209121, IMG submission 187292) | Oil polluted marine microbial communities from Coal Oil Point, Santa Barbara, California, USA - Sample 3 (SPAdes) (version 2) | ecosystem: Environmental > Aquatic > Marine > Oil seeps ...
GCCTCGTCGGAGGAGTGGCAGAGTGGTCGAATGCACCGGTCTTGAAAACCGACGTAGGTGAAAGTCTACCGTGGGTTCGAATCCCACCTCCTCCGCCACAACCTCTTAATAAGGCATTGTTTTTGTGAGAAAAAAATCGCTGCGATGATTTTTGTTCCCACATTAATTCCCACACATGCCGCGTGCTCGAGCGGCCCGCCCCTCAGTCCCCCAGCACATCATCGCCCGATTCACCTGTGATCAGGCGGCGTTGGGTGTCGCGGTCGATTTGGCCATAGCTGCGCAGGGTTGTCAAAACGTCTGTGTGGCCAAGGTTTTGAGACAATGCCACCAGTTCCGCCACCGACTCGCTGGTTTTCGCTCCGTGGCGGGCCAGCATGTGACGGAAGGCGTGCGGGCCGAAACCGGGCAGACCCGCCGCAGCGAAGGCCCCGTTGACGATCTTGCGCACAGGTTCCGAGGTTTTCCACGCGCGCCTCTCAAATCCTGTCGCAGCAAATCCGGTGTTGGACTGTGGCGCAATCGCCGTTGCCGGAAAGAGCGGATCGTCAGGCCCAAACAACGCCTCGTCTTCGAGGTAGGTCATCCATGCGGCCAGCGCGGCTTCGGCTTCGGAGAAGTCCTTGGCAAAGAAGGTGTGCAGGCTCTTGCCGAACTTCGTCGCCACCTCGCGCGGGTTTTGCGTGACGGATTTTTCCTCCAGATCGACGTGTTTGAGCCGCAAGGAAATCAGCGCCCCCACGCGCACGCCCGTCAGACAGAGCAGCGCAAAGATCGCCTTGTCGCGCCGCTCGCGCGGGGTTGTGTCGGGCATCAAGGCCAGCGCCCGTTTGGCCTGTTTGATGCCCGGTGCAGCGCGTGGCGGCGCGGCGCGGGCCTCTGCCTCGTCCCGGCGCGACAGCTTGAAGTAATCCGCATCCGCCGCCCTGATCCGACTGCGGAAACCGTCCTGCTGCGACAGCCAGAGCGTGAACTCGCGCATCGTCGCCAGAATGGCGCGCAATGTCGATTTGCTTAGAGGTATGCCGTTCGCGCCTTTCGCTGTCTCAAGATGCGTGCGAAAGCCCATGGCCCATTCGATATGGAACCGCGCGAAATCCTTGCGCCCGTTCCAGACGTCGAAGCGTTCCAAGGCCGCCAGTTCCCGATCCAACGATTTGTCGGACAGTTGGCGCGCATATTTGCGATAGTCGATGAACTGGCGCTTCAGGCGTTCATTCTTTTCATTCGGTCGTTTGCCCATGGTGGCCTCGTTCAGTTTTTCATGCGAGAGATGGGGAGCGCAGCCGCACCCCGGTTTTTTTGTGAGAGGGTATTTCGCAAGAAGTGGCGCGGCGGGTTCCCAGACCTAAACCCCTGAACTTTGCACCGCCCCCCTGCCGAAACACTGCGCAGATTAGGGCGCATTCCTCAGTCCAACGCCGCCTGCCTTGAAGAGGAAAAACACGGGGGCATCTGTCCACCTCCTTAATGTGTCCTAGTGCCGCGTAATTTTGAGGTCTAGTGTCCGGGCAATTTGGGGGATCAAGGCTTCGGCGACGGGTTTGGAAACAACCGTTCCGCAGGCATCACAGAGCGCTGTCATCTTTGCGCGGCCACTGGCGACGTCACAGTCAGCCATGCCTTCCGCTGCCTTCCGTTCCGCCCTGCAACAAACGCAGTAGAATGTGTCGATCCGGGTTTTGACTGACCGTTTGCCGCGCTGCAATTTGATGTGGTCGCGCAGGTCGTCGCCCCGGATCAGAGCGGGGCGCGCATCGTCCATGACCGGCAGACCATCCGCCGCCCAATTGCGGATGGTGCGGGAGGAGACGCCAGACGCCTCCGCCGCCTCCTCGAAAGTGTAGCAGCGGAAGGCCTTGATCCCGTTCAGGCGCGCTTTCTTCGGCATACCGCGCCCTCACTCGTCCGCCGGGGTTTCATTGCGTTTCAACCAGTCCCGCAGGGCGTCCAAGGTAATCAGGCGGCGGGTGCCGATCTTGACGCTTTTCAGCTCACCCGATGACAGCGCGGCATAAAGCGTTGTACGCCCGATGCTGCAAAGGCGCGCGGCCTCATTGGGGGAAACTGCAAGGATTTGCGCGGCTTGGCTGATCAGTTCCGGTGTGTTCGTCATGGCCCATACTCCTTTACTTGGGTATGGGTGAACTGTGCCGAACGCGGGCTGGACAGAAACAGGCCGAGGGTTTCTGTCCAGTTATTGTTCAGTCCGCGCTTTAGTCACATAGTCTCTGACAGTGGATTGCGAGGGGGCTTTTTCATTTGGATAGCGCTCTGCAAAGAGTTGCAGGACTGCATCAGCCTCTTTGTTACGCCCTTCCAGCGACTGACCGTGTAGTATTCGCTCGCTGATCAAGCGCGAAATCACCGGCCCATGCGCGCTTGGACGCCCGCCGGGGTTCTTGCGAGGCAAGCCGGTTAAAACGCCGGGATCGGCAATAACGCGCAGCTCACCAGTTGTGATGTCGATCTCGATAAGGTCATTAAGCAGCACTGTCGCCAAGCCAGCCATTGGCAAAGCACCCTGAGCCGTCACCACAAGCCGCCATTCCGACCGGGCTTCGCGTGCCAAGGCGTGTTGCAATGCGCGCGCGTCATCTTCTGTTTCAAGGGTCGGGTGAAAGTACAACATCACTGGCGCAGCGTCGGTTTGGGTCACGCCGATCCGCCACGTCTCGCCGAAAACACTGGAGGACTTGCGCTGCCGACATCCAAAGGCATCGGCCAAGCGGTCAATCAACTTTGGAACGTCCGGCGAAAATGCAGCCAACCGCGCGGCGTCAAGAGCCAGAAAGCCGAGGTCCGGGCAGTAATACCCATACCCACCCGCCTCATAGACAATCGGCGCGGAATGCGGCGCGTCGCATTCATCGCACACAACCGAAGCCAAAGCGTTCGGTTCACGCATAAATCCATGACGGACCAGCACCGCAAAGCCATCGTCGGCCCGGTAGAAATCTGCGGAAACTTTGCCGCCTTGGGAAATGATCTCGCACAGCAACGTCGCTGCGGTCATTCGACCACCTCAAACAACTCGACTTTGGTCGGTGGCGGGTCCAGCAGGTCCCAGCGATCCAACAGGTCAAAAACAAATGCCCGCTCCGCTTCGGTCTTATTCGGTGCGCTCGTCGTGTTGGGCGTTCGCAGGGTCACTGTTAGAACATGGCCCTTTTTGCCGTCGCAAGGCGCTTTGAAAATCCGCAAGGTTGCCGCAACAATGTGCCAGCCTCCGGCCTGCAATGGCGACGCAACCCCAAACCGCCGTTTCAGAAACTGATAGAGAGTTTCATCCTCGCCGCGCTTTTCGGCCATCAAAAATGCCCCATCCGTGGACCTGAACGACAGTGAAGAAACCTCGACACGTTCAATTCCATCCGCCGGAACGGTCGTCAATTCCGGCGCGTTGCGCAGAACCTCCAGACGAACATTGCGACGGGGCACTTGGACGGGCGGCTTGGACTGCGGCGCAAAGTGTTTGGAAAAGGCTTGCAGATACTTGTCGCGGATTTTGTGGCCACCTTTGGCGCAAATCTCGACGATCCGCTCTTTGGGGTCACAAACCACACCGACCTCAAGAACCTTTTGCCGCGTGTGTCGCTCAAGGCTTGTCTCGCCAAAGGCCAATTCGCTTTCGGCGTGGTCCTCGACATAAATGGTTGCTTGGGTCAGTTTCGTTTCTGCGCCAGTAGCCGGATCAATTCGTACAGGATGAAACCAATCAGCCTCGCGCTTGCGATGCGCGGGCAAATCCAAAATATCTACCGCTTCGGCCAAAAACGCATCCTGCGCGCTTTGCTGATCCAAAGCCCACGGCTTGCCATCATCGGGGAATTGAAACCGCGCCCATTGCTTGCCGCCGGATTTGCGCAAGTAGGACGCCTGAACCTGAACACGGTCGATCATCACACGGTCAAACTGAATCGCCAGCATCAAAAGGACGTCTTCGACGCCCTCGTACCCCTCCAGATCGACGCCTTCCCCGGCGCAAACATGCGCCACGCCGCTCATACCATCGTCTGAGGAAAGCTCGGCCAAAAGCTCCAACTCAGCTTTCACAGCATCTTGTCGCGCGTCAGGCAGGCCCGCTAACAGCACCTCAATCGACTTCACGAATGCCGCGCCGCGCCCGCCGCTACACCAATCGAAATCGCCGTCGGCATGAACGCCGCGCGCACCCAAAAAATCCCGCAACCGCGCCGGGGGAGATTTGCGAATGAAAGCACTAAACGACGCCATATCTTGAGCCTGACCAATTGACCTTGCCGAAACATGGGGTTCGCAGACGTCCCGTGCAAGTTGTTTGAGTTCAAAATTAACGCCTAAACGCAGAAGTCAGCTATGCGTTTAACGCCTCGGTCTCGAATGCCGCTTTGAAGTCGGTATTGGTCTGCCCCGTCTCATTGAAGAAGGGCAATCCAAGAACGGCATAATCCCGGCCTTGGAATACCGTCTCAAGTCTGGCCTTGGCTTTCACTTGCTCAAGGAAGTCTTGCTTCCAGTCATCTTGCGGGCGCAACTGGTCGCCCTTGGGTTCAATGAATAGCTGCAAGATCGTGCTTGCTTCCTCGCCCTTCTTCCTCAAAAACAGAACGAAGTCGGGTTCAAAGGCGCGTCCGGTGTCGAAGTCGTACAGCTTCACCGCCTTTTCGTTCCGCAGCAGGTAGAAGTCATCATAGATACCGCGCAAGCGGGCTTCCTGATCGTGCATGTACTTGATGAAGTGCTTTTCTTGGTCGGTCCCGTAGCTGTCATCATAGGCGTGCCAGTCCTTGCCGCTCAGGTCGATCTGATCCAGCCCCGGAACATTGCTTTCGGTCCAACTTAGCCCGGTTTCGCCTTCAATGCGCAGTTTCAGCACCTTGTCTGTGAAGCGGTCCTTGATTGGATAGGGCTTGAAGTCTTTGGTGCCGATATACTCGACACTTTCCCGTTTCACGCCGCTTTCGATCTGGTGCAGGACGTATTGTGCAATGTCCAGCTTTTGCCGTGCGGTCAGGTTGTCCAAGTCACCGGGTAAGCCGCGCACGCTCACTGTCACACCGCCCAGATAGGTGTCAGAGGTGACAAACTGCGCGGCGCTGGCGAGTTGCGGAAAGTAGGTCCGCAAGTTGGCGAAGTGGAAGAAGTCGTTGGCGTCCATTGCAAAGCCCAGAATGGCCCTACCAAAATCCGCCAGCCTAAAATCGCGTGACACGGGTTCTTTGCTCGACGACTTCAACGTCAACTGTCCACCGCCAAATGCAGATGCTTCCGTCACCCGCCCTGTCATCAAGTTGGGATAGGTGAACGGGCCTTCGATCTTGTAGGCGTCCAGCCCGGCCACACCATCACGCGGATTGCGCACCCGGTCGTTCGTCCAGACGTATTCCCTCACATATAAGGAGGTCTGCTTGAAACTGTCCTTGAGCCGCAACCGCACCGTCCGGGCCGTTTCGTCCAGCATCCCGGTTTCGCGCAGGGCGTTGCGGATGTCTTGGATGTACTTGGGGTTATGGGAACAGTGGTAGTGCAGTTCTTCCAAGATGCGCAGGGGCGTGTCCACGGCGCTGTCATACTTGCGCTTTTCCCGTGCCGCGTCGGGCTGATCCGGGGCGATGAACGGAAAGTACCGCGCCCCGCGCCCGATCAGCTGTGCCTCGGCCATCGTGGTCTTGCCCACCTTGTTGGCCTTGCCATCGCGCGTGTCGTACAGGCGCACAATGTCGAACAGGTTCAGAACGTCCCAGCCTTCGTTCAGCTTATCGACGGCAAAGATCACCCGTATCTCGTTGTCACGGTCCTCCAAGGCGTTGAGTTCTATCTGTCTATTTTCCAAATCCTTGGGGTTGTTGACATTCACCACCTTCTCGGGGGCAAAATCGCCCTGTAGCTCACGGGCAAAATCCGCACCGCTCATGCCCCGTTCGTCCATGATGAAGGCGAAGGCGCGCGAAAGGGTCTCATCGCCCTCAGAGGCCGCCCTGAGCGCGTCCAGCGCCTTGTCCGTCAGCCCTGCCACCATCGCAGTGAATGTGGCCTCGTTGTCGGCGCTTTCCTTGATCGTCTTCGACTTCATCAGGATCACCGGCTTGCAGTGCAGCCCATGCGCCTCGGCCACCTTGCGGCGGTATTGGCTTAGAACCATCGCCTGCATCATCCGGTCCACGGGCGGCAAATCGGCCTGCCGCAACCCTATGTCCTTGGAATAGCCGTCTTCCCGAAACTGGCGCAGGGAATAGTCGTACAGTATCTTGTCGTGATACTTCGCTCTGATCGCCTCATGGCTCAGGTCCACGGTCGCGGTAAACTCCAACAGCGTGTTCTCGGGGTGCTGGCGGAAAATCTCAGAAACTGTGCCTTCCCAACTGGCTTTCACTTCGGCCTCGCCCTTGGTCAGCGTCTTCTTTGTCTCGGCGTTCAGGTGGTGCGCCTCGTCCGAGATCATCACCACCTTGTAGTCGCGGAAATCCTCGATGGTGACAGCGTTTTCTTTCGGGGTCTGCATCCGGGTATGCAGCCCTTGGATGGTGGTGAAGTGGATATTAATGGCATCGCCCGACACCGCATCGAATGTATCGACCGCGCGGATGTCCACCGGCTTGTCGTCAATGCGGATCATGGGCGCGAACAGGTGCTTGGCCGATGCGGGGTTGAGGAAGTTGTCCTTGGTCTTTTCGATGATCTGGGCAGAGTTCACGAAGAACAGGAAGTTGCGGTAGCCGCGCCGGTACAGGTCCAGGATCAGCGCCGCCATCAGCACTGTCTTGCCGCTGCCCGTGGCCATGTGGAACAGCAGGTGCGGGTTGGTCGGGCGCTGCGGGAAGTCTTCGATATAGTAAAGCCAGCGTTCCAGCGCCGTGACCTGATAGGGCCTTAGCGCAATCTTGCCCGCGATGTTGCCCGTGATGTGATCGGGGATGTCCTTCTTGAGCAGCCCGAGTTCAACCGCCCCGTTGAGCTTGTCGTTCAGCGTCTGGCTCATTGGTCCAGCCCATAGAAAGAGCGGGTCGCGCGGGCGTCTTCGTCCGAGATGTCAAAGTCCGCATCACCAAGGGAGCCGAGATTGACATAGAGGTGGTTGGCATCAAGGCAGTCCATCAACACGCGCTTGGCGTCTTCCAGCGGAAGCGCGGCGAAGTCGCCCCCCTCTTTGATCGTGCTGTCGAAGGCGTTCAGGTCCACGTCATAGCGCAGATAGCCGGTGGCTTGCATGTCGGTATGGATGGTTTGCAGCGCTGCTATGTCCGGGGCAGCTTCGATCCGGTCAGCGAAGGCGGAGTTGGAAGCCGCAAGTTCAGAATAGACAAACGATCCACCGCCTTTCCACTTCACAGTTTCGGAAACCCCACCTTGTTCGCCATTGACGACATTGTGCATCCGTTGCTTGGTCACGTCTTCGATGTAGTCCATTTGCTCGATTGCAAGCCAACGTCGCCCCATCTTGTGAGCAACAGCCGAGGTCGTCCCTGAACCTACGAAGAAATCCAGAACGATGTCGCCGTTGTTGGTGCCAATATGCAATATGCGCTCAATCAGTTTTTCAGGCTTGGGCGTAAAGTCGGATGCCGCATCTGCCCCAATGTGTGATTGCAACTCTTTCTTTGCTTGCTCATTCGTGCCTGCTTCCGAATGAGGCCACCATGTCCATGATTGAATTCCCTTTTCCTCTTTCAGATACAGCTTCTTGCGCGGCGCATTCGTGTCTTTTGCTCCAAACCAAATGCGCCCATCATTGAATAGCTTCCAATATTCGGGTTCGGTCGCGCCCCAACAGCGGCCTTCTGGCGGCCAGTGTTCATCACCTGAAGGACTGACGACTTTATAAATCTGATCTTGCCTGCCCAATACGCCGTTCTTTTTCTTATTTTGGGCAGTGAAGTCCCGATGAACCCAATCACCGTTTTTGTCGTTGTCGCGATTAGAGTATTCGGCGCGTTGCTTCTCAGTCAGCGGCAGTCGATTGGCCTTTTCCTCGAATACGGTTTTGTAAGTGCCATTCTCGCGTTTGGTCGTGCCTACCGTCCTTGCAAAGACAAGGATGTTGTCGAACCCATCACCAAGAACCACGCGGTTATCCGGTGAAGTCCGCTTTTGCCAAGCAATATGCGCCACGAAGTTCTCACGCCCGAAAATCTCATCACCAAGTACCTTGCAGTAATGTGTTTCAGTCTCATCAAGCGTAATGAAAATCGCCCCGTCACGAGTAAGCAGTTCCCTAGCAACCTCCAAGCGGCTGCGCATAAACGTCAGCCATCCCGAATGGTTAAACCGATCATTGTAGCGAAAACCATCGCCCCCAGTGTTATAGGGCGGGTCGATATAGATCAGCTTTACCTTGCCCGCATAGCGCGCTTTTAACGAATGGAGCGCCAGCAGGTTGTTGCCCTTGATCAGCAGGTTATCGTCGTCTGACACTTCGCCTACGGGCTTGGCCTTGCCCTCTGCCACGGCCTCCGCATCCCAGCGTTCCCAGTCGGTCAGCACCTTGGATTCAAACAGCCGCGTGATGTCGTCGGGGGCCAGCGTCGTGTTCCAGAACACCTCGTTGCGTCCCCGGTCCTCTTTCGTCATGCCGCCTTCCAGCACGCAATCCTTGTAGGGCCACACCAGCACCACGTCGCGCGACTGGCTCAGGTAATCACCGCGCCCATCCGTCAGGCCGATGCGGTTCTTGAAGGCGGTATAGCTGTCTGGCAGGAAGGCTTTGTTGGACACGAAATCCTGAAACTTTACCTTGTCGAACACCAGCGCGCCCGCGATTTCGGTGAAGAAATGCGCCTTGATCGTGTCGGACTGCATCAGCAGTTCCAGCAGCCGCGCGTCCATGTTCAGCGCCGCCTCGATCACCGCATTCTTGAGGATCGCCCCATCCGAGATGAACGCCTGTTCGGCTTGGAGAAGTGCGGTCAGGTCATCGAGAAGGTTCTGCATGGATGGTCGCCCCCGTGTTGGTCTTTTCGCCCTTTGTGCCTGACGGGACAGGGAAAATCCAGCGGCAAGAGTTTGCCTTTCGACGCAACCCGAAATTCAGGCGAAGTGTGGAATCTGGACTATATGCCAAGAGAGATGATGTTGCGCCCAAGGTCGCAGGCAGTTGCGACGGCTTCCCAAGCCTCCATCAATTTCCGGCGCTTGTCGAACAAATCAGACCGGGCATAGGCCGCTTCCGCTTTGTCCTTGATCCCATGCGCCAGCGCCGCTTCGATCACCTCGCGGGGAAAGCCGGTCGTTTCACCCGCCCAATCGCGGAAGGTGGAGCGGAAGCCGTGGACGGTGATGTTGGTGCGGTCCATGCGACGCAGGACGGCGGTCATGCTCATGTCGGAAATCGGTTTGCCGGGTTTCGCCTCACTGCCAAAGATCAGGGCATCGTCAGGCGTGCCCTCTGCGCGTTGCCCAAGCAGGGCCAAGACGGCGTCGGTCAACGGTACGCGGTGTTCCTTTGCCGCCTTCATCCGTCCCGCCGGAATGGTCCAGACTTTCGCGTCCAGATCGACCTCGCCCCACGTCATGCCCCGCGTCTCGCCGGACCGCGCCGCTGTCAGGATGGTGAAGGCCAGCGCCCGCGCGGCTAAGCCTTCACGCTGGGCGAGGTCTGTCATGAAAACGGCAATCTGTGCATGGGGCAGCGCCGGGTGGTGTTTGACCGCGCGCACCTTTTTGGGCTTCGGCAAGAGGTGATCCAAATGCCCGCGCCAGCGCGCAGGGTTGTCGCCTGACCGGATTCCCAAAGCGGATGCGTAGTCGATCACAGCTTCGATGCGCTGGCGAACCCGGTTGGCAGTTTCGGGCTTTTCAGACCAGATCGGGGTGAGCGTGGAAATAACGTCCGCCGTCTCGACCCTAGCCACCTGTACCGCGCCGATCTTGGGGAAGACATAGGCCTCCAAAGTCGCCGTCCATTGTGCCGCGTGCTTGGCGTTTTTCCATCCGGGACGTTTGCTTTCAATCAGTTCAAGTGCCGCTTCGCGGAAGGTCTTGGGCTTTGCCTGCTGCTTCTTGGTGATCGGGTCTTCGCCTTCGGCAATCAGTCGCCGCGCTTCTGCCGCACGGTCGCGTGCCATGGCGAGACTGACGTCGGGGTATGGCCCAAGACCCAGATCACGGCGGCGTCCTTGGACTTGGTAGCGAAGAACCCAAGAGCGTGTGCCCGAGGGCTTCACATAGAGGAACAGGCCGCGACCATCGCCGTGCCGTCCCGGTGCTGCGGCCTCCACTTTTCTGGCATTGAGCGGCATGTCGTTCCCACATTTGTTCCCACATTTGATTCTGATTTAAGGCGGACGCGTGCGAACTTCAATGGGCGCACCCGGATTTATTGCTATGTTATTGCTAAATAAATATGAACCGCGGCGAACTGATCGAGCGCTGGGCAAACGCGGGTTATACGGACACCTCCTCCGCCACCCACCCCAGTCTCTGTCAGCATAGTCACCATTTCCCTGTTTCATCCCGACTTTCCGGGGGCTTGGATCGTGCCATCGGCCAGAG
>Ga0209121_10006276_pt1 | contig 10469 bp, 8 predicted proteins | sample Cruoilmetagenom3_FD_187292 | JGI IMG/M metagenome (GOLD analysis project Ga0209121, IMG submission 187292) | Oil polluted marine microbial communities from Coal Oil Point, Santa Barbara, California, USA - Sample 3 (SPAdes) (version 2) | ecosystem: Environmental > Aquatic > Marine > Oil seeps ...
TATGCTATGGTATTATTTCATCTGCTGTAAAATTAAAAATCAAGGAAGAATTACCAATGAGCGAAAAACAAATAGACCAAACTATTGAAGCCTGTTGGAACGCTGTAAAATATGAGTAATTACGTTTTATGTAATTAAATCTATTAGTTTTTTCATGGTTCTATAATTTCTTGCTGTTGCAGGTGTTTTTAGTGCGCGTTCAAAATAATTAGCATTGAATTTCGATTTTCCGTAACCAGCTTCATTATAAAAATAGATGCAGTTGTTTATTATTTTATATTCTTCGTTTTTATATTCTTTTTTAGAAGCTAATGCTACCAAATCTTTATCTGGTGTTTCTTGAAGTAATAAAAAGTAACTTGCCTCTTTTTTTTCATTTTCAAAAGGGCAATCCTTAAAAATAGTATCGAGTTCTTGTTTTGTTTTTACTAACACAGCAACTTCAAATTGAAAATAAGACAGTATGGTTTTACCAATAATTGCTTCAATAGTTTTTGTGTTTTTTTCTGAAGACTGTAAAACTACATTTCCGCTTTGTATATAGGTTTGCACGTTTTTAAAACCTGCTTTTGTTAACCGTTCACGTAAAGTAGCCATAGGTACTTTTTTATGTCCACCAACATTAATTCCTCTTAGCAAAGCTACATACGTATACATATTATTTAGAAATGTGTTGCGAAGCAATATAGGCTCCTGTCCATGCATTTTGAAAATTAAAACCTCCTGTTATAGCGTCTACATTAATAACTTCACCAGCAAAATATAGGTTTTCATGCAGTTTACTTTCAAAGGTTTTAAAGTTAATTTCTTTTAAATCTATTCCTCCTGCAGTTACAAATTCGTCTTTAAAGGTACTCTTACCTTCTATTACAAACTGTGCTTTGGTTAATTGTGCTGCAAGTTCTTCTAGCTGTGTTTTATTTAAATCTGCCCAACGGGTTTCATCTTGAATTTTTGATGCTAGTACTAGCTGTTGCCATAAACGTTTTGGCAAATCAAACTGTGGCGCTTTTAAAACCGTTTTTTTTGCAAGGTCTAATTTTAAATTCTTTAAAACATCTAAAGCATCTAGAACCGTTTGTTTAATAAAATTAACTTCAATAGTAAAATTATAATCCAGTTTAGCAAGCTCTAAAGCACCAAAAGCAGAGAGTTTTAAAATTGCAGGAGCACTAAAACCAACATGAGTAATTAGTAACGGACCTTCTGAAAACAAAGATGTTCCTAAAACCTGTACTTCAACATTTTGAGCTACTACTCCAGGAATATTTTTTATACGTTTATCTTTACAGTTAAAAGTAAATAACGAAGGTACAGGTTGTATTACCTTATGCTGTAGTTTTTCAAGCAGCTTCCACATTTTTGGGCTACTTCCTGTTGCTACCAGTATTTTTTTTGCTGTGAATTCTTCCGATTGCGTAATAATACTCCAACCAGCTTCCTCTTTTTCAATCGCTTTTACTGTTTGGCTATACAGCACTTCTACCTGATGCTTTTTAGTTTCGTTTAAAAAACAATCTATAATGGTTTGTGAGGTATTAGATTCTGGAAACATGCGTCCATCTTCTTCTATCTTTAAAGCAACACCTCGTTCTTCAAACCAAGCAATAGTATCACCTGTCATAAATTGATGAAAAGGACCTAACAATTCTTTTTCTCCTCTTGGGTAATTATGTACCAATTCTTGAGGAATAAACTCTGCATGCGTAACATTACAGCGTCCTCCTCCAGAAATTTTAACCTTTTGCAAACCTTCTTTTCCTTTTTCAAGTATAGCAATAGATAATTCTGGGTTTTGAACCGCAATATTAATTGCCGCAAAAAAACCTGCAGCTCCACCTCCTATAATAATAACGTCTTTTTGTTTCATACTTTTTAAAAACCACGTAAATTTAGCATTAATAAATGAAAACTGCTTTGAATAAATTCCTTATCCTAATATTATTTTTTTACGGAAGCTGTACCACAAAAAACATCGTAAATATTACCGATTTGCCTGCAGATGTAAAGGAAGTTTCTGGAACCGAAATAGCCATCCATTCTGATCTTATTTGGATGGTAAATGACAGTGGTAACAAACCCAAACTTTTTGGTCTTGATGCTAAAGGAAAAATTAAAAAAGAATTAAAAATCGATGCCAAAAACCATGACTGGGAAGACTTAACAAGTGATGACCAAGGCAATCTTTATATTGGTGATTTTGGTAATAATGATAGTAAACGCAAAAATTTAGCCATTTTAAAAATACAGGCTTCTAGCTTAACAGGTGATGCTACTGTTAAGGTAGAACGTATTTCATTTAGTTATCCTGATCAAAAAAAATTTCCACCAAAAAAGAAACAGCTTTATTTTGACTGCGAAGCTTTCTTTTACTTCAATAATAATTTATACTTATTTACTAAAAGTCGTGTAAAAGGAGATTTTGGCAAGACTAGTGTTTACAAAATTCCAGCAGAAGCAGGAAATCATGAAGCGCAACTTTTAGGTTCTTTTAATAGCTGTGCAGACTCTCATTGCTGGATAACCTCAGCAGACATTAGTCCTGATAAAAAAACAATGGTACTCTTAAGTCAGAAAGCCGTGTTGCTTTTCACTAATTTTGAAGGAGATGATTTTTTTAATGGCACTATTAAAGAGTTTCCTTTTGAGCATATTTCGCAAAAAGAAAGTATTTGCTTTAAGGATGCAACAACGCTATATATTACGGATGAAAAAGCACATGATACAGGAGGAAACCTTTATGAATTTCATTTTAATTAACTTTAAAAGAAACCTTTATGCACAATGAAAGTTTTACTATTTTTTTAGACTAAATAGTCTGCATATTAAACTTTAATTAAATGTTTAGTATTTTTACTTAAAATCATATTTCTTTTTATGAACCACCTAATAGCTGAAGCAGAAAAACATGTTGTTAACTTATTAAACACGCATTTAAAAAATAGCTTTGTTTACCATAATGTAACACACACCCAAAATGTTGTAAAAAACGCTATAGAATTAGCAGATTTAGCAAAAATCGATACACATTCTAAATCACTTCTAGTTATAAGTGCTTGGTTTCATGATACAGGTTTTATTAAAAGCAATACTACACATGAAGTGCATAGTGCAGCTTATGCAACAGCATTTTTAACAGAGCATCATTGCTCAGAAGAAGACATTAAGTTAGTAGCTGACTTAATTTTAGCAACAACAATGGGTTTTAAGCCAAAAACACAGCTGGAAAAATTTATTCGTGATGCAGATTGTGCACATGTTGCAAACAAAAATTTTGAAGATGTAACCCTTCTATTAAAAAAAGAATTAGAGTTAACCAACCAAAAACAAATTACAGATATAGAGTGGCTTGAGCAAAACATTACTTTTTTTACTCAAGAGCATAAATTTAATAGTGATTTAGCAGTTTCATTATGGGAAAAAGGAAAAAGTAAAAACCTTGCTAAACTATTAAAAACCTATAGTAAAATAACAAAGGATACTTCAAAATTAAAACAGAAAAAAGACGAATTAAAGTTTAAAAAACATAAAATAGAAATTCCTGAACGTGGTATAGAAACCATGTTTAGAGTTACACTAAAAAACCACATTACCTTAAGTAATATTGCAGATACAAAAGCAAACATTTTACTTTCTGTAAATGCTATTATTGTGTCTTTAGTTTTAGCCAACCTTTTACCTAAACTAGATAATCCTTCTAACCAATACCTAATTTACCCAACTTTGGTTTTTGTTCTTTTTACAGTAGCTTCTATAATCTTGTCTGTTTTAGCAACTAGACCAAATATTACTAGAGGAAAATTCACTAAAGAAGATGTTGCCAACCAAAAAGTAAACCTATTGTTTTTTGGTAATTTTCATAAAATGAAATTAAATGAATTTGAATGGGCTATGGGAGAAATGATGAAAGACAAAGACTACCTATATTCTACTTTGAAAAAAGATTTGTATTTTCTAGGTTTGGTTTTAAACAAAAAATACAAAATATTACGCATTACCTACACAGTATTTATGGTAGGTATTATTTGTAGTGTATTAGCTTTTGCTATAGCTTTTAAATACGCAGGGTACTAGGCTTTAATTTCTTTCATTAAATCATTATAAGTATAAAACGCCTTGTCTTCTTTACTTATATGGTACAATACACTAACTTTAATAGCTTTCAAACCTGTTACTGCTTGTAAGTCTTGTAACTCTACAATTTCAATATCTGTATCTAGATAATGCTTAGATTGTAAAAACTTTATATAACGTAAATATTCTATTTCGTCTTCTTTTTGCGAGTATACAATGGTTATTTTTCCTTTTTCGGTAACCCTTTCATTGGTTCCTTTTATAAAAGCTTTATCTACGCGTTTTTTTACAATTTCATATCTGGCGTTATAGGTACCATCTACATCAAATTGCTTTTCGTCCATTCTAAAACTTATAGATAATGGTTGGTTAAAAACCAATATCATAGAGGCAACATCTAGTGGTAACGGAAAATTAGATTTCATTTGGTAATAGGCATTTTCCATTTCGCACATAACCTGTAATTGCCACAATCTTAAATTATATAAATAAATTGGATTAAAGCTATCTTCTTTAGTAATAGACTCACCAATGTACATATTATGTTCTACACCATCGGTTTTAAAACGCTCAAAATAATGCGGATACATTTTTTGTGCATCTTCTTGTTTTTCATCTAAAAGAGATGCCATTGCTTTATTAATTGCAGCAACAGTATCGTCATATTGTTTTCTATGGTTATAGACTACATTAGCTGCAGCATCAATACTTTTATAATAGTTTTCTATTTCTAATTTTAATGATTTTTCTAAGGCTAAATGCTCTAAAAATGGTTTTATATCCTCATTAAAAAACGAAGTGATTTGCTGCTCACTATCTACTTTAAAATGATTTTCTAAACCTTTTAAATATTCATTTACTTGAAAAATAAGCTGCTCATAAATAGGAAGACTTTCTAGTTTTGAAGCACTTTCAAGAATAGATTTTACAGCATTTAACTGTACTATTAAATCTTGCTTGGTAGCTTTGTTTCTAGCTTCCGAAGAACCTTTAATATCAATTTGCCCATATAATGGATAAATATTATCGAAGGCTATTTTATTAAAACTTGGCGATTTTCCTTCGGCTTGTGCTTTAATAAAATTTCTTGCTTCTTTTACAAATCGCCAATTTACACTAGAATGAATAGAAGTACATTCTTGCTGAATGATAGCTTCAATTAAATTTTCTTCTTCATTTTTTGAACGCTCTACAGCAGAAACTATAAAAGGCATAATATCTGCAAGTTTATTGGCATTTATACTGTTTAAAACTTGAGGTTTGTATGAAATAATTTCAAGAATACCCATGACTTCGTCATTGTTTGCTATAGGTGCTAAAATAGCACTTTGTATTCCTTGATTATGTAGTGTATTTATATGCGGAATTTTCCCTTTTGTTTTTTCAAACATAAGGTTAACATTAGACACTGTAAAAAACTTTTTTTCATTTAAAAGTCTGTTGTACGACCAATTACACAAAGCATCAGAACATTTTGAAGTATCTAAATCATGCAGTAAAAAACTACTTATTCCAGCACCATAAACTCGTTCAAAAACATCTTCTTCTTTATTGTAAAGAGAAAAACCTACTTGAATATCTTTTAAGCTTAATAGCGAACGAAAGATTTCATGAAATCCTTCCATAAAAGCATGGTCTTTACGTTTGTTTTCACCTATTAAAGAAGATTTTATATTAGATATAGATTGGTCATCTGTAACATCAAACATATTAGAAATTACAAAGCCCTTAAACTCATAACTATTTGGCGGAAACTTTTCTTTCCACATGTCCATATTTTCAAAGTTATCTAATAACTCATCATAATCTTGTTGTGTTATTTTTGGTGCATTTTCATTAGGAATAATTTCTGTGAAATCTGCATTATATAAAATTTTATAATAACGCATTACACCATTTACATCTGGTATTTCGTAATAAAAAGGTCTTTTAAAATCTAGAGAATAACCATAGTAAAAGTTTAAGATGATAGCGCAAAAACTAATATACCTATCGTCTTCTGGTAAGTTTTTTATTTTTAATTCAAAATCTTCTCCTGCTGTTTTAACTATAGATTTAAATCTTTCAGAAGAGTTAAAAATAACATCTTCAAAAGGTATAGATGCTGTTTTTATTTCGTTTTTAGTAAGTACAGGACTAAAAGAATCTTGTAGTAATACTTGAATTTCATTTTTATATTTTTCAAGTAATTTGTAATCAGAAAACCCTTCACGAAGCACAGGATAAGGCGCTGCAGTTTCTAAAACTCGTTTGGCTTTTTTTGCAATAAACTCATCAGCATTAGAAGCTAAATCTTCATACTGTTCTAATAGCTTATTAAAGCTAATCTTAAAGCGCATTGGTGATTCTGATGGGTAATTTTCTTTCATTTAAGACTACTTTATATATGCAAAATTACAAATTATATTTATTAGTCGAACTACCATATACATCTTAACAGTTTATTTCTAGGGCTACGCTATTTAAAAAACTCAAACTTTATGCTTCATTTTTAAATCTTCCAAATATTTTAACTAAATTTATTGATTATCAAGCTATTAAATCAAAAAAACCAACCAAATGAAACGTGCAACAAAAAAAAATTCTTTATGGATTTTACTATTTCTATTTTTAAGCTTTACACCAAAACTAAAAGGACAAAATTGGTCAATAGCCAATGAAAACGAAAACTATATTGCGAGGCATGAATTTGGATTTGTACAAGCTGGTGATAAGTTTTTTATTTTTGGAGGAAGAGAATCTCCTAAAGTAGTTGAGATTTATGATTACACTTCTAACACTTGGTCTCAAGGAGCAATGGCTCCTGTAGATCTTAACCACTTTCAAGCAGTAACCTATGAAGGGCTAATTTGGGTAATTGGCGCTTTTAAAACCAACGAACCAAATCCTGAATTGTCTGCAGATTATATTTACATGTACAATCCTGCTAGTCATCAATGGATTCAAGGAATAGAATTACCATCAAATAGAAAACGTGGATCTGCTGGTTTAGCCATGCATAATGGCAAATTTTACTTAGTTGGCGGAAATATGTATGGCCATAGTGGAGGCTATGTTCCTTATTTTGATGAATTTGATCCTGCTACTGGTACATTTACCGCTTTAACAGATGCTCCTCATGCTAGAGATCATTTTCAAGCCATTACCTACAATAATAAACTCTATGCTATAGGCGGAAGACTTACCGGAAGTACAGGAGGCTTATTTGCTCCGCAAGTACCAGAAGTAGATGTATATGACTTCAACTTAAATACTTGGTCTACCTTAGATGTTAGTAGTAATTTACCATACCCAAGAGCTGGAGCTGCTACTGTTTTCTTTCAAAATGAAATATATGTTATAGGAGGAGAAACTACCTATGGAAGTGCAACAGGTAATAATGGACAACGCGATATTGTTGAAGCTTTTAATCCGCTAACCGAAAGTTGGACAACTAAAGACAACTTAAATCATGACAGACATGGTATTCAAGCCATAGTTTCTGGTGATGGTATTCATGTTATTAGTGGTTCTAGTGGTGGTACTTCTATGAGAAACATGGAGTATTATAATATAAATAACCCAACCGGAAGCCCTAATATAAATAGCGTATTTACTGCAGACCAAAACATAAAAACTTTTGATTACGGAACCGACTATGGCACAGTAACCATACCTATAACCTTATCTAACAGCCAAGGAACCACAGGAACTTATATAGATAATATTACGGTTTCTGGCACACACTATACTTTAAATGAAACCTATGCCAATATGCTTTTAGGTGCTAATCAAGATATAACTATTGAAGTAACTTTAAACAATACCTTACTCAACGAAAACAATGGTAACGTACAAGTAACGTATAACAATAATGCAACCTTAAATATAGCGCTAGAAGGAACTCTAAACCCTACTTTATCGGTTAGTAATTACAATAATCTAGACACGCTAAATATTTATCCAAACCCTGTAGAAGCAGAATTCACACTAAATAAAAGCAGTACACAATTAAGCATATTAGATGTAACAGGAAAAGTTATTAAAAAATTTATTGGTGATTTTGAATACCACCACGCTTTTAATATAACAGAATTACCACATGGTATTTATTTTATAAAAATTGAAAATGAGGTACAACAAACCAAAGTAAAGAAGATTATAAAAATGTAACTCAAGCAACTAAAATCAAAAGCTTTTACATAAAGCTATAAAACAAAAAATCTCTTGAGGTATGCTACTACAAGAGATTTTTATAATAAAGTGAGAGACTCTTATTTTAATTTATATATGTCCAGTTTACACCATCACTAATTACAAGCATGGTTCTTGAATGGTTTTCATACATATACACCTCAGAACTTCCTATTGTAGAATCTTTAGGAAACAACAATCCTGCTGCTGTTGTTAGTTTTGCAGTAACCGAATTATTAATATTTCTAATAATATAAACTCTACCAGGAAAAACGGTTGGATCTGGCAAAACAAATTCTTGATCTTGTACTATTGGATTTATTGACAAATAAACTCCATCGCCTATAATAGTAGGAGTTGCACTTCCTGTTAAAACCATGTGTTTTACAGAAAGGTTACCATTAACATCTAAAGTACTTAAAGGGTTTGTTGTACCAATACCAACTTGTGCAAAATTGGCAGTACTACATAATAACGTACAACAAATAAGAAATAGTATTTTATTCATCATTTTAAAAATTACTCTACTAATATTTTATACTCCCAAGCCTCTAAAGTAACGGTATCTTCTTGAAGTTCTTCTTTAGCATTATCCATATAATTTATATAAGTTCCTTTTACTACATTATCAAAAGATTGTTCTTTATCGGTTAGGTTTGCAAGAAAAACAACTTTGCTTCCGTTTTTACTACGTTTAAATGCTAAGATATTTTCATTTGCAGTTTCTATTGTTTCAAAAGAAGCAGGTTTTTTACCTCCATGTAAAGCAGAACTTGTGTTTTTCAGTTTTCCTAATTTCTCTAATACTTTCCAGGTATTTCCTTTGGTATGCGGAAAGCTATCTTTTTCAAAAAACAATAATCTGTGATCTAAATCATATTCTTGACCAGAATAAATTAATGGCATTCCTGGAGTTACATAAGCTAAAGCTGTCATGGTTTCACTTGCTTCTCCCATGCGTTCTTTAATGGTACCATTCCAAGAGTTTTCGTCATGGTTGGTAACAAAGTTCATTATAATATCATCTGCTTCATAACGCTCAAAGTCGGTATTTAACACCTTTGTATATTCGGTTGCATCCTTTTCACCTTGTGCAATATGGTTCATGGCATGGTGTCTATCCCAACCATAAGCCATATCAAACAAACCGTCTTTTAATAATTCTGGTTTCCAAGCTTCAGCTAGCATAAAAATGTCTTTTTTAGCACGTAATTTTGGAATGGCTTGTTCCCAAAAATTGGTTGGCACAGAACCTGCAACATCACATCTTAAACCATCTACACCTTCTTCTGTTAACCAATAGCTCATGTCTGCAATCATTTCTTTACGCATTTCTTGGTTGTCGTAATTTAAATCTGCTACATCTGTCCAATCGGTATCTTCTGGATGTACCACTTCACCTTTTTCATTTTGTGTGTAATATTCAGGATTGGTTTTTAACCAAGTATGATCCCAACCAGTGTGATTAGGTACCCAATCTAAAATCACATAAATCCCGTTATCATGCGCTGTATTTACTAGGCTTCTAAAATCTTCAATTGTACCAAATTCGGGATTGATTTTTGTAAAATCAGACACTGCATAATAGCTACCTAAATACTTGTCTTGTTCTGCTTCTGGAAAATCAGTAGCAAACTTGCTATCTTCTCCTCCTGTTGCTTTACGTTTTGTTTCTGAAATAGGAAAAACAGGCATTAACCAAATCACTTTTACACCTAATTGTTTTAACTGCGGAATGTCTTTAGTGAATGCTTCAAAAGTTCCTTCTGGCGAATATTGTCTGATATTAGCTTCATAGATAACAGCTGTTTCTAAATCGGAAGCTGAAATAGGTTCTATTGTTATTTTTTCTTTAGAAATAGGTTTCGTTACTTCTTGCTTTTTTTCTTCTTTACATGCAAATACAGTAAGAATAGCTAAGGATAAGATTAATTTTTTCATGCGTATATTTAATTTAATTCTTCTAATAATAGAAGGTTTGACTCTGTTTCTATTGTAATTTTTCCATTTTGGACATCTAATATTTCTCCTGAATAAAAGTCTTTAATTTGTGATCCATTATCAAAAACGGAAGACACATTAAAGGTGTGTTTGCCTTTAGGTATATCGATACCAATAATTACTTCATCTTTAAAATCTCCATTGGTATAACTTCTGCTAAACAGATAAGGTGCATTGCTAATCATGGTGTGCTTTCCTGCTCCAACCGAAGGATGATTACG
>Ga0209121_10006277_pt1 | contig 10467 bp, 9 predicted proteins | sample Cruoilmetagenom3_FD_187292 | JGI IMG/M metagenome (GOLD analysis project Ga0209121, IMG submission 187292) | Oil polluted marine microbial communities from Coal Oil Point, Santa Barbara, California, USA - Sample 3 (SPAdes) (version 2) | ecosystem: Environmental > Aquatic > Marine > Oil seeps ...
TGAACAATATCCTTTTTTAATTTATCATTTTTAAAATATTCCCGCCATTCTCTATAAGCTAAAGTAGTTCCTAAAACCGAATTATTAAAAGCATAACCTTTACTAACCAATTTTCTAATTTCTTTTAATAGGCCCTGCTTCAATCTCTTTTCTACTCTCTCGTCAATTCTTTTATAAAGAGTTTTATAGGGAGCCCTCAATCCCACCATCAAAACATTCTCCTTTGCCAAATTTAACCCTTTCTTCTGATTTTGAACTTTGAACTTTGAACTTTGAACTTTTTTCGCTATCTCTATAGCCCGTATTAGTCGTCGGGGATTATTTCTATCTGAACGATTCATTCTATTGAATCGTTCTATATCCACTCTTTTTAAAAATTCTTGGAGTTTTGGAATTTTGGTCCGCCAGCTGGCGGATTGAAATTTTTCTCTTAATCCCCAATCGGGTTCAATCCCCATTGTATCTATCCCCCCAATTAAGGCTTTAATATAAAACCCTGTCCCGCCTACTAAAATAGGCAGTTTTCCTCTCACCCAAATATCAGTAATCACCGGTACAGCACAGTTGATATAATCGGCAACACTAAAACGATAATCAGGCTTAACAACATCCAATAGCCAAATGGGAATTTTATCCACTAAATAATATCCAACTCTTAGTTTCTTCTTAATTGAAAATTGAAAATTGAAAATTGAAAATTTATTTAGGTCCTTGCCGGTTCCCACATCCATCCCTCGATATACCTGCCGTGAGTCGGCATTAACAATCTCGCCATCAAATTTTTTTGCCAAATTAATCCCTAAAGAAGTTTTACCTGTTGCCGTCGGCCCGCAAATAACAAGAAGTTTATTCATCTCTACCATTCCAACAATAAAGACAAAGCTTATTCTTAGGAAGACCAATGGCGCTAATCATCTGTTTGATACTTTGATATTTTAGTGAAGTTACCCCTAATTCTTTACGGATAGATTCCACCATTTTCTTATATCCCGAACTATTTTCGTCGAGAAACTGATCAACTTCTACCCTCCTTGCTTCTCTGCCCAAAATCTTTTTTATCACCCGTCGAGCAGCTAATTCTTTCTTAGTTCGAGTAGAAAGACAAAAGCGGCAGGGGAACATTAAAGGCGGGCAGGCAATCCTCACATGAATCTCTTTAGCACCATACTTCCAGAGCTTCTGAATCGCTTGATTCTTAAGCTGAGTCCCTCTTACAATTGAATCATCACAAATAATAATACTCTTACCGGCAATTACTTCCCTTATGGGAATCAACTTCATTTTAGCTACCCTATCTCTTATCTCTTGAGAAGAAGGGGTATAACTTCGGCCATATCCATCAGTGTATTTTATTAAAGGACGACGGTAGGGAATCCCCGAGGCCTTAGCATAACCTAAAGCATGAGCAATGCCTGAATCGGGAACCCCGGTGACCAAATCAGCTTTAACATTATCCTTTTTGGCTAAATTAGCTCCGCATCGCTCTCGGACTGCTTCGACAGAAACTCCCTCATAAGAAGAAGCAGGACATCCTGTATAAATCCATAAAAACGCACAAATTTTGGTCTTTTTCCTTCCTTTTCTTTTTTCTTCCAATCCATTTTTAGTCAAAAGAACAATTTCTCCCGGAAGAAGCTCCTCGAAAGGCTCGAAACTTAAATTAGGAAAAGCACTGGTTTCAGAAGCGATAGCTAAACTCCCTCTCTTCTTACCAATAACCAGGGTGGTCCGCCCAAAATAATCTCTGGCCGCATAAATCCCTTCTTTAGTAAGAACTAAAAGCGAAATAGAACCTTTTGCTTTATGAAACAGATGCTCTATGCCGGCAACAATATCATTTTTCTGAGCAATAATTTTGCCAATTATTTCTACTGAATTAATCTGGCCACTACTTAGCTCGGAAAAGCTACCACCCTGAGCCATAATTTCTTTAGCAAGATTCTTCTTGTTCTCTAAAAGTCCAGAAGTAGCTAAAGCAAAAGTACCAAAAGACGAAGAAACAGTAACCGGCTGGGAATCCCGATCACTAATAACACCAATCCCCATCGTCCCTTTCATTTTAGGAAGCTCATCGATAAATTTAGATTTAAATTGAGAGGTGGAAATATCGTGAATACTGCGTTGAATCCCACGGTTTAAAACCGCTAAACCTGCCTTTTGAGTCCCCAAGTGAGAGTGGTAATCAGTGCCATAAAAAAGTGTTTGGGGACAATCAGCTTTATCAATAACGCCAAATAGACCACTCATCTTTTTACTCTATCACGATTAATTAAATTATCCAAAATTCTCCATCTCCGCTTCTTTTCGGCAATAGGAATATCGTCTTCCATTTTATAAGCTGCTGTCCCAGGCCGTGGTGAATACTTATTGATAAAAGCCTTACAAAAACCAATTTTTTGACATAAATCAATAGTATACTGAAATTGCTTTTTAGTTTCACCAGGAAAACCAACAATAATATCGGTACTAATCTTAATATCAGGAATCTTTTTCCTTATTTTATTCACTAATTCAATATATTGTAGTGGTGTATATTTCCTGTTCATTCTGCGTAAGATTTCTTTATCTCCCGATTGCACCGGCAGGTGTAAATGGCGAGCTACTTTAGGCAAGGCCATCGCTTCAATAATATCGTCAGTTAAATCCCAAGGGTTAGAAGATAAAAAAGCAATTTTCTTCAATTCTTTAATCCTGTTTAGTTCTACCAATAATGTGGCGAATGACGTAAAATCATAGCTATTGACATTCTGACCCAAAAGCAAGACTCTATAGTGACCTTTCTTAATTAAATCTTTTACTTTGTTAATTACTTCTTTCATAGGCCGCGATTGCTCCCGCCCACGAGCATAAGGGACTACACAATAACTACAAAAATTATTACAACCTTCCATAATCGGTACCAGAGCATATCCCTTATATTCTGACACCGAAACAATATTTCTACTTCGATACTTCAAAGTATCGAAGTGAGCTTCTATAAACTTGGGCCAATCCGGAGTTCTCACAAAATAGTCAACGCCAGGTAAGCGTTTCTTTAAATATTTTATCGGGTGATACAACATACAACCGGTCAAAATAACTTTTAATTCTAAATTTTCAACTTTTAACTTCTGAAGGTTATTAATTAACCCATATACCCTATTTTCTGCTGACTGGCGCACCGAACAAGAATTGATAATCACCCAAGAGGCTTTTTTATATTCCTTAATGGGAGTTAATCCGGCAGAGAGAAGATAACTATCTATCTTCTCTGAATCAGCTAAATTCGCTTGACAACCAAAAGTTTTAATAAAATAAGTTCTTTTATTCATCTACAATTCAACAACCTACCCTAAATTCTACCACTTCATTACCTTGTAGCAGATAATCCTTTCCCTCAAAACGGGTTTTTCCTAAAGATCGACACTTGCTCCAACCACCAAACTTCACAAAGTCTTCAAAATCTACCGCTTCCATTTTAATAAAGTTTTTTTCAAAATCAGTATGAATAACCGCTGCCGCTTTAGATGCTTTAGTCTCTTTTTTAATTGTCCACGCCCGCGCTTCTTTTCTACCGGAGGTATAAAAACTAATTAAATTCAACTTTCGATAAGCCTTTTTAATCAAAAGTTCTAATCCTGATTTTTCTATTCCCAAACTGCAAAGATATTCTAATCTATCATCTTTCTCTAATTCTGCCAATTCTTCCTCTATCTTGGCGCAGATCGGCAAAACATCCCAATCGGCAAAATCAGTTTTAATTCTATCCAAATTGGTAAAATCTTCTTCCCCAATATTAAAAACCACTAAGTAGGGTTTCATTGTTAGCAAAGAAAAAAAGGGCAAAACTGTCCTTTCTTTATCATTCCACTCCTCATTAATGGGCATTTTACCTTGATCTAAAATTTTCTTTACTTTTTCCGCAACTTGATGGCGAAAAACTTCTTCTTTATTATTGGGGTGAACCTTTTCGTTAAAAATTTTCTCTACTGTTTCCAAGTCTTTAAGCATTAATTCTGTTTTTAGGGTTTCTAAATCGCTTTTTGGATCAACTGAACCTGCTCTTTCTACGTCAGAACTAACAAAACTTCGTAAAACATAAATAATAACTGAACACTCACGAATATGAGCTAAAAATTTGTTACCCAACCCTTCTCCTTTGGCGGCTCCCTTAACCAAACCGGCAATATCAATAAATTTGACCACCGCCGGCACAACTTGATTGCTTTTTTCAATTTTAGCCAAAACCGGCAATTTCTCATCGGGTACTTTCACCACGCCGGTATTAGGTTCAATAGTACAAAAAGGGTAATTCTCTGCTTTGGCAATTTGGCGGCCCAAAAGGGCATTAAAAAGAGTTGATTTACCAGCATTAGGTAAACCGACGATTCCGACCGATAGATTCATACTCCTATTCTATCACCAATTCTGTGGTTTCGGTGGCATATAGCAGTTAATTTTTTACTTAGTAACAACCGACTATATTTAAAAAGCTATATAGAAAAATAAACAATCTTAGTCATTCTTGCCAACAGTTTTTAAAAACTCCCTTAAGGCTTCATTGTCACTAGAAGTTATTAATTCCACTTCTTTACTTGCTTCATAAAAATCTAAATAATCTAAAAGATTTCCATGGCTAGTAAATATTTCTAGGCCTTTATATAATCTGCTTTTTTCTCTCGGCAAAATAAAATCGTATTCAGACAACAAAAAATCAGAAACTTTCCGAACAGACTCAACGGCTTGTTTTGGAACGCTCTTGAATAGCCTGTTTATAAAAGTACTAATTATATTAACCTTTACAAAATATCTTTGTATAACAATTTCAGTTGGATAATCAAATTGTTCTGATAAAACATTTTTCTCTTTAATTAGAAAAGGAAAAAAATCTACAAAATACGGATTTCTGGCTCCTAAAAAATTATTGGGATTTGAATCCATTCCAAAAAAATCGAAATTCATATCTCTCATTCTTCTTATTATTTCCAAACTATTGATAGGCTCACAACTTATAATTAACTCTTGGTCAAATATTGCTAATCCATTTTTATAGGAAACACGTGTATCAGGAACCCTGAAACCCGCCGAAGCAAGCCACATAGCATATTGGGAGAGGTTCTGTTCCATCGCTGAAAACAAGTATGGGCTTGCATAAACACTTTTAATTATTCTCCCATCTCTTTTTTCGACTTCTGCCCTCATAATAAATTAGCGGGAATAATAAAATGGCTGTGATCGCGAAGATATATAAATTCTCCTTCCTCTGTATGAACAAGAGAAGCCCTCAGGCGATACCTATTTCCGAACTCGCCATTATCATCTCCCATACCTTGATGCATCCAAGAAAGACTAACAGCTGATAGAATATCACCACCAATCTGTAAATTCCATACCTTAGGAAAGTTATACGAAGTTTTTGAAGAAACAACTTCGCATTGTGTGTCAATTTCTTCTGCTACCCACTCTTCATCAATACTCCTAAAAAAGCTTGAAATCTGTTCATTATTAAGCTCTGTATTTAAACATTGTAGACTTACCGATAGTCCATGGGAATCAATAAATCTTATTCTTTTCTTTGCAAGATACCACCCGGCTAAATTGGATACGCCAAATCTTTTTGCATATCTTGCCGCATATTCTATATCTTTACCTTGCTCCCCAGAAGTCAAAAACTCTCTATTTCTCAAGCTCTCAGTTACAGTCTTTATTACATCACCCCTGTTTTCCCAAACAGTCCATAGGGCCAGATCAATATCAGAACCTATACTGTTAAGACCAATCCTATGCGAACCATATATTCCTATCATATAGCTAACAGACAGTCTTTCTAATCCTTCTCTGGATTCATCTAAAATCTCTCTCGCATAAGCAGAAATCCTCTTATCCCCTATTTCTGTGGAAGAAAACCATACACAATCATTATCTGCTATATATAAATAAGGTTTTCCATAGATGTTTACTAAGGTTTCAGGATTAATCAATTGGTTCTTTTTTGTCACTCTTTCGTGAATCAAAGGATTCTTGTGATATGCTTTAGTTTCCCACTCACACCTCCTATTACCATTTACATCAATCACATAACTTCTATTAACAGGAGTCAGGCGCTTTCTTTCCCTAAGTAGGTAATAATTACCCATTTGGTGATAAAAATTACCTGTAGAAACTTTTAAAACAGAAAACTCGGGTTGTAAAGACTGGCGATAGAACTCAATCACATTTAATCACCCTCCCTACATAGCGGGGCAGGATAGTTTTATATAATTGACCTTTGAAAAATAACCTATAAATATAATTGCCATTTTCTCTTTTTGCACTTATTGGAGATAGATGGAAAAGAATAAGCTTTCTAAGGGGCACATCTTTAAACAAATCAAGAACATCCCACCCTGACATATGAAACCTGGAATGCCTATTATAATGTAAATCATTTATATTTAGGGCAACTATTCTACAATCAGAATAAAAGTCTTTAATATAATCATGTTTCTTTATTATTTCAATAAATTCTCCTTTTGTCTTATGAGGTTCAAAAATACCTCTATCGGTTTTCACTCTTTTAGCATATCCTGTATCGCTCACACAACCAAATATCATTTCACCATGTTCAATTTTAAAACCAAAAGTATCTTTATAAGAGTGGTGTAAGGAAATGAATTCAATTTTATCTTTGTTAAACAAGGCATATTTTCCAGGTCCGTCTTTCTTCAACAAAATCAGCTCAACATCATTTCGTTTTTTAAGTTGATTTTGGTGATAACTGGTTAATTCATTTTCAAACGCTAATTTAGAAATAAAAAACTGCTTTTTATCTATTTCGTTCCTAAGAATTTTTTCTATGAATACCGCAAGTGAGGCTATATGATCTGTATGACCATGAGTCACAATTACTGCTTTAATATCAAAAAAATTTAAGCCTGTCCTTGAAAATCTGGAATAAAAATCGACACCAGGATCAACTACTATTAATTTTCCTGAGATATCAATCAAAAACCCATTAAAATACCACTTATCACTTTGCATTTCTAGAGAAGGAGTAAATACATGTGGAGGATCGATAATCCTAAAGCCCTTATTCACAGAAAAAGATTTTGCTACCTTCCCTTCCCTAACCTGTTTTTTAACCTCATCCTTAGCTTTCCTTATTCTTTTAGAAATAGAAATAATATCCTTTTTATCCATTTTGCAACTCCTCAGTTAAAAGCTTCTGCAAATAATCTATTGTTTCTTGATATGTCCTCTCAATATTACCATTGTTATTTACTTTCCTAAACTTTCTATTTTCAAAGTACTCAATATTCTTGAGCCCCTTTTCGCTTATTTTTCTTTTAAAATGAGTTTCTGGATTTTCACCTCGTTTAACGGCAATTGCTTCATCAACCACCAAAATTACACCGCCAATAATGTTTGGGCTTTCTAACAATCTCTCTGTATCTATTTGCACCCCATCGATAATTATATTAACTCCAGTTTCCTGATAGGATTGAGCAATGAAATCAACTATCCGCCTGAAAATATCGGACGCCTTACCTCCATTAAAATTTTCTAGGTCATTCACTGCCAAATCTTCTCTGAAAAAACGAATAATTTTACTAGCCAAGCCTAAGTTTATTGATTGGTAAAAATAAAGATTTTTTAGTAGTTTCAAAGTAAGCGCAGTTTTTCCCGCTGAATTGTTTCCTGTGATAATGAAAACAACAGCTTTTCCTTCTTGATTTAGTTGATTTATTTGTTCATTTATCTTTCTTTCTTTAACCATAGAAAGTATTATATCACTACCGATACTATAAAAAAGGCAAAAACCATTAAATAACAAAATCCGGTAATATCTGGCAACATCTGGAAAAATCAGGAAATATCTGGTAGTATTAATAGCAATATTATGCTTATCCCTCCTAAATATTTCTTAACCAGTAAAATTACCCAGCTACTTCAGTCTATTGAGGGCAGCAAAGAGGTAATCAATGCCATCAATATTCCTCCAGAAATTGAGATAAATATTAGAAGAAAATCAATTTTAAAAAGTTCGCTCTTTTCCGCCAGAATTGAAGGCAATCCTCTCACTTTAGAAGAGCTACATCAAACTCCCTCCAAAGACCAGCGAAAAAAAGAAGTTTTTAATATCTTGCGAGCGCTCAACTGGACTCACCAAAGAGGAGCTAAAGCAAAGGATTTGACAGCCAAAAATATTTTAAATCTCCATCAAATTACCATGAAAGACTTAACAAACAAAAAAAATCAGGGGAAATTTAGAACTGAAGTAAGCGCCATTTTTAATACCGCTGGCATCGCCGTTTATCTTCCCCCTTCCCCTAAACAAATCTCCTCTTTAACTAATCGCCTACTTAGATTTATCAATTCTGAAAAAGAACCGTTGGCGCCTATCCGCGCCTGTTTAGCCCATTATTCTTTTGAAAAAATTCATCCTTTCTTAGACGGCAACGGCCGCGTGGGCAGACTAATTCTTCAGGCAGTTTTAGAAAAAAGCGGCTATGGAATGAGAGGTTTATTAGCTATTGAAGAATATCTTGACCAGCATCGAACTAAATATTACCGCGCCTTAGAAGAACCAGAAAAAGATATTACCGCCTATTTAGAGTTTATGCTTACAGGTATTGCTCAAAAAGCCAATAAGGCAAAACAGCAAGTAACCCAAAAGCAAAAAGGAGAAATTGAAGATCTTCTTCTTCCCCGAAGAGCGGAAATTCTCAATATCATTCGCGACCATCAGATAGTTAACTTTGACATTATAAGAAGAAGGTTTTTAGCGGTCAACGAAAGAACCTTAAGATATGATCTTAAGAAATTAGCTGACTTAGGATTAATCAAAAAACGGGGCGCCACCAAGGGTGTCCATTATGAACCGGTAAGAATTGAATAATCACTTAACCGCTCTTTTTAGTCCTTTACCAGGACTAAAACGCGCCGCCCGATGAGCAGAAACTTTAACTCTCTCACCGCTTCCGGGAACAACTACTTCTTTTTCTTTCACCATTGTGGTCCGGAAAGTACCGAATCCTGAAATAACTACTTTTTCACCGCGCGACAATGCTTTTTTAGTTTCGTCTAAAAAAAGATCAATTACTTCACGAGTTCCTTTCTTAGTAATATAGGCTTTTTTGGCAACCTCTTCAATAATTTGCTTTTTAATCATTATTTCCACCTCCTTCTCTTTCTATCCTATTCTAATTGAAAACAAAATTAGGATAAACTATAAACTTCTTTTTGTCAAATAGACACATTATTCAACTGGTGCTGTTGCTTCACCACGAACTTCTCGAATCACCGTCACTTTAATTTGCCCCGCCCATTTAGCCTCCTCGCTTAACTTTTGGGCAATTTGATGGGCTAAAACTTTAGCTTGGCTATCAGAAACTTCCTCCGGCTGAACAATCACTCGAACTTCGCGACCGGCTTGATAAGCAGCTACACTAACTACGCCAGGAAAAGATTGAGCAATCTCTTCAATATTAGTCATCCGCTTCAGATAATCTTCATGAGCTTCATAGCGGGCTCCTGGGCGACTACCAGAAATAGCATCAGCGATCCAAACAATAGTTGATTCTACTGATGAAAAGGGCCTATCTTCATGATGTTCAGCAACGCAATTAATTACTGCTTCCGGCAAATTATATTTCTTTAGCAACTCTACTCCTAGTTGAACATGAGAACCCTCTCTATTGGTAACCACTTTACCAATATCATGTAAAAGACAACCTAGGCGGACAGTACTAACATCAGCTTTAAGCTCTTGAGCAATTGCTATCCCTATCTTCGTCTCTTCAAGAGTATGAACAATCATATTTTGGCCAAAAGAAAATCGGTACTTAAAACGTCCTAATATTTGCACCAAATCACCGGGAAGACTATAAACATCCACTTTTTGACAAAGTTGTTTCCCCTCTTCTAGGATAATCCGCTCGACTTCCTCCTTTGTTTCGAGAACTACTTCCTCAATCCGAGAAGGCTGAATACGACCATCACGAATTAACTTCTCCAGCGCCCTCTTAGCTATCTCTCGCCTTATCGAATCAAAAGAAGAAAGACGAATTTCCCCTTCCTCCTCCAAGTCAACTTCAACACCAGTAGCGCGCTCAAAAGCGCGAACATTGCGCCCTTTACGACCGATAATTTTTCCTTTAATATCTTCAGAAGGAGATTCAATTGAGGAAACTGTATATTCCGCCACGACATCAGTTACCCCATGACGCATTGCTTCCACTAATATCTCCCGCGCTTTCTCCTCGGCAGTAATTTTAATTTCCTCCTCGGCTTGACCAATTCTTCTGGCAATTTCTTCGGTTAAATCTTTTTCTACTTGCTTTAAGACAATCTTTTTTGCCTCATCTCGAGTTAAACCGGCGATTCTGGCAATCTTTTTTTCCCAAATCCTTTTTTGCTCTTCAAGATTTTGCTTTTCCTTTTCTATGCTTTTTTCTTCCCTCAGAACCGCTTCTTTTTTCTCAATTTCCCTTTCGCGACGAGCGAGTA
>Ga0209121_10006280_pt1 | contig 10465 bp, 9 predicted proteins | sample Cruoilmetagenom3_FD_187292 | JGI IMG/M metagenome (GOLD analysis project Ga0209121, IMG submission 187292) | Oil polluted marine microbial communities from Coal Oil Point, Santa Barbara, California, USA - Sample 3 (SPAdes) (version 2) | ecosystem: Environmental > Aquatic > Marine > Oil seeps ...
AGGTGTATTATCCTTCGAGAGATGGCAACGGGGAGAGCCCCTGGGAAGACTTTCCGGAATTGCCTGAGCCGATGTTTGGGTTTGGCGCGGCGAGTGTTGCAGATTCCATCTTTTTAATCGAAGGTCTGTCTGATCTTAGTGAAAAAGTTAATCCTTTAACAACTTATCAATTTAAGAATGAAAATTGGAAAGTTCAAGAAATTAAGATTAATTTAGGTAATAAATCCGACTTATTAGTTCCGTTGGATTCTCAAATATATGTATTCTTTGTTTCCTCTTCAGGATTAGATACAAGTTTTTGGAGTTATGTAGTTTATTTTTACGAAATTTTCGTCCCAGTTGTTCAATAGAAATGTATATTAATTTCTCTCAGCAAGATTATTTTGAATAATCAAAGGAGGGCATTTCCCCACAGCAAGTCAAGGGATAAGGACTTCAAGAAATTTTGTTTTATTGATTAATAATTACTGAAAAAGTATCTCAGTTTATGGTTTATCAACAGTTATTGAACCTAAGTTTAAAGACTCACCCGGTTTTATGCTTATTAGTAGAGGGTAATCACTATTTTCCTCCTTAACAATTATTGAATCGCTAGGATTGATCATTATTGCAATCACATAATTTTCTGCTGGAGAAATATTTTCAAAATAAAAATTACCATTTTCTGGATCTATTTTCCCTCTTGGAGAATTTTGATAAGAGAAGGAAATCGTTGATGGTAATTCTGGATTTTCGTAAGACAAATTGTGCGCTAAGAAAATCCCCTCATCAATTTGAGAACCATCATGATAATTCAAGGTTCCATAAATGACACCAGTTTGATTGTCTGTGGTTGGAATAACAAAGTCAACTGTGACTAAGGTTGATGTGGGAACATTTGATTCTGTAGGTACAGTTGTTGTTGTAATGCTGTCATTACTAATTGTGCAACCTTCAATTAGAAGTGTCAAAAGTAAAATTAGAAAAATGATTGATTTTTTCATTACATTTCCATTCTATTAGAGCGATTTATTAAAAAGAAGTAGAGTTTTATAACTCTACTTCTTTTCTATTATTTAATAAATATTATCAATTAGGGGTTAATACCCTCGTAAACACCAAGGGCATCATACTCAACACCAACATCTTCACCTAGAATGTTCATTGTACCTACGATATCACCACTAGAAGAAGTACAAACTGCGCCACCGATGAATCCCACACCTAATGGGCCTTGATCCCAATAAAATTGTTGTAGCCAACCTTCACCATCTGCAAGAGCTTCTGGATTAGTAATATTGGTATCAACGGGACCAGAGCTATTTGAGCCTGTAACATGACAACTAATGTCTCCAGCAGATAAGGTGCTACCGCTGACATTTATAATTGTCCATGAAGTCCACCAATGCTGGCTTCCAAACCATTGTTGAAGGTAAGGATAGACAACCATATCTGAAGCGAGAGAAACGTTACGTGACATTAAAGCAGCGCCTTTGTTAGGATCATCCGTCTGATTTAATTGATTCACGATTCCCACAAGAGGTTGACTGTTTGAGTTTGTGGTTACAACAGCACTACCAACAAAAGTTTCACCTAAAGTACAAGTTGTACTTATTGGATAAGGATACCCATGAAGCGTTGGATCCCATCTAAAGGCATAGGAGGCAAAATCTCTCTTTTCCCCAGCTGGTATTGTTTGAGTTTCTGTGCACGCTGTCCCCATAAGTGATGGAGTATATGTCAATGTAACTTCAGTGTCTACGGTTCCAATATTTTGAATGTTTGCAGACGTCCAATAGCCATAGTTATTTTCGTTAATTAATGGGAATATCGGATTAGTTGCACCAAGTCCGAATCCGTTATATGAATATAATTGTTTGCCAATTGTATCATCACTATACTCTACAACAACCACAGCAATATTGCCGGTTGCATTCAATTCTGCAGCAAAATGGGTTTCCGAATGTGTTTCGTCATAATTGTCAATTTTTGCTGAAGCACCAGGCTTTAAACCAGAGATGGATGTGCCAGTTCCATCACTGTATTCAACAGTTACATCAACATTTGCACTTGAGGTATTCTGAACATAATAAAATGTATTAAATCCATAGTTATCTTTCATCAATAATGGAAGATAAACTGTTGGATTTCCATCTGAAGCGCCAACGTAACTTGCATAACTTATTGATGTTCCAACGGCATTTTGCCCTTTTAACATTCCCATTGATGCAAGTGGTACGCTCGATGAAATGACCATAGAACCGTCAAAATCTGTGACTGGTAAGGTTGAATACCATTTAGTCTCATAAGCAGCTATGGCTTCTGTAAGTGTATCTTCTATTGTCCCATCTTGATTGTAGAATGTTAAAGTGATTGTTCCGGCACTGTCAGAAACATTCGTAACATTTATGGAAGACTCGTATGAATCTGGAATTTGTGCACTGACAGGTTTAACACCTAATAAAAGTACTGATAAAACAATTAACATAAAAAGATATTTTCGCATGTTTTTCTCCTTATTTGTGAACGAATATGATACAAAGATATCAAAGAATCAAATGACTTGCAATAATACCTATGTATTATTTTCTATAGAGAGGGGTTTATAAGCAACAAAAGCCATCACTGAACTTCGATTTATTAAATCTAAAGTTAAGAATAATGGTAAAGTAAGTATTCTGAAAACAACTGATCCAAGTATTCGTTCAAGGAATACCTTTTTCCATTTAGTAATGTTTAATTTTCTAAGCCAAAAACCAACACTGAGCATAAATGCCCCATGATGTCCAGTGAAACTAAAAATTTTAACATCTATGAAATTTTTACTTGTTAAGAATTTTGAGATTGTTTTTGGGTTAAACGTTCGGTAGTGTCTTGGCATCTCCCAACCTAACCAATAATCACCGAAAATATATCTATTAATTGAATTAGCATTTGGCAATGTTCCAATAACATATCCACCTGGTTTTAGAACCCTAAACACCTCCTCTGTAGTGAGATGAAGGTCTTGAACATGTTCTAAGACATCCCAAAGGGATACCACGTCAAAAGAGTTATTTTTAAGTTGAGCCTCATGTAAGTTTCCATTAAAAACATCGAGACCAAATCTCTCTTTTGCATAAGAGGCGGCTCCTTGATCTGGTTCTATACCTTTACATTCCCATCCTTTTGTTTTCATTGCATTTAAGAAAATACCAGTAGCACAGCCTACATCTAAAATTTTACCTTTATTATTTATGTGTTTTTTGACCTGATGACACCGTTTTTCTTGTCCTAGATAACGATCGATTCTCTTGAGTACATTTTTTTCATCTTCAATAGCACCAAGATAACAGATATATTCTGGAGGATAATATTTTTTTATTTGATCTTCTGATAATTTTGGATATATTTGATATAAACCACATGTATTACATTGGTAAATACTAAAAATACCAGGAATGCCTAAAAGCTTATCTTCACCTGAGAAAACGAACCTTAATTTATCACTAAGACATAATTCACAAATATATTCTTGATCTGACTTTTTATTTTCCATAAAAATTTTATACTTCTTTATAGAGTGATATCAGTTGTTCAGCTCTACTTGCCCAACTTTCACTTGGTTTGTTAGATAAATTGATTGCATTTTTACCATATTGCTTTTGTATATCTATATTTTCAAGTAAGTGAATTGATGCTTCTTTTAATTCTTCTGGGTTATCTTTTGTAACTATACCAACTTTTGCTTTCTGAATGAATTTTGGAATATCTCCTACATCAGTGGCAACGATTGGCCTACCACAAGATAAATAGTTTGTGAATTTCAATGGAAAGCGACCTTCATTTGCCTGAATATTACGTAGTGGAAGCCATAACAAATTACATGAAGAGAGATAATATTGTACGTTTTGTTGACCAATAATGGCTCCAGTTTCAATAACAGATCCAGGATCGTTAACTAAATCCTTAATATGATAATTGCTGAAGCCAATATGTATGAACCTGATATTTTGATTATAATTTCTCAGTAGATTAAAAGATCTTGCTGCAAGTTTAGCATCACTCGGAAAGAATGAGCCTAAATAACCGATTAAAGGAAAATTATCGTCAATATCTATTTTTTTCCTCGCGAAATTGATGGGGATGGGTTTCCAATTTGGTAAATTAAAACCATTCGGCAATAAACAAATTTTTTCTTCAGGTATACCAAGAGCTATTGCTCGAGTCTTTAAAGATTCACAAATAACAGTCGTGCCTTTTGCTTTTGTTCGAAAATGGGTCTCAAAATAATCCTCGAAAGGTCTAAGAATTCTTTTTACAATGGTGCCAGGTCGCTCTTCTATTGAACCACCGCTCCCAAACCAATCAGCCCAGTCCAAAAAGAAAGGTATGCCTTGACGATGCAATCTGAGGGTTGGGTAAATAACTGTAGGACGCGATTCAAAACCATGCACAATATCAAAATGGCGCGATTTTAAGGTTTGGATTCTAAAAAGAAGATTTCCAAGATCCCAACCTGATTGTAGTATCTTAGGAAATATATTTGGTATTTCTATAATTTCTACATTGTCATGAAAAAAAACTGTAATATTCTTTTTTTGGGAGTTAGCGGATGCTATTAATGTTATGCTGTGATTAGAGTTGGCTAAAGCTCGAGCGAGTTCAAATGCTCGAAAGTATGTCCCTCGTCCAACTTTATTGAAAACAATAAACAAAATTTTCATGAAATGAATCCAAATTTCGATTTACTAACTTGTAATACTGCAATAAAATGTCCAACTAATGAGATGAAATCTGACAAAATACTTCCAATAATTAATCCTTGGATACCATATCTTATTGTCAGAGGCACGCTTAGTATCAGTTTTACTATAATTGAAACAATTTGAGGTAATAATTGTTTTTTTTCTGAGTTAGTTACTATTAAGAAAATTCTATTTATTTGATTTATTGTTCTGAAAAACAGGATTGGACTTGCTAGAAATATAAGATCTATTACATTTCTATACCCTTGTCCAATAATATCTTGTAACCAATTGATTCTAAATATCCATATAACACCAAAGATTAATAATCCCAAAAATAAAAATAATAGAATAAGCAATTTTATTCGTTTAATGAATTTATCTTTTGACAGCTGATAGACTTTTATTAGATTGGGGATAAGAAGAGATGTTATTGCTAATGGCACAGTCATAATCATATTGATAAGACTGATGGTGATTGCAAAGTTACCAATTGCAAGTTGATTACCATTAATCCATGTTAGTAAGTTAATATCAAGATTCAGGAAGAGCAAATTGAGCAATTCTGAAGCATTAAAAATGATAGAAAAACGTAATAAGTTAACAATTTTGGTTGCATTATTAAAGATGATCTTTGGTTTTGTTTTGTACAAAGAGATTATAAATATTATTAAGGTACTTATAAGGCGTAATAGTTCAATATTCAATAATGATTTTGATTCCAAGAAAATTATGACAAATAAAGACAAAATCCGTAGAATTCTTGAAAGAACCAGTAATAAAGATGTCAATTTTGATTTCTCATGCCCTAACAAATCAGCCAATAAAAGGTTAAAACAAGAATCAAACCATACATCAAGAATGATTATTGCGAGAATATCCTTTTGATAAATATTTGGTTGTAGAATGGGCATAATTACCCATAAACCAAGTCCCCAAAAAAAGCCTGTAAAGATTTTAAACAAGATTATGTTGCCAGTTAAAGTTTTCGACTGCTCAGATTTCGGAATTGTTCTAACGAGCCATTCATGAAGCCCAAGATTTATTATGAATGAAGTTATGGTTACTATTCCATAATTAGCTGCATGTAGTCCATAATTTTCTCTACTTAACCACCAAATTATCCCTATTGTATAAATTGCCATCAATAATTGAGAAAAAATTAATGCAGAAACATATGAGAATATGGATCTAAAAAGTTTAGTTCTTGGTGAGATATCCATTAAGATATATTCTTCCAATAAATATTCAATGAGAATGGTTGCCCAAATTCATCCATTTTTTTAAGAGTTATTGGAAACCAGCGTGTGTAATAAGCATATTTGGATAATGTCCATAAATCTCTGTCATTTTTTATTACTTCAAAATTTGTCTCAAAATTTCCATTAATAAATTCTGACTTTAAATTGAATATTATTGGGTGAACCCAGAGATGGTCATTAAATAATAATGAATCTACGCAATGGAGAGAAATAGCATTCTTTTTAAGTATTCGTTGAAAATCTAAAATTATGTTGTTTATACTTTTTGCATCCTCCGGAAAATGCTCAATCACTGATACACTGAACACGAAATCAAAAAAATTTTCTGGCAATTGTTTAGAAAAGGAACCAATATAATCTTGAATTAAATAATAACCGTAAGTATTAAAATTTAATTTAGGTCCATAGCCCTCTCCTTCGAGTTTATCAAGGTTCCAAAATTCATATTCATTTTTTAGGCATGAAACAATTCTCGAATCTCCGCCACCTATTTCAAGAATTTTTGATCCCTTTGGAATATTATCGATAATAAAGTTATAAATGAATAAATCTTGATAAACTTTAAGATCACATGTCGAAGGTGTTTGCTTATTGTAAATTGATAATGTATTGAATTGCGTAAAATGACTTAATTTTGAATAAGAGTATTGGTTAAAATTATCAAAATTAAATTTATGTGTTGATTTTTGAGGTGAATATCTAAGCAGAGTATGTCTTCCAAATAGTGACCCAACTATACTATCAATTTTCCTATGTATAATTTTTAATTTATTCCTAAAGGCACCCATATAATAGTTCTCCGCCATAGAATTGCTACAATTGTAGATCAATGTGAATTTGTTTCTTTTTTGGCAACAATAACTAAATCGTCATTAATGATTATTTGGTTACCAACTCTAATCATTACACGATCATGTGTGTAAGTTTTGTTTTTTAGTTGAAATTTCCATTTTTTCAGAAATGGAAAAACATCAGTTATAGGTTTATATATGTAAATAATGCAGCTTCTGAGAATTATATATTTTAAGATACCCTTAATCCAATTAATTGACCGTTTAATGAATGATTGATCAATGGTATGTCCCCCTCCACTAGTGGCAATTTTGAATCCACTTATGTTCAACATTTTACCTAAAGTTCTTTTAGTAAAGAATGTAAGGTGTCCAATTGGTATCATATGACGCCATTTTACGCCATACAATTTTGAAAAAATGTTGCCAATATCATGAGTAACAATAAATAGAACCCCATCTGGTTTTAAAAGATAATTGATATAATCCAAAGTTTCTTTAGGATTGGTTACATGTTCAATGACATCAACTATTGATACAATATCAAAAGTTGATGCATGTAAATTTTGTGATAGTAGATCTCCTTCTAACACATCATAATGATGGCTTTTACAAAATTCAATGAAAAAGTTAGAAACTTCTTGGCCGATTGTTGAATACCCCAATTTTTCTGCCTCAACAATGAAATCACCTGCTCCACAACCCACATCTAACAACAGACCAGATTTCTTATAGTGACTAATTATTTTCAAATACCTTTTCCAATCAGATACCCTTGATGTGGAATTTTCTATAAACCATTTTCGAATATATTCTCTATCCCCTTCATTATCAAATTTGTAATATTCGTCAAGGGCATTGTCATCTGGCCTAACAGATTGAAATACTAGACCGCAATTCTTACATTTTGAAATAGGCCATTTGTCAAACGCAAAAATCCCATTATGATATGGTAATACTGGTGCATAAAACAGGAGGGTGTTTTCATTAGAGCCACACAGCCGACAACTTTCTTTGATGTAATCTTTTGTTAGGGATTTAATCTCATTATTATTCATTTTTTATTACATTTTCAAATAAGAATTTTTTTAAACCTTGAAAATATGCGTTTACTGCTCTGATTTTTCCACTAAACATGAAAAATACAAATTGCTTAATTATATGAGCAACTCGCCATGGTATCACAAAAAAACATTGCCAAGGACGAATATGCTTTAAAAAATAATAACAGCTTGAATATGCCATCCAATAATAATGATCGTCACTTTTAGGCTTAGGAATAGAACCTTCTACATGGTGAAATAATTTTGCTTGAGGTATCAACCAGGATATTTGATTAGCCTTTTTTGCTCGCAAACTAAAATCCAAGTCCTCGTAATATAAGAAAAGATTTTCATCAAAAAATCCAATTTTTTCAAAGAGGTCATGGTGAATGAGTAATGCACAACCAGTTAAGAATTCACGTTGTATTGGTTTATTAGGCAGAGTCTGATTGCGGTTATGTGCGTTTATTGGGGCCAAAAATAAAGGACAAAAATCGCCTCCAAGAGACCAAATCTGATTGGGATAATTCATATAAAATATTGCGGGAGCTGATAATCGTGAATTAATTAACAAAGACTGTGAGTATAGAACATCAAACATCCCATAATCACTTTCAGTGTCGTTATTAATAATAAGTATATAGTCTGCTCCTTGCGATAAAGCATACTTAATACCTTTATTGAAACCCCGCGAAAATCCCAAATTATTTTCATTTTCAAGAATTACGACAGATGGAATATTTCTTATGTAATCAATTGATTCTTTATCAGATCCATTGTCAACTATCACTACTTTAAATATTAGATCATTTTTTTCACGCAAACTTGTTATGCATTTCTTGGTAAGATATGCTCGGTTCCAATTTACAGTAACAACCCAAATATTATTTTTGATTATATTTTGATTATTTTTCATCGTTTTGTGACAAAAAGCTAAACTTATTTCTAAGATCTGATTTTTGAGTCAGATAAGAATTGAAAGGGTGGTGGGTGGAATAAAAGTCGGCTATTTCTATATTTGTTTTTTTCTAACCAATAATTTTCTCCGTCTCACAGATAAGTCTACAATCATTTTTTATCTATGATTTCCTAATTAATTTTGACAAATAGATCTGAATTATTTCGCTTGTTCTAGATATGCTATATGATTTTTGAAAAATTATCAATGCATTTTTTGATAGCGTTTGTTGTTTAATTGGATCTGATTTTATTGATAATATTGCATCAGCCAAGCTTTGAGGATCATCTCTGTTACATAAAAATACTGTGTCTTTTGAAAATGCATTTCTCACTGCCGTACTATCTCCAGTTATTATTGGTTTTTCCATTGCCAGACACTCAATGATTTTATTATGAACAGTCATTAATGATTGTGTTGTGTTTCCGAAGACACCTAGGCAAATATCTGCGTTGGCTATCTGATTTCTTAAGTCCTCTTGCGCCATCCATCCGACAAATGAGACGTTGCTGAGTTCGTGTTTCTTCACATAATTTTCAGCGAATACCTTGTCAGGTCCATCACCAATTAATTTGAAGCAAATTTCTGTTCTATTTCTTAGAATGTTGGCTGCTTTGACAATAACTGAAACGTTATGATTGGGAATAAACGTGCCGTAATAAAGAATAATAAATTTATCATGCTCATCATTTTTTTGCTTTGATACTGGATAGAAAACGCGGTCATCAGCACCAATAGGGATCAAACGAAATCGGTCAGTAGAAATCCCATAATTTTTATTGAACCAGTTTACGTACTCTTGAGTATCTTGAATTAGTAAATCAGGCAGTCGCAAAGACTTTCCCTCTATCCAACTAATAAAGTTGATGATAAATTTATTGTTTATACTTAATCCACGCTCACACGCGACTAAGTAGATAGACATTAAAACATCCCATACAAGAGGCTTTCCTTTAAGAATTGCGAAAATCTTCGCTAAGAAAACATCAAATTGTCCTGGATAGCCGACCATTAAAATATCAAAATCGCCAACTTTTTTAAAACGCCAGATCAACAGTACATAGGCTTTAACAACCCGCCACCAGAAATCTGGTTTTTTCCATCCACCCTCTATTGAATCTACCCTGTCTTGAATGCCATGCCACAATTTGACGTGGCACTGCTTAACCTCAATTCCAGCTCTCTCCATTGCAGCTATCATAAGCTTGTTTCGAGCATATTCTTTGCGATAAGTACCAAAATAACAAACTTTCATAACTGTCCACCAAGCAAGAAGTCGTCAACAAACGAAAAAGAATTATTTTAAATGAAAAGTGCAAACAAAATATTTGTTACTTGAGTTATTATTTTGTTCTATATATTTCAATTTCAGGTCCAATGTTCCTCTTTGAAACTTCATTGAAGAACTGTTTCTTGATCCCATATGCTATTGTGTCTATTTGCTCAAATATTTTTTTATAAATAGGCTCAGACTCGAATTTTATCACCAGAGCCTTATTTTCCCTGATATGCTCATAAAAATCCATCTCCTTTGTATATCGATCAGATTCTGCAAAGTATCTATCATACATTAGGGAGGATAGCATCACATAATCAATCCCCTCCCGCTCAAGATCCTCATCGAAAATTGTTTTGGGATAAGTTGGTAAAAGGGGCGTGTATCCTTCAAAAATGCTGTTTTCCCGGGTGATGTTATTTTCTTCAC
>Ga0209121_10006281_pt1 | contig 10465 bp, 9 predicted proteins | sample Cruoilmetagenom3_FD_187292 | JGI IMG/M metagenome (GOLD analysis project Ga0209121, IMG submission 187292) | Oil polluted marine microbial communities from Coal Oil Point, Santa Barbara, California, USA - Sample 3 (SPAdes) (version 2) | ecosystem: Environmental > Aquatic > Marine > Oil seeps ...
CCCGTCATGCAACTCGCCCTCGGTGTCCATCCTGTCACCACACTTGGCTTCGCGCATCAGCTCGCAAAAACCGTGTTCCAGCACGCCCGCCCGAATGCGCCCTAGCACGTAATCCCGCGTGCGCCGCTCCAGCACTACGTTTGAAATCCCCTTCAAATCCAGCAGTTGCGAAAGCAATAGCCCCGAAGGTCCGCCGCCGATAATGCCGACCTTAACCCGCATTAAACACACTCCAGCAGCATCGTCCCTGCACCGGTGTTGGAGATCGGGATATGGTAGTTGCTTGACAGCTTCCGCACATCCCCAAGCGCACCGCGCATCATCATCCACATCAGAAATTCTGTTCCCTGTGAGCCAGCCTTCTCCACCAGTTCCATGCGAGAAATCTTCGTCAATGCCTCGGGGTCACTCACGATCTTTTCCATGCACATCTCGTCAAACTCGCGGTTGATAAACCCGGCCCGCTCGCCGTCCAACTGGTGGCTAAGCCCGCCGGTGCCCAGTATCACCACGCTGATATCCTCAGGGTAGCTCCGCACCGCCCGCCCAAGCGCTTTGCCAAAATCCAACGCCCGCTTCAGGGTCGGGATTGGGTGCTGCACGGTATTGGCGCTAATCGGGATCGCGGGGGGGTGGTCCCCATCCGGCCAAAAAAGCTGCATCGGCACGGTAAAGCCGTGGTCCACCGCCAGTTCCTGGCAAGAGGTGATGTCAAACTCATCCTCGACCATGCTCTCGATCACGTGCCACGAAAAAGGCGCATCGCCCTTAAAGGGCGGTAGCTTCGGCAAGCCCCATCCCTCGTCCTCGTTGCGATACTCATGCGCCGCCCCAATGGCAAAGGTCGGCATCTGGTCAAGAAAAAACCCAAGCCCGTGGTCATTATAGATGTTGATCACAACATCCGGCTTGTTCTCGGCCAGCCACTTGTGAATGGGCGGGTAGGCCTTGAAAAACGGCTCCCAATAGGGGTCGTCTTGGGTTTGGTTCGCTATCGCATTTCCAACCGCCGGAATGTGGGAAGTGGTAATTCCACCAAGTATCCGCGCCATTATTCCCCTGCCTTTCTAAGCTTTTCCCTGAACGCATCCGGGCTTACCCCGGTTTGCTGCGCCCCGATATCCTGCATGTTCAGCTTATAAATTCCTGCGAATTTGGCGAGGTAATAGATATTCCCGCCCGCCTCGATCATCGCTAGAACATCTTTGTCACGACACGCCTGCTTTTGCGCCTCGTTCAGGCCAAAACGCTCGAAATAGGCTTCCGGATCCGCCAAGTAGGCCTCCCGCGCTTCCGCTCGGTTAAAGCTGTAGCACATCTTGTTGAGCGCATAGCCGATCATGGCCATTTTGCCGTCAAAAATCGTGGTGCCGGGGATATCTGCGTGAGGGTCCATCTCTTAGTCCTTCCAAAACAAACGCATCGGGTTGTCCACCAACAGCGCCTTTTGTAGCGCCGCCGTTGGCGCAATTTCAGGGATCACATCCACCAGCGCGCCATCATCGGGCATGTGGGAATGCATATTCGGGTGCGGCCAGTCGGTGCCCCAAAGCACCCGCGTCGGGAAGCGCTCAACCAGCGTGCGCGCAAAGGGGATTACCCCGCTGTAATCCGCTCCGTTCAAGCTCAGCCTTTCGGGGCAAGAGACCTTGACCCACAGGTTTTCATGCGCCTCCAGCAGGGCCAGAAACAGCTGAAAGCCATCGCCCGCTACACCCGCCGCAATGTCAGGCCGCGCCATGTGGTCGATCACTACAATGCCAGGTAGAGAGGTGATAAACGGCGTTAGCCGCGTCAGGTCTTCCGCCTCGAAATAGATATCCAGATGCCAGCCCAGTTTGGCAACCCGCGCCGCAATCGCAGCGTAAACCTCGGCTGGCGTGTCATCCACCAAGCGCTTGAGAAAGTTGAACCGCACCCCGCGGATGCCGCCCTCATGCAGCGCCTCAAGCTCGGCGTCAGACACATCGGGCGCAACCACCGCCACGCCCCGCGCCCTGCCATTCGCCGCTTCAATCGCGTCAATAACCGCGCTGTTATCGGTGCCATGGCAGGTGGCTTGAACAATCACGTTGCGCGTAAATCCCAGATGGTCCCGCAGGGCAAACAGCGCGGCTTTACCAGCATCATGCGGGGTGTATTTCCGGCTCGGCGCAAACGGGAAATCCGCCGCAGGTCCAAAAACATGGCAATGGGAATCCACCGCCCCTGCGGGGGGGGTAAACCGGGGCTTGCTCGGCTTCGGGTGATAGCGTGTCAGGTCAACCATAAAGCAAGCCGTCAAATAGTTTCCGTGCCGTGCGCAGCACAGCAGCTCTACCGGTTTCATCCATCACAATCGTATTCTGCCCAATCGGATGCTCGATCTCCAGCGCCTTGCGCCTTCCTTCGGGCACTTCGGCCATTTCTGCTGCCACCGAGCCCTCCAACAAGCAGGCGGTCGCCACACTCACCGCACCCAGCACGCCGATCGAGGCATGGCACCGATGCGGAATAAACGTCCGCGTATTGATCGCCCCGCCATGTATCGGCAGGCTCACCATGCTCATCTTCGGCACGGTCTTGTCTGATACATCGCCAAGGTTCATCAACTTACCAGCCGCCAGTCGCACCGTCTCCAGCCGCGCTTTCAGCTCTGTATCTGCCTCCAATTCCTCGCGGCTCTCCTGCCCCGAAATCCCTATATCAGCGGCTCGCAACACCACTGTCGGCATCCCGTTGTCAATCAGCGTAACTTCAACCCCGGCCACCTCATCGCGCACATTCCCCGTTGGTAAAAGTGCGCCACAGCTTGCGCCCGCGATGTCTTCAAAGGTCAGTAAAACCGGTGCCGCCTGCCCCGGCACCCCGTCAATCCGCGCCTCCCCTTGATAGCTGACCGCCCTGCCGGGGGTCTGCACCAACGCCTCGGCTACCTGTCCGGTGTTCTCCATAAATATCCGCACCCGCGTTTCCTCACCCGATGCCTCAACCAACCCGCGCTCAATCGCAAACGGCCCAACCCCTGCCAGCAGGTTGCCACAATTCTGCGCGTCCGATACGCGCGCCTCGTCCACCGAAACCTGCAAAAACAGATAATCCACATCGGCACTTTTGCGCTCTGATTTCCGCACCACCGCCGCCTTGGATGTCAGCGGGTCCGCCCCGCCCATCCCGTCAATCTGGCGCGCATCCGGAGATCCAAAAGCCCGCAGCAAAAATCCGTCACGATCCTCAGGCAGATCAGAGGCCAGAAAATACCCGCCCTTGGAGGTCCCCCCCCGCATCCACATGCAAGGCAGACCCATCAAGCGCCAACCCCCGGCTTCTTTTCTGACCAAATACTCAAATCCTGCCGCTTAAACATAGCGCAAACCCTTCGCCTCCAGCCGCCCGCGCATGTCATACATATCCAGCCCCAGCTCTCCGGCGGCAAACCGCTTGCGCTTTTCTTCCTCACTGGCCGCGCGCGCCTGTGCTGCCACTAGCACCGCCTCGGCTTCCGCCATAGGCACCACGCAAACGCCGTCATCGTCAGCCACTATTACATCACCCGCATTTACCAAAGCCCCGGCGCACACGATCGGCACATTTACCGAGCCCAGCGTTTCTTTCACCGTCCCTTGCGCGTGCACCGCACTTGACCATACCGGAAATCCCATTTCCCGCAGGTCCGATACATCGCGCACGCCCGCATCAATGATCAACCCGCGCCCCCCTCGTGCCATCGCCGAGGTGGCCAACAGATCGCCAAAATATCCGTCCGTGCAGGGTGAGGTCGGGGCCAGCACCAGAATATCGCCTTCCTGCAATTGCTCAATCGCCACATGCAGCATCCAGTTATCCCCCGGCGGGGCCGAGATCGTCACCGCCGAGGCTCCCAGCCGCGCGCCGGGCCAAACGGGGCGGATAGACGCTGCCATCAGCCCCCGGCGCCCCGTAGCCTCGTGCACCGTCGCGACGCCACACGCGCCTAAAGCCTGCACCAAATCGGGCGCAGCGCGCTCGATATTTTGCACCACAACCCCGCTCATAGCTCGTCCACCGTACGCGGGTAAACGCTCTGGAACCCTTCGGCATAACGCGCCGGTCGCCCGCCTGCCATGCCGCCGGAATTCCGGCGGAAGTGGTTGCCGCGGTTTTCAGCCAAGTTGGTGTAGAAGTTCCACAGGTGCTCCTGCCCTTGCATGCACTCAATGGCTGCCCGCTTTTTATCCCAGACATCGGTGATGTCGAGAAAGGTATCCGGCTTCCACTGCATTTGTTCGCTTTGATGCGGCTCAAACAGGTAAAGCTGCGGCGCGCCGAGCACCTTTTCGTCGGGGTTGTGCCCCCAGGCTTGTGCGATCATCCGGCATTCCATCGCGACCTTGGTCGCATAGGAATGGTCGGTATTGTAGGGGTCATAATGGGAGTGGCTCATCATAAAGTCGGGCTGCACGGCGCGGATTAGATCGACCAGTTTGAACTTGGCGTCACGGTCCATTTCCAGTGGATAATCGCCAAGGTCAAAGAAACGGATATCATGCACATCCAGCGCCTGCGCGGCCGCTTCCGCCTCGACCCGCCGCGCGGCTTTCACCGCTTCCACCTCGGTTTCACCGGCTTTCCAGAGCTTGGCGCTCTCGCCGCGCTCCCCATAAGAAAGGCAGCAAACCGTGACCTTGTAGCCGAGTTTTTGATGCAGGGCTATCGCGCCGCCCGCCCGCCACACAAAATCCGCCGCATGGGCGCTGATCACCAAAGCTGTTTTTTGATCCACCATAATTCCCTCCGCTATTTGCGCTTTATATTGAGAGCGAACACTGGCAGTGTCCAGCGCCTTGTCATGTAATTTTCGCTACCCTTCCGGCAGCCGAGCCGCTAAACCCTCTTTATGAAAAAAAATGTACTCGCTTTCTCGGTCCATCTGTTCACTGCCGCCGGTGCGGTGCTGGCTCTGTTTGCCATGTTGGCAGCTGGGAACCAAGAGTGGGCCAACATGTTTTTGTGGCTGATGGCGGCGCTGGTTGTGGACGGATTGGACGGCCCGCTGGCGCGCCACTTTGAGGTCAGGAAATATGCCAGACACTGGGATGGCCAGTTGATGGATTTGATCACCGACTATCTGACCTATGTGTTTATTCCGGCCTATGCGCTGGCCCAATCCGGGATTTTGCCAGCGTGGGAAGGGTGGATTGCCGCGACCGTAATTATCCTTACCGGAGTCGTTTATTTTTCGGACACGCGGATGAAGACCGAGGATAATTCGTTCTCGGGCTTTCCCGGGTGCTGGAATATGGTGGTGCTGGTGCTATTTGCGACCAAGCCGGATTTTTGGGTGATGTTGCTGGTGATCGCAATTCTGGCACTGGCACAGTTTTTCAGTTTGAAATTTGTGCATCCGGTCCGCACCCTGCGCTGGCGGTCGGTGTCGCTTTCAATGATCGTGATCTGGCTCGGGTGTGCGTTCTGGATTGGGTGGCTGGATTTTGATGCGCCTTATGTAGCGCAGGTGGTTTTGTTGGCAAGCAGCGGGTATCTTTTGTTTGCCGGCATTTTGCAGCAGGTTTTACCGGTTAAGTCGGGTTCGTCGGAATAGGGTCGGAAAGGGGCGCTGCCCCTCTTTGGCCTATGGCCAAATTCACCCCGGGATATTTGGACAATCTGGATAGGGTTAGCGCAGCTTTGGGGGCGCGCCCTCGGGTTGGGCATTGGCCTCCACGCCTTTGCGAAGGCCGCCACCGATGCGGTGTGCCAGTGCGCTCCAACTGGCGGCGATATCTTCAGGCAGGCTTTCCACGAGCACTTCGTCAAAGAGCCCGAGCCAGAGCTCGAAATGTTCGGGTTTGATCATGGGCCGCATCGAATGCATGTGTTGGGGATTGCCGCTGTAGCCGCGCTCGAACAGAATAGCATTTCGCCAGAAGCGCGCGATTTTTTCTTCGTGGGTGACCCAGCGGGCGGTTTCATCGGGGATGCTGGCAAAAAACACAGGGCTCAAAACCGGATGCAAGCGGATGCGGCTGTAAAAGCGGGCGACAACGGTGTCAATTTGGCTGGCCGTTACGGGAAAGCGTGGTGGTATAGACATGGGAGTTCCTTAAACTTCTTCGTAGCTATGCTCTATATGCCCGAATGCAAATGGCTAAATTGGCGCAGGCTGCCCTAGCGGCAGGTTGTCAGAAGCGCTTGTTGCGGGTATTGTCGCGCAAACAGCACGCAGGGGTTGCTTGAATGGACGAATTTTTTGGTTTCCTTGGACTTTTGATTTTACTCGTCGTAGTTGGGCTGCCGGTATATTTTTTGATTGCTATCCATGGCTTGAAAACGCGGGTGGCATCCCTCGAAACTCTGGTCCTTGAGCGTGAGGACGTGGGCGAAATAAAACCTCTGTCAGAACCGGTGCTTTCGCCGGCGGCAGATCAGCAAGATGAGATTCCTGAGGAATTCCTCGAAAAACCAGCGGTTTCTGAAAAGCCTACGCCCGCGTGGCACCCTACACCAAAAGTGAAGCGCAAGCGCGAATCTTTTGTGTTTAACACTGGCAAAATTGCGCAGATGGTGACGTGGGCCAAGGAAAACTGGGTATTTATTCTGGCGGGTGTCTCGCTGGCGCTGGCAGGCGTGTTTCTGGTGCAATACGGGGTTGAAAAGGGATTGTTGACCCCGCAGATGCGGGTGATGGGGGCAATTGTTTTTGGCCTCGCCCTGATCGGGCTGGGTGAGGTTGTGCGCCGCAAATCTGCGGGAGACGAGACCGGCAGTTTTGCGCTGCTACCATCGGTATTTGCAGGTGCGGGGTTGGTGGCTGTGTTTGCAGGCGTGCTTTCGGCGCGCATGCTCTACGGGCTGATTGACCCCGGGTTTGCCTTTGCCGGGCTGGCGATCACTGGTGCGGTGGCGGTGCTGCTGGGGTGGATATATGGGCCGTTTTTGGCGGCGCTGGGTGTATTCGGAGCGCTGGCGGCGCCGTTTTTGGTGGGCGGAAATCCGGATGGTGCGGGACCTTTGCACCTCTATTTTGCACTGATTGCTGTTGTGGCTCTGGCCATTGATGCCTATAAGCGCTGGGCTTGGTTGAGCGCACTGGCGCTGATCGGCAGTTTTGCGGCGTCATGGCTTTTGCTTCAGGATACGGATACCGGTTTTTATGCGGTTCTGTTTGCTTTCGTGACCGCGCTTCTGGCGACCGCGTTGCCGGAGCTGAGCCTGACTCCGCGCCACCAAGGGCAGCGGGTTTCCAGTTTTTTGACCCAAAAACCGGGCACAACCAAGCATGAGTTTCCGACCCGCGTTGCGGCAGGTACTTTCATCGCAGCGACTGTGTTCATTGGCTGGATTTACAGCCATGACGCAAGCTTGTTCTGGCTGGTGCTGATGGTGCTCGGGCTCATGTTACTTGCGGCTCTGTTCTGGATGAAAGACGCGCCGGCCTTGGCGGACCTTGCCTTTGTTCCGCCGATCATTGCGCTGCTTGTGATTGCCGGTGAGGCCGTTAACGCAGGGGCCGTTGCTGTTGACTGGGTAGCCGACGCGGCCGTTTCGCGGGACCCGCTGGTGAAAGCACCATTGGCGGGGCTTTACCTGATGGTTGGTGCGATGGCGGCCAGTCTCGGTTTTGCATGGCGGAGCTATTTTTCAAAACATCTCAAGGTGACAAACGCGGTTTTTGCGGCAGGGTTTGCCCCATGGGTGGCAATTGTGCTTGAGGTTTACTGGTGGCCGTCCCACGTGCTGAGCACGGGGATTTGGGCGCTTTATCTGGCCGGTGTGGCCATGGCTATGGTGGCTTTGACCGAGCGCTTTGCCCGGGTTGATAGCGACGACCGCACCCGCACGGCCCTGTTTGCGCTCTCCAGCATGTCGATGTTGAGTTTTATGATGGTGGTTTTGCTGGGGGATGTGGCGCTCACGCTTTCGCTGGCGGTGATGGTGATGGCAGCCGCGTGGTTGGGCACGCGTTTCAGGCTGTGGTTGCTGGACTGGTATATTCAGGCCGGTGTGGTGGCGGTTTCGTTTAGGCTGGTGGCTTATCCGGGGCTTGAATGGGGATTTGACGCGCCGCTATGGGAGGTGCTGATCGGGTTCCTCGGCGTGGTGGCCCTGCTAACGGTGGCGCTTTGGGTGAAGCGCGCGGGTAAGGCCTCGGTGGTCGTGGTACTCGAATCCGCGATCTGGACGCTGAACGGAATATTGGCGACCTTGCTGCTGGCGCGCTGGCTGGATGCGCAGAACTCGGAGGCTCAGGTTTACGTTGTTTTGTCATTTATCGGGCTGGTCTGGCTAATGCTCTCGGGCAATCAGCTTTATCGATTGAAAGCGGGCGGGCGGCTACGCCAGTTGCGAATTGTTCTGGCCAGCCTTTACGGGCTGGCAGCGTTGTTTTTTCTGGCGGTTGCGGCAGTGCTCAATCCGGCGGTCGACAGCTATTTCAAAGTGGCTGGCTGGCCGGTGTTTGGCAGCCTTGGCGCGGCTTACCTGCTGCCGGCTTTGCTGTTTGGATTTATGGCGTGGTGGTTGTCGCACCTGCCACGACGGTTGCGGATCGGTTTTATTGTTCTGGCGGCGGCTTTTGCTGCCCTGTTTGTCGGGCTGGAAATCCGGCATTTCTGGCAGGGCGGGAACATGGCGTCCAGCATCGTCCTGAAGCCCGAACTTTATAGCTATACGGTGGCGATGATCCTTGCGTCTGCGGGCCTGCTGGCCTTGGCCTTTGTGCGGCAATCGCCGGTGCTGCGCAAGCTGGCGCTGGTGATGGTGGCGTTGGTAGTGCTCAAGGTGTTCTTTATTGATATGTCGGAGCTTGACGGGTTGCTGCGGGTAGGTTCCTTCCTTGCGCTCGGGCTGGTGGCGGCGCTGATGGCGTGGGTGAACCGGATGCTGAAGATGAATGAAGCGCAACAGGTGGAAAGTGCCGAGGGGCCGTAGCGATTGTGGTGCCCTGCGGGCTATTGCCTCGGCTTCGCCATCGGCAGGGGCGGCTGCCCCTTTCACCCCGCAGGGGTTGGTCATTGATCATAAATCGGTGCTGGACGATAGCTTGTGGGGTGCTTATAACGCGGCCTATGGATAAAGCCTTGAGCATACGAATTAGCCGCCCGGCGCTCTGATACGGAGACGCCGGGAAAAGGTGTATGGCCTCGCCGCACCGCCCCTTGTCCTTTGAATTTCCCAGACTTTACGGAGCTAGCCGATGTGCGCCGAGACCCCCGATTATAAACAGACCCTGAACCTGCCCAAAACCGATTTTCCGATGCGTGCGGGCCTGCCCAAGCGTGAGCCGGAATGGCTGCAAAAATGGGCGGATATGGACCTTTATGAAGCGCTGCGCCGCAAGGAAGGCCGCAAGCCTTACCTGCTGCATGACGGCCCGCCCTATGCCAACGGGCACCTCCACATTGGCCACGCGCTCAACAAAATCCTGAAGGACATGGTGGTGCGCTCGCACCAGATGCTTGGTTTTGATGCCCGTTACGTGCCGGGCTGGGATTGCCATGGCTTGCCGATCGAATGGAAGATCGAGGAGCAGTATCGCTCCAAGGGTAAAAACAAAGACGATGTGCCGATCAACGAGCTGCGCGGCGAGTGCCGCAAATTCGCGCAAGGTTGGGTGGACATCCAGCGCGAGGAGTTCAAACGTCTGGGCGTGCAAGGGAAGTGGGATGACCCTTACCTGACGATGAATTTTGACTCAGAGGCGGTGATTGCCGAGGAGTTTATGAAATTCGTGATGAACGGTTCGCTCTATCGTGGGTCGAAGCCGGTGATGTGGTCACCGGTTGAGAAGACGGCGCTGGCCGAGGCGGAGATCGAGTATCACGATCATCAGAGCCATACGATTTGGGTGAAGTTTCCGATTGTTGAAGTGAACACAAATCTATCCGATGTGAAGCGAGATTCGGATCCCGAACTTGCAAACCATATTGACGAAGTCAACAAGTTGTATAAATCCGCTAGCGTTGTTATTTGGACAACAACTCCTTGGACAATTCCGTCCAACAAAGCTGTCTCTTACAATCCCAAAATTGCCTATGGCCTGTATCGGGTTGAATCCACAGAAGAAGAAAGTTGGACAGCCACCGGTGACCTTCTAATCTTTGCTGATGCGCTGGCAGCTGATGCTCTGGGCAAATCCCGCGTGACCGAATTTACTCGTGTCCGCGATGTTACAGCTGAAGAGCTTGACACAATGGTCTGCAAACACCCCTTCGCGGATATGGCCGAATTCTGGGACTACCCCGAAGGCGTGCCGATGATCGACGGTGATCACGTCACCGATGACGCCGGCACCGGCTTTGTGCATACCGCCCCTTCGCACGGCGCCGATGACTACGAGTGCTTCGTGAAGCGTGGCTGGACCCAGCGGATGACGCATAACGTCAATGAGGACTCAGCGTTTGAAGAATTTGTGCCATTCTTCGCTGGCCTTGAGGTTTTTAACCGCAAGGGCAAAGAGGGCAAGGCCAACCAAGCCGTGATCTCCAAGCTGGTCGAGGCCAATGCG
>Ga0209121_10006282_pt1 | contig 10464 bp, 10 predicted proteins | sample Cruoilmetagenom3_FD_187292 | JGI IMG/M metagenome (GOLD analysis project Ga0209121, IMG submission 187292) | Oil polluted marine microbial communities from Coal Oil Point, Santa Barbara, California, USA - Sample 3 (SPAdes) (version 2) | ecosystem: Environmental > Aquatic > Marine > Oil seeps ...
CTCTGCGAGGAGGGCCTCGAGTGTGGTGTCGTCTCTGACCGAGATATCAAGGTGACCGGGGTCTCTGCCACATCTACGGATGTGGGCACATCCACGGATGTGGGCACACTCGCGGGCGTGGTCGCCGACTGTGGGGAAAGGGTCGTCTCCGGCGTCGCTTGTGTTCTTTCTGGACTTTGCCGTCTGGCCGGCGGAATCGGTGTCAGCGATGCGGCTCTGGTTGTGGGTTGCCGGTGGGTAGTCGGGGGTGTCCCCTGGCTGGGGCGTGGTTGTGCCCACGGCGCAGGGCGCGCCACCGGCGAAGCCTCTGCACTGAACAAGATCGCACTGCCTGAGATCTTGCGTGCGGCGAACGTCCGGCTCAGTTCATTGGCGATGGGTCCCAGCTTCGCCAGGGCCAGCGTCTGCTGCCACACCTCCCGTGCCATAGCTTCTGCAATCCGCGTGGTTGCGATGCAGGCAACGCTGCCCGGGACCATAACGGTATACCCGATGTGAATCGCCGGCGGGACGGTGCCGCCCAATGGGATGAGCAGCCGGTCGCGCCGGGGGAAGATCTCAAAGCTCGGGTCGCCCGGATGCACTTGATGGAGGGACGGCGGATGGCTGACGTAGGTATAGGCCGCCCCGACTTGGCCCAGGAAGAGTTCTCCGTCTGAGAAGACCGCACACGTAATGCTGCCGGCGCATTTGTTGCCTGATGGGGCCCTGTGGTTGAAGGAGATCAGGTGACGATTGGCTGCTGCCAGGGCACGACGCAGCCGAGCCACAATGCTGCCGGACGAGGTCCAGTAGGTCTTCACCACCAGGCTTCGGATCTCCCGGCTTCGATACGGGAGTTGTGGCGTGAGATCTACTAATACGGCAATTTGGCTGCCGGCGTCCGACAAGGCATTCGGCTGAGCGGCTGCCACTGTGGCCTCTGGTGAGGGAGGTCGCGTGCGAGCCCCTTCCTTGAAACGTAGGATCTCCGTTTGATATTTCATAAGGTCACCGATCTGATTCAAGTGTAGGATGCCGCTGCGTTTCTGTCAAGGCCACGCTCACGCGGGGCGCGTTCTAGGATGGGTGCAGATCACCAAGCCGGAAACCGCTGCCGGCAGCCGTCCATAGTTTGCCCACTCTGAAATGGCCCCTTGACCTTCAGGTTGTGCAGGTTCCTATCTGGTCTTTGCCCCAGAGACGACATGTACGCCTGATGCATCTCGGTTACGGCGCATGCGTTCCTCTAGCGCCCCAAAGTCAGCGCGAGAGGTGAGGTCGAGGGAGATCGGCGTCACCGATACGTGATGCAGGTGGTGGAGACACCAGATGTCCGAGCCGATCTCTGCCTCTTCCGGGCTGTCCATTATGCGGTATCCCGGTCGAGGATTGCCATTGGCTCGATCCGCGGGCGTGGGTACGAAGTATCTATGCCGCGATAGCCGGGTCAATTCCCACGGGGTGTCGACGGTAGCTGTCCGTGGAAGATTGATGGAGAGCACATCCGTATCGAACGGCAATCTCTCGCTCAGAAGGTATTCGGCAAAACGTCGGGTAAGTGCTTTCGAGGCGCTGTAGTCCTCTTCCTCATCGCCGGATAGGTGATTCTCAATTGCCATCTCAACCGAGACCGCCAGCGCCGGTACGCGAAAGGTGGCGGCTTCAAGCGCCGCGCCGACCGTGCCGGAGATTGTCACCTCGGTGCTGATATTCTCTCCGAAGTTGATGCCCGCAACAACCAGTGCGGGACGACGCTCCGCCAGATGCAGCATGGTGTGGATGACGCATAGTGCCGGAGTCGCGTCCAGTTGGTAGGCTTTGATCCGGCGCCCATCCTGAAGAACATAGTCAACTTCATCATACTGATTGGTGACGGTTGCCGGCATAGATCGACCGGCGCCTGACCATTGGCGATCCGGCGCCGCGATCAGCAGTTCACCCAAGGGGGCGACTGCTTCTGCCGCGGCACGTAGACCGGCTGACCAGATGCCGTCGTCGTTTGTGACAACAATAAGCGGGCTGTCCAATACTTGCCTCCGTGACTACCATCTATCTATCGCGCCCACCACCCAATGGGTGGCAGACTCAAAGAAAGATAGCATACAATGTTGAGAGGACAAGCATTGAGGGCTCATTGGCCTGGTCGGCACCTGAACAAGTGGACGTATGCCGGCCAAAACTGCAGCCAGGTTCGCTAATCGCACAGACATCGATCCAGATTCTCGTTGATGCTCTCGGGGATCTCGCTGCGCTGTGGCTCGCGCAGCTCCCGGACTGTGGGGCCGGAGCGCGGGACCTTGAAACTTCATCTCAAGGTCCCGATGGTCGGCTGCTCTATGTCAGGACTCCGCCTATTCGCGAGCCAACTTCGGCTGAGTGCTGCGAGTGGTATTCTCGTAGAGCGCCGCCACGAACATCAATGACGACAGACGGTTCAGGTAGGCCAGGTTGAGCTCCCCCAGGCCGGGCTCACCCTCGGCGAAGGCGACCAGCCGTCGTTCTGCTCGCCTTACGATGGTCCGGGCGACGTGAAATGCAGCGCCGGCCTGGGAGTCACCCGGCAGTACGAAGTCCTTCAAGGGAGGCAGGTGCTTCTCGATGTCCGCGATCAGGTCCTGCAGCCAGGCGAGATCCTCATCCGTAACCCCTGCATACCGATCGCGAGCTTCCGGCACTGCGGATAGGTGTGACATGATGCCGTAGATGTGACGCTGCACGGTAGGCATCGCTGTGCAGAGACGGTCGGAGTGTGAAAGTGCACGCGCCATCCCAATGGCTGAGGTGGCTTCATCAAGGGTCCCGATGGCTTCGATCAGAGCGCTGCTCTTGGCGACGCGCTCTGTGCCTGCCAGCCGGCCCGTATCGCCGCGATCACCTTTGGCTGTGTAGAAGGCGGATTTGCTCATAGACTTGGTTCCTGTTGACCCTCTCTTGATGTCCGTATGGTCAGATTCCCTAGATCGGTCATCATACCCTCCTTAGGGAAACTGCAGACAGTCTGTTTTTCATTATATGATAATGTATATCTACAAAAATAACAAGACCATATTGACTTCCGCGCTCAGAATCGTCATAATCGGCAGTACCATGAACATATATACAAGACGTCTGTGGCTTGGCCTGTTGGTGATGATCGTTATCCTCGCCGGATGTGCTGAGGCGGAGATTCTTCCAGGTCTCGACCGAGCAACCGAGACGCCGACATTGACACCCACACCAACGGCTATGGCAACCCTGACGCCCACCGCGACAGTAACCCCCACGCCGACGCCCACGCCGGGGCCGGCAGAGGTGCTCAAAGCGGCTGATCGGGCGGCCTTCATCGGGGACTGGGATACCGCGGCGACGACCTATCAGCAGTTAATGACGCGTCCGGAGGCGACGCAGGACCAGGCTGTCGACGCGACCCTGGGACTGGCCAAGGTTTATATGGCTCAAGGCGCCTATGAGGCTGCTGTTGACGTGCTGACCGCGCCCGCAACCGGCGCCTCGGGCGAGACGGTGCTGTCGCCCGGGGCTGTCGATGCGCAGATCATGTTGGGTGACGCCCTGCGGGCCTCCGGCGCCCATATCACTGCCACACTGCACTATTCCGCCGCGTTACAGGCTGAGCCTATGCTCTTGCTGCACATTGGCGAGTGGATGGGCGATGCGTACGCCGCTGCCGGTGAGTACGTGCGTGCAATTGAGGCCTACTCTGCCGCACTGCCGGCCGCTGAGACGGCGCCGGAGCAGGTCTGGCTGTTGGAGAAGATGGCCATCGCTGCCTCGGCCGGCGGCGACTACGAAGGTGCCATTGGGAATTACGATGCGATCCTGTCGATTGCCAAGATCCCGAAGTATCGTGCTCGTATTATGTACCAGGCGGCCGAGACGTCCCTGCTCTATGGGGAGACGGCTTCAGCCTACCAGCAGATGCTCGCGTTAGTGACCGCCTACCCGAAGACGGATCAGGCATACGAGGCGTTGGTCACCCTGGTGGAGGCCGGGCAGCCTGTCGACGATATGGTGCGGGGAGTGGTGGATTATCACGCCGAGGCGTATGGCCCTGCTGTGCAGGCCTTTGCACGCGTGGTGATGGGTGATCCGGACCACGATGGCGAACCCCACTACTTCGCCGGGCTCTCATATCTTGAGGCCGGCAGTCCTCAACTGGCCCTGGCCGAGTTCGAGATGCTCATTGATACGCATCCTGATGACCCGCTGGTTCCTGATGCGTGGCTTGGGATGGCCTCGGCCGTGGCAGACTTGGGGCATGCCGATGCGGCTGTGGAGTCTGCGGATCTCCTGGTGGAGCTGGCTGAGCGCTATCCCGATGATATCCGCGCGCCGGAGGCCCGCTTCTGGGCCGGGGTGGAACGCTACCGCGCGGGCGCTGTTGAGGATGCTCAGACCGCTTGGCAAGATCTGATCCTCTGGTATCCCGATGACGACCACACACAAGGGGCATGGTACTGGTTGGGCAAGACGTATCTGGCAGCCGGGGACACCCTGAGCGCGACCGAGGCGCTGAGCCGGGCGGTTGCGTTGGCCCCTTGGGATTTCTACGGGCTGCAGGCTGCCGGCCTGATGGCCGGTGAGCCCCCTTTCCCTCAGGATGTTGAGCTGGTGGCCGCCTGCGATACCCCTGAAGCACAGCAGGAAGCAGAGAAGTGGTTGGCCGAGTGGCTTGACCTGGTGCCTGAGACAGATGTCGGTGCGCTGCCGGCATCGCTGCTGAACGACGTCCGGTTGCGTCGGGGTGTTATGCTGCTTCAGGTCGGGCACTTTGATGAGGGCCGCAGCGAACTCGAGAAGCTGCGTGAGGCTACGTCTGAGGATCCATTGGCGCAGTACCGGCTGGCGCTGGCGTTCCGTGATCTCGGGCTCTATCGCTCCTCGATTTTCGCAGCCACTACCCTCTGGCGCCTGTCGCCTGCTGAGGAGCTGACGACGCTGCCGCGGTTCATCGGATGTCTGATCTATCCGACCTATTACAGTGATCTGGTGGAGCAGGAGGCCGCCGCAGAAGAGCTGGCGCCCCTCTTTGTCTACGCCCTGTTGCGCCAGGAGAGCCTCTTTGAAGGCTTTGCTACATCTTTCGCTGCTGCGCGTGGCCTGATGCAAGTAATCCCCCCGACCGGGGCTGCCATTGCTCAGGCATTGGGCTGGCCGCCGGGCTACGAGACCGCGGATCTCTATCGCCCGATGGTCAGCGTGCGCTTCGGCGTCTGGTATCTGGCGCAGCAGCGCGACGCTATCGATGGGGATCTGTTCGCGGCGATGGCAGCCTATAACGGCGGGCCGGGCAATTCGTATCGGTGGTGGCAGATGGCAGAGGGTGATCCGGATCTCTTCGTGGAACTGATCGACTTCTCTGAGACACGGCTCTATGTGCGGTTGATCCGCGAGCATTTCTCGGCGTACCGGTGGCTCTATTCGGACAGCGGCGGGACGGCACCATGACGGCACTGCAGTACCGTCGCGGCTACCGAGCGCATCATTCTGAGATGAGCGGACGCTTGCTGGGCATCCCCGGTCGCCGCGGATAGCGCTCGGGGGTTGCCGCGACCTTGTCGACCAAGACCAAGTAGCGGGTCTCATTGATCCCATGCAGGTCCACGGAGATCAGCCGCCGGAGCTGGCCCCCTAATTGCTTCAGCGCGTAGTCGCTGCGGTGAGCTTCGGCCGGTGCGTTCTCGCCCTTCTGGGCCAGAGCTCTCCCACTGACCCGCAACAGTGGGAGGAGATACTCCATCAGAATGGGCAGGTCCGCGACCGCTCGCGCCAGCGCCCAGTGATACTGTTGGCGGTGCGCGGGATCGTGGCCCAGCTCCTCGGCCCGCCCGTGGAGGATCGTGACGTCCTCAAGTCCCAGCTCGTCGACTATGTGCTGTAGAAAATGGGTCTTCTTTGCGGTCGCTTCCAGGAGCGTCAGCTTCATTCCGGGGCATACGATCTTGAGTGGTATCCCTGGAAATCCAGCGCCGGTGCCGACATCAATGATACGTTTGCCGGCGAAGTTCTCTCCGGATTCCAGCGCCAGGAGGCAAGAGAGCGAGTCCAAGAAGTGACGGATCTGGATACCGGTTTCATCGGTGATGGCGGTGAGGTTGAAGCGCTGGTTCCACTCGATGAGCTGCTGCTGGTAGGTGTGCAGGGCGTCCAGGTGCTCTGTGCTCAGTGAGATTCGCAGTTCCTGTGCTCCAGCTATGAGTTTTTGCACGACGTTCTTCCTCGCTCCCCCAGCTCTGCGTTGTCGATTCGGTCTGTCTGTGGGCCGGGCTCGACAATCCAGCGTATGGACATCATTATACCAGCAATCCACCCGTGCTCTTTGTGGATTCATCAAAGACCGGTATAATGTTTGCAGAGTTCAGTGCCGTATAGGAGGATATGTGGCATCAGAATTCAAGGTTCGGAGAGCGCGGTTGTTGGATGCTGCGGCCATTGCGCAGTTCGTGAATGCTGCTCAGTCAGGAAGATCTTCCGCTCCTGAGGTCACGCGGTCGAGTGTCGCCGAACGCTTTGGCCAGATCGGCTTTGTGGTCGCTGAGTGTGCCGGTGAGTTCGTCGGCCTATTGGGCTGGCAGGTTGAAAACCTTGTTGTGCGCGTCACTGATTACTTGGTTGCACCGTCTGTAGTCGATCCGATGGCTGTGGCCCATGCTTTGGTGAGCAATATGGAAGCCGCGGCCCTCGATCTCCGGGCTGAGGTCGTGTTGCTCTTTTTGCCCGCTGACCCCCGCCCCCAATTGGTGGCATTCTGGGATGGTCTGGGCTATGAGTTTGTGTGTGTTGATGATTTACATACGGCTTGCCGTGAGGCTATAGCCGAGTCCGGCCTGGATGCGCAGAATGTGATGAGCAAGTTTCTGCGAGAGGATGCCATTCACCGGCCGATGTAAGGGCGCACCGGTCTGTGGTGAGCCCGCAACCAAACTGGCGATATCTTGGAGGCAGTGAGCGAATGGAAAAGATCAAGCGATTTGTGACTGAGCACCCGCAGTGGACATCCTGGGTCGTGTTGGCGATCGGTATGGTTGCGATTCTGGTTTGGTCGGCGCGCGATGTGGGGCTCTTGCCCGGACAGTGGACTGCGCTGATTATTGCGACGATTCTGGTAGCGGGTTTGGCTGTCTGGATCATTGGGTGGGAAGATGAAGAGGCCGTATCCGCGGAGGCCGTATCCGCGGATACGGCCGCAGAGCCTGCTGAGGACGCAGAGCCTGCTGAGTCATCGGAATCCGAGGCTTAGGTCGCCGCCGGCTCCTCTGATGTGAATGCGGCCCGCTGATCTGCGGGCCGCTTGCCGGACCGGATTGAACAGTTATTGCCGGGCCAAGATGTTCGGTTGCTGTGGACCATTGTGACCCCCCCCCATCAGTGATGGGGGTGTTTTGTACCGAGCTTTCTTCGCGTCCTGGCTGTGGCCCGGCAATGTATGTGCTGGGCAGATGGAGGCGAGATCTCCATGAATCTCGGTTTTGTGTTAAGGACAGGGGTTGTCCTCATCACGACATGACCTATAATCCCAACTTGACGTGATCGGAGGTAGGATATTGGTCGTTAAGCAGACGGGCGACCCTTTGGAACCGGGTGCGGTGGCTCAGGATGATCAGGAGCCCTCGCTCAGTCGATCCTTTGGGTTCCGCTCTTGGCTACAGGATACGCTGGAGACCTTGCTTCTGGCGGCGATCCTCTTTCTTGTGATAAATACGCTCACCGGACGTTACCAGGTCCACGGTCAGAGCATGGAACCAAGCTTGTACGATGGTCAATACTTGATTGCGAGCAAAGTTGCCTACTGGCTGCAGACGCCTGAGCGCGGCGATGTGGTTGTGTTGGATCCGCCGAACCGCGATAGCAGTGTTCCCTATATCAAACGTGTCATCGGCTTGCCGGGGGATTTGGTCGAGGTGCGTGATCGGCGTGTCTGGGTGAATGGTATCGCACTGAATGAACCTTATACCAGCGCGCTGCCAAACTATGACGGGAACTGGGTGGTGGCTGCTGAGGAATACCTTGTGTTTGGGGATAACCGCAATAACTCGAGCGATTCACATTCTTGGGGCCTGTTGCCGGAGGACAATATCCTTGGCAAGGCTTTCTTCTTGTACTGGCCTCCGGAATCTTGGGGCAAGATCCCTCACTATACTTTTCCTGAGTTAGAAGCCGCACAATAGTGGTGCAAAACGTGAACACTTCCGGCATTCCGACAGCAGAAGGTCATGCCAGTCCCGAGTTCATACAGGAACCAAGGCACGCAGGGACGGCGTGGGCCTGGATCCGTGATGTTGTTGAGACCCTGGTCTTGGCGGCGATCATCTTTGTGTTGGTCAACACGTTGACCGGGAGGTACGAAGTCCAGTCAATCAGTATGGAGCCAACCTTGCACGAGGGGCAGTATCTGATCGTGAGCAAGATGGCGTATTGGTTGCACGAGACGCAGCGTGGGGACATCGTGGTGCTTGACCCCCCGGATCACCGGAGCGCGATTCCCTATATCAAGCGTGTCATCGGTTTGCCCGGTGAGCATGTGGTTGTCTGTGACGGGCGGGTCCGGATCGACGGTGTGGCCCTCAATGAGCCTTATGTGAGCGGTCCGGCCCTCTACCAAGAGGATGTCATTCTGGGGCCGGATCAGTATCTGGTGTTGGGTGACAACCGTAACAATTCCAGTGACTCTCACGTGTGGGGGACCCTGCCTGCGGACAATATCTTGGGCAAGACGATCTTTCGCTATTGGCCACCGGAGAAATGGGGCACGATGCCTCACTATGGCTTCCCGGAACTGGAGGAGATGTGATGAACCGCCAAGAGTTGGCACGCTATATCGATCATACACTGTTGAAGCCGGAGGCCACGCCCGATGCGGTGGTGCAGGTCTGTCGCGAGGCTGTAGCCTATCATTTCGCCGCCGTCTGCGTCAACCCCGTTTTTGTACCGCTGGTAGCCAAGGAACTCGCAGGCAGTGATGTGGCCGTCTGCTCGGTGGTTGGCTTCCCTCTCGGCGCGACATCCACGGCATCCAAAGTCTGCGAGACGGAACTGGCTGTGGCCAAAGGGGCGACCGAGATCGATATGGTGATCCCTGTCGGGTTGCTTAAGGCGGGCAAGACGACAGAAGTGCGTGAGGATATCGCCGCTGTGGCGGCTGCGTGTCATGGTCAGGGTGCGATCCTCAAGGTTATACTGGAGACGGCCCTGCTGACGGATGACGAAAAGGTCACCGCGTGCAAGCTCTGCCGGGAAGCCGGTGCTGATTTCGTCAAGACGTCCACGGGTTTCTCCACCGGCGGGGCAACGGCTGCGGATATCGCGTTGATGCGCAAGACGGTCGGCCCCGACATGGGCGTCAAGGCCGCCGGCGGCATCCATAGCTACGCAGAAGCCATGGCAATGATTGAGGCCGGGGCCACGCGCATCGGTGCGAGCAAGGGTATTGCCATTGTTGGGGGAGCGCCGGAGTCATGACCTATAGCTGTCCCAAGTGTGCCTTTGGCACGCTCAAACCCACTCGGATCACGTACCTGCGCCGGTGGGAAGATCAGATGGTCACGCTGCCGAACTTTGCGGCCTGGCGGTGCGACTCGTGCAGCTATACGCGCTATGACGGCGCGGCATTGTCACAGCTTGAGATGATTTTTGGCCCTGATGTGGACTCGCCGGTGGAGACTTCGCTCTGGCGCATACATTCGGTCGAGGGGCCGGGCGAGCGAGGCCCCCACCGCTGGTCGTACTAGACCCGCAAATCGAGCAAGAGAAATACGCGGCTGACTCTGAGCGAGGCAGCCGCGTCTGTATATCACGGAACTGGGGGGCTTTGGATAAGGAGGAGCTGAATGGGTGGGAGGCAGTCGTGCGATGCTTTGGTGCTGGTGATCGGAGCAGGCCCCGCGGGTCTCTTCGCGGCGGGAGCGTTAGCCGAGAAGGGCGTTAATGTCATCCTGCTCAATCGCGACTTCAAGCCGGGGGGGCTTGCCGAGTACGGCATCTACCACAGCAAACATAGGGTCAAATCCGCGCTGCGGAAGCAGTTCCACAAGATTCTGGCCATGCCGGAGGTCACCTATCACGGCAACGTGACCGTCGGTGACCAGGGGGATCTGACCTTTGCCCAGTTGCAGGAGATGGGGTTCAGCGCGATCGTGGTGGCGGTGGGCGCGCAAGCCACGAAGTGGCTGGGATTGCCGGGGGAGCACCTGACCGGAGTCCATCACGCCAAGGAACTCATCTACGCCTACAACGACCTCCCGCCTTTCAGCGAGCGGACTTTCGAGATCGGCAAACGTGTGGCCCTGATCGGTGTGGGCAACGTGATGGCCGATGTTGCTCGCCGGCTGGTCCGCGATCTCAAAGTCGACGAAGTGATCGGCGTCGCCCGCCGGGGTCCGGCCGAGGTCAAGTTCACCCGCCAAGAGTTCGCACACGTCGCCGCCAACCTGGATCTGCAGGCGTTCGATCAGGAGATCGAGCGGGTGCGTGGGCGGTTGGAGGACG
>Ga0209121_10006283_pt1 | contig 10463 bp, 8 predicted proteins | sample Cruoilmetagenom3_FD_187292 | JGI IMG/M metagenome (GOLD analysis project Ga0209121, IMG submission 187292) | Oil polluted marine microbial communities from Coal Oil Point, Santa Barbara, California, USA - Sample 3 (SPAdes) (version 2) | ecosystem: Environmental > Aquatic > Marine > Oil seeps ...
TATTAAAGGGCCATTTGCTAAGAAAAAAATCTTTTCATTAACTGGCTTTATTCTTTAGGGCTGAGAGGCAAATTGAAGTTACAAATTTCAGATTCCAGCCAGACCCTAATTATCAACAAATGAAAAATAAGAAAGAAAAGATTCTATGGAATCTTGACAGACAAATAGAGCGTGTAGAAGAGTTCATAGGAAGATGGCAAGAATTATATTCTATCGTTGTTGAGGTGTCCCACAAAGGATACTCCGAGAAACTCGAAGCGCAATACTACGAGCATAAGACTTGGCTAATGGAACACTATACTTTTTGTGGACAAATGCATGCGCCTGGTTCAACGGATTTCATCATGACTTGTTTGTCGAATGCCACAACACTTGGTTACATTTTTTCGACACCTTTTGGGACACATCAAGAACGATTCGACCAGTTTCACAATCAAGCGTTGTTTGCACTAAAGAACTACCTTGGAGTCCTGAAACATAGGCGTCAAGAAGTCAGTGAAGTTCCTATTGACGAACTTTTTACCTCCAATGAAAGCCCAAAAACCTCAATATTTGTAGCTCACAGCTTTGCAAAGGTAGACTCTAAAATTGTGGATGCTGTTCTAAAAGCAATTACCATTCTCGGTATTAATGTGGTTACTGGAGAAAAACCGAAGGCCGAAAGAATCTCTGAGAAGGTCAAAGAGAGAATCGCCGACTGCGACCCCATCGTTGTAGTTATGACAAAACGAGCAAGAATCGAAGGGGGCGATTACGATACTTCTGGGTGGCTTATCCAAGAAGTAGCGTATGCGATTGGTAAGGATAAAAAACTCATTTTGATGGTTGAAAGCGGTGTAACTAACATTGGAGGTCTACAAGGTGATCTGGAGGAAATCAGATTTGACCGAAACACCCTTCATGATGCCATACTTCACCTTCAGGAGGTTGTCCACGAAGCAATATCGAGAACCAAATGATGAGTTTTGTCACATTGGCTATTCTTGTCGCGTGGGGTCGCGTCTTGACATTAGACATTCTTCTGACTATCTATTGGTTTTTGGAAGCTTATGGGATTGAGTCTTTAATTTTAAATCCTTGATTATACTCCCAATCAGATAGCGTTTTTTAAACTTACATCCAAGTCTCGTAAAAGTCCCTGTCCATTCCATCTCAAGATCCGTATGGATACGGATCCTGCCCATACGGGTCTTGAGATGGAACGGATCTTGAGATTATAAAACACCTTCCCAGAACCCTACCAAAAAACTTCTTGACATTTTATAAAATTAGTGGTAAAATAAAAGAAGTTTAAGGATAGAATTGGAAGGGTATACCTACCTGCAGCAATTGGGCCAACTCAAGTTCGGATATAACACGTTATATGAAATTCGGCAACATAAAACAACGGAGGTGATATTATGAAGTGCTTTAGATTGAGTTTTATCTCTTTAGTTATAGGTATTTTGTTTTTGCTTTCCTGCAAAGGACCATCAGTTGAGGTAAAAGTAGGTAAAAAGGTTGTGTGTAGATATTGTGGCAAGGTTCTTTTAGATAGCACAAGGATTATATCCGTCCCCCAAAAATATGCCCCCAAATATCAAGATAGCCTTGTAGTTGTTCAATCTATGTGTGATTCTTGTGGAGCTATTAAAGAGTCAGTTAAGTATGGTAAAGTGTATATTTGTCCTCGTTGCGGTAAAGTTTTAAAAGACAGAACTAAAACAATTATAGTTGCACGAAGTGATGCCCACAAGTATCAAGTAGAAAGGATATTAGCTAAAAATCCATGCTCCGCCTGCAAGGCAGCAGAAGCGAGAAGAAAGCATACCCAAGAGGTAGCAGCAGTGAGAAAAAATCCTACGGCGTTCTTAAAGATTAAGAAACATAGTTGGAAGACAGATTGGCTTGGTACTGCAACACACTACATTACAATCAAGAATGAAAGCGGTGTCCGTATAAAAGATATTATGGTTCGATTTACTTACTCGACCAAGACAGAGACCGACCTTCCGAGTTCATTTAAGGAGCCTATTTACGAAATTTTGAAGCCACATCAGACAAGAACATTTAAGGTCGAGGACATCTGGTGCACTGAACATGCGCGTAAGTCTGGTGTTCGCATTGTTGGAGCAACAGTGGCAGAGTGATCTCATAAAGTTATGGAGATATGTGTAAATTGTGGCAAAAATCTCAGTTCAAGAGTGTATTTCTTGGAGCCAAAGGCTATGAGCCAGTGAAGGTTGCAGGGTGGATATTGGTGTCAGTTCATCGTAACTCCCAGGATCGGATATACTTCTAAATCGGAAAAATATAAGCAATGTTAATATATACCCAAAATGAAGTTATATCTGCTACGCAGATATAAATGAGTTATACGCAATCGCTGATTAGGGAAGGATAAATGATAAGTGAATCTCAATAACAAAGACGAAAATTAGAGGAGTAAAGAAATATGGACGAAAAGTCAAAAATAAAGACCGCTATTGAGTTTATAAGGAAGAGTAATCTATTCAAATCAAATAGGTATGATCTATTAAAGCCGTTAATGGAAAAAGTATTGGATGATACCATTACTGAAGAGGATATAAAAAGGTTTGTTGATTACATTATTCCTTTGGATGAAAAAAACGAAAATAAAAAAGAAAATCTAAAGGAAAGCAAACAAGTTGAAGGGTATATAGAAAATTCCGCTCAAAAAGAAGGATTAAAGAAGATAAAGTCAATAAAAGAGATTAAGTATGTAGAAAATGTTGGATTAATAGATAAAATTGAATCTATAAAGTTAGACAGTAAAATAAACATTTTTTATGGCTTGAATGCTTCTGGTAAGAGTTCGCTTTATAAAGCTATTTGTAGTGCTTTAGGATATGAAAAAGAAACTTTAGCAAACATAAATGAAGATGTAAATCTAAACATTCCAAAATGCTGTTTAGAAGTTGAAGATTGGGAAGGTAAGACCTGCGAGATAGGATGGCAAAGTGGCGTGACTAAACCAAAACTAAATGTAAGGATATTTGATTTAGATATCTCTTTATCTTTAGTTAAAGACGATCAAGATAACACTTTCTCGCTGGCACATTTAAAACAAGAATATTTTCAATTACTTGCCGAATTTTTAGGAAAATTGGAAGGTAGGTTAAAGGAAAGGGAAAGTAGTCTTACTTTTAAAATTGATTTGCTAAAAGAAAAGTTACAATCTAAACTTCCTTTTTTATTTAAAGAAGGGAAAGAGCTCAAAGAAGAAAACATCAAAGATATTAAGATTTCTGATGTAGAGAGAAACAATTTAGAGAGATTACAGAAAGAATATGAAAAATTGCAGAGAGTTAATTTCAGTGACAAGATTAGAATCTTGATTAATTTGATTACTAAAATAGAAGAAATTTTAAAGATATTTGGAGAAAAGGTAGAAACAGAAAGAGAATTTACTTGGAAATATTTATTTACACATGAAAACCTTGAAAAAATAAATAAATTAATCAATGAGCATGTAACTTATACGAAAATATTAGATAATAAGCGTGCTATACAGCTTAAAGATTATATACCAGAAAATTGGCTGAAAAGTAACACGTGGAAAAGGTTTATTGATAGCAGTTTCGATTTTATAAGAGATTTATCCGTAGCCCAACAGAAAGAATATTCAGAGAAAAAGTGTCCTTATTGCCACCAAGTATTGTCTGATCGCGCTAAAAAGATAATAGAGAGCTATAAAATACTACAAGGAGAAACAAAGCAAAAGATAAGTGATATTAATTCAGAGCTAAATGGTTATTTGAATAAGATTAAAAAAATGCTATTTGATTTAGAAGAGTTTTCTAAAAGAGAGAAGAAGATTGCTGAGGAAATTAAAGAATTTTCCTTTGAAAAAACCTATGATAGGAATATTATCGTGACTGTTCTTAAAAGAATAAGAGATGACCTTCTTAATAAAGATAAATTGAAATATTCTCGAGAGGATATAAAGAAAGTTGAAGCCTTCTTCGAGTACTATTTAGGTATTTATAATAGGGTCTTAGAAGAGAAGAAAAAACACGAAGCAAAAAGTAAGAACAAAGGAAAAAATATAGAAGAACTAAAAATAGAAATACAACCATTAAAACATAAAAGTGAGATCATTGAGAATAAAAAGGATTTATTAAGATACATAAGATTATCTGATGTCTTTAAAAAAACAGAGGGCATTGTGGATTTAATAATAGATGCAAAAACTTATGTTAGTAGGCTTGGCACAGATTTTAGTAAAGAGATATTTATTAAAGAATTCCAAAAATATTTAGACGAAGAATATAAAAATTTAAATTTTTCTAAACCTGTAAAATATCAATTATCTACTAGGACTACTTATGGTGAGAATAAAAGAGTTTATAGGATTGGAGATAGAAAAATTAGAGAAATTTTTAGTGAAGGAGAGCAAAAGCAACATGCTTTGGCAGATTTTTTTGCACAGAGTGAAATAGAAAATTTCAAGGGAATATTTATCTTTGATGATCCCGTATCAAGTTTGGATGAATGTAATATGGAATATTTTGCCGAAAGAATAATTAGACTCACATCTGTAAGAAATAGTCAAATAATTATTTTTACTCATAATTTGGTGTTCCTTAATTATTTATTAGAACTAACAGGAGAAGAAAAAGTAAAACATTTCATAAGGGTGTCTAATGCAATTTTTCTCGATCCAGACGCAAAGTTAGGTACTGATCATGACTTAAAAATAAAGCGGAAGAAAATTAAAGAAAGAATCAATACAATAAAACAAAAAGATAGAAGCGGTATTTCGATAGATGAATATGAGATCAGGAATATTTATGATTTATTAAGTGGCTATATGGAAAGTTTTGTCGAGATAGAGATTTTTAAGAGTGTTATAAGTAGGTATCGCCCCAATATAAGGATAAATAGCCTTAATAAGGTCAAATGGGATAATGATATAATAAACGAAGTTATTCGTTTATTCAATAAAACAAGTAGAATAGGTTCACGCCATTATCAACCTATCGGAATACAAACTCCGACTCTTGATGAATTGTTAAAAGATAAGAAAGATATTGACAAGTTAGTTTCTGAAATTTGAAAGTCATTAATATACCGAGGCATATTTAGTTTATCAACCTGCCATCGAACTTTTCCAATTTCTGGGCAAGGGAAAATCTCTCCTTAAGCGGGTTTTAAATAAAAGTCGCTATCATGTGCAAGCCGACCCCCCAACCTTCCAGAGAATTGATTAAATCTCTGGATTATGCCTATCTCATAAATGCTTACCAGAACTGTGTTTGTGGTACACCCTAAAAAAACCTTGACAAATGTGAAAAAATATGGTATAATATATACAGAATATGGGACATTATCTTAATATAATTTTAAAAGAACAGTTATGAAAGACTTAAAGAATGAAACGGCACGGGATAGATTTAAAAGGCTCGCTGCTTATAGAACAAACACGATTCTTGAGAGACTGAGGGTGCTTGGCAACTGCGCGAATAAGCAAGTTTACGAGTATACTAAGGAAGATATCGATAAGATTTTTTCGGCTATTGAAAAGGCAGTGAAAGAGACAAGGGCAAAATTCCAGGGTACAACAAAAGAGAAGTTTAAGCTTTAATGAATATGGCAAAAGAAATTTTTATCTTAATAATTATACTGCTTGCAATCCTGGCTTTTCTTATTTGGCGTGTAACAGCCTACATAAGAGGAAGAAAGCAAGAAAGAGAAGCGAGAAGAGACTTTGAAAAAACTGTTAAAGACGCGTGCACAATACCAACTAAAAGTGGTATCAAAGTCCAATCACAGGGAGAGAAAAAAATAGCAGACTGGCTCTACGACAACGATATTGAATTTCTCTACGATACACCAATGAAGGTACCAGGAAGAAGATTACCTTTGAGACCGGATTTCTATCTAAAGGGACACAAGACAGTAATAGAGTTCTTTGGGTTAATGGACGATTTGGACTATGCTAGAAGCAGCACAAAGAAGATTAGTATATATTGGCGAATGAATCTTAGAGTACTGTGTCTCTACCCTGAGGACCATGATAAACTCGATGCAAAACTATCAAAATTCCTTAAGGCACAAATAGAGGAAGATTGATCTTGTACAACTGGAACTTGTGAGTAAGTAGCGATTATTTAAAGCAGGGGCTAGTGTGCTTTTTGCCAGTCTCCAAAAAAGTTCTTGACATTTTACAAAAATGGTAGTATAATCACAAAAAGGGATAGGGAGAGATTGAAAGGATACCCAAACTCGAGTTCGGATATAAAATCTTATCAATAGTTATATAAATAATAACAATTGAAATTACCTAAATGGCAGAGGTATCCAACTGAGAGTTAGAATTCAGGGAATGATTGATGAGATCTCCTTGTAAATATCTGACGTTTGTAGATGATGGTACCAAAGCCATGTCTGAATTAATCAAAACTTGTGGGAAGGGACCAGTAAGTCCCGATGCCTTTAACGGCCAAGCATATAAAGCGAACTCATTAGGAAAATTAGGTGAACAATATGTTGGATGTCTTTTTAAGGAGATGGATATTAATAAATTACCCGAAACGACTAAAACGTCCCCCGATTATGAACTAAACATAAATAGAAAAAAGATTATACTTGAGGTCAAGACCGGCAGCAATTTATTTACTACTTTTCCAGCCTTTCTTTTTGAGATATTCGAAGAGGAAAGCGATAGTAATATCCTAAACAAACTTAGGTATCTTGTAGAAAACTATGATTTTAATGTTCCTTCAGCTGATATTCACAGGGAGGGAAAAAGGAAACGCAAAGAAGAATTTATAAAAGTACTTAAGGAATTAAAGTCGCCAAAGGAAAGAACTTCCTTTAGTATTGTATGCGGAGTAGAAAAAAGTAAAAAAGGAGTAAAAGAATATAAAATCTTACTAACACTGAAGCATTGTAAGAGTAAAGCCGACCCTTTACTATTCACGGGATTTCAACCAGACGAGATTAGACCTTTAGTTAACACAATCCGCGACAATATAGAACAAATTGAACTTAGCGATATTTTTCTCTTTATTTCGTTGAGGACTATTGACATAAACGATTTATTAAAACTTTTTTACTACCGGCCGGGTTCTGTGTTTTTTCAACCAATGCATGAGATTTCAGTGAAACCGCAATTCCCTTCAATAACACAAAAACGCTATGAAAAGACAATATGGAGGAAACAATTCCCAGACAGAAAAGGTCAATTTCATACTATGGATAAACAAGTAAAATGTATTATTGTTATATATCCTCATACAAAAATGTCGCTGGTTTTCCCTTCAATTAAAAATTTTGGCAATTTTGCCGTTCCAGAATATAGGTGCTTAAAAGAAATTCTAAAAAAGGAATTCGAGTGCTACTGGACCACTTCACGAGGTTAAAATAAACAAGTCGGGAGAAAGGGAACTGGAGTGCAATATGAAAAATACTTTATACTATGGGGATAATCTCGAGATTTTAAGAGACTATATCTCCAATAACTCAGTGGACTTAATATACTTAGACCCGCCTTTTAAGAGTGGGCAGCAATATAATATACTTTTTGAGGAAAAGAATGGCACTGCTTCAAAAGCTCAAATTAAGGCTTTTGAGGATACCTGGCATTGGGATAGGGGAGCAGAAGATACCTACCGGGAGATAACAGAAACCGCACCCAAAAAGATCGCTGATTTGATCATAGCACTCCGGCGTTTTTTGGGTAACAACGATATGATGGCTTACCTTGTGATGATGGCTATAAGGCTTGTAGAACTTCATAGGGTATTAAGAGATACAGGCTCAATATACCTGCATTGCGACCCAACGGCCAGTCATCACTTGAAATTAGTTATGGATGCGGTGTTTGGTGGAAAGAATTTTAGAAATGAAGTGGTGTGGCATTACAAAAGATGGCCTATTAAACAAAAGGCATTTCAGAGAATGCACGATATAATTCTGTTCTATCAAAAAGAGAACGAAGAAGAAAGAACATTTAATACAATATATGGTGAGAGAACGAAATCCACCTTAAAACGATGGGAAAATAAAAAGATTGTTGCAAGGCACGACGAAAAGGGCAATCGAATTCCCTCAATAAGTGAAGAAGAAATATCAAAAGGAGTTCCGATAGATGATGTTTGGGATATGTCTATAATTGCTCCATCAGCCAAGGAACGTCTTGGTTATCCTACTCAAAAGCCCGAAGCCCTTTTAGAAAGAATAATAAAAGCAAGTAGTAATGAAGGCGATGTTGTATTAGACCCCTTTTGTGGCTGTGGTACGACAATCACAGTAGCGGAGCGGCTAAAACGCAAATGGATAGGCATTGATATAACTCACCTTGCAATATCGCTAATGAGACATAGATTAGAAGACAATTTTTGTGATGAAGTAGTGTATGAAGTCATTGGTGAACCTGTGGATTTAAGAGGTGCACAAGTACTAAAAGACGAAGACCCTTATCAGTTCCAGTGGTGGGCGTTAGGGTTAGTAGGAGCAAGACCTACAACAGAAAAGAAAGGAGCAGATAAGGGAATAGATGGCTATATTTATTTTCACGATGACCCTGAAGAGACTCGACCAAAGTTGATAGTCATCCAGGTAAAAAGTGGGCATATTACCTCTGCACAGATAAGGGACCTTAAGGGAGTAGTAGAAAGGGAAAAGGCACAGATAGGAGTGTTCATTACACTCCTAAATCCAACAAGATCAATGATTAAAGAGTCAGTATCATCGGGTTATTATAAATCACCAGCAGGGCATAACTATCCTAAAATGCAGACATTAACCATAGAAGAGTTATTAAACGGAAAAAAGATAGACTATCCTTCAGGGTTTAGAGGTGCAGACGCCACCTTTAAAAAAGCAAAAAGAAAAACAAAAGCTGAACAAAAAAACATTTTTGAAAAGTGAAAGAAAAAACCGACTCAATAAAGATTTATAATCGTATACAAGTCAAAAACGGGAAGATATCTGCTACTGTCGGATATAAACGAGATAGGCTAAATGGCTCTGGTTGCGACGTCGAGCCTTTATCTTGGGCCCAAACAATAACAAAATATAACGATGCGGCGTGAAAGTAACGACCGACCGTTAGTTGCAATTGAGAAAATAAAAAAGATATAATTATGGCTGGAACAATAGAGGAAAATATGCAGGTCATTCTTAAAAGCCTTGTTGAACGTTCACGCCGTACAAGTACAGGGGAAGTAAGTTGGGAGAGACACACATTAGCAAGGAAAACAAGATTGAGCAATTCTGAGATGAGTGATGCTCTCACTCTTTTAGAGGAAGAAGGACTGGTTAAAGTTGTCCGCTTTTTGGGAGACAATTTCGTAGTAACATTAACACCGAAGGGTAAATTAGAGTTTGAACGTACACAAAAACAAATAGCGGAACAGGAATTAGATTCATCAGTAAAGGAAAGGAAGTTTCCTTCAGCGATAATTATTATTGCGCTAATGGTCGTTGGTATTATTATTTCTATTATTTTTGGGATACTACAGTGTCAAAAAAAATCTAAAATGACGCAATCGATTCAAGGGGATAAAAATGTTCAAATAATAGGTAATGGTAACTATGTTGACAATCGTACATACTATATTAAAACCGAGAATAAACCAGAATTGGTATATTCATTTTCTGGAATAGAACATTCTGTAGATGGAAAATATATAAAAAAATTAACTATAGAAGTCAGTAGTAATATTCCAGTATATAACCCGAAAATTTATCTGAGATTTAATAAAGTTATTCAAAAAGTCGATTTGGATTGTTCTGGTGTTCTATTCAACGAAAAAATCCGGGGGGGATCAAATAGTAATGAATACTTCTATAATACAAGGGAGTTTGTTCCAGGTTCAAAAATACAGTTTGTCTTCTCTAATGATACTGAATTTAATATATTAGATTTTAAAATATGGGTAGAGAAAGAATAAAGCTCCCATCACTCTCAGGAATATCGTGAATATAAATAATAAAATGTTAAGATTAGGAATAGACTCAACGGAAGAATTTAATCGATTCAACTCAAAAATAACTGAACTTATATAAACAGTTACAAAAATGCAACTTCAGCTGTTTCAGTAAGGTTTCTGAAAAAAAACGTTTCATGAAGAAGAATCTACACAAATCTTTACTATAAAATAATCTAAGTCTAATTTATAAACCTTTCTCAAATATTGCTAAAAAAGTATGCTCAAAACCTCAAATTTCATCCATTTTTCTCAAATATCTTTTTCCCCTGCAATCAATTTCAAACCCTTATTAGGCTTCACTTCCCGTAACTTTCCCCCTTTTGTTTAATTTTCTAAAATTATCCCTGTAACTTATTTCAGGATTTTAGATAGTAAATATTAGGGTGGGTACACTGTGGATAGCAAACTGGAGCACCACTTCCTCTCGCCACTCTTTCGATTTTCGGAATCCCCGCAAGTTATTTGTGCATCCATAGAAGATACAGTTAGCATACCTCTTGAGGTGACCAATGTGGGTATAAC
>Ga0209121_10006285_pt1 | contig 10462 bp, 5 predicted proteins | sample Cruoilmetagenom3_FD_187292 | JGI IMG/M metagenome (GOLD analysis project Ga0209121, IMG submission 187292) | Oil polluted marine microbial communities from Coal Oil Point, Santa Barbara, California, USA - Sample 3 (SPAdes) (version 2) | ecosystem: Environmental > Aquatic > Marine > Oil seeps ...
CTGATGACAATTTGGTGCTGCGAAATGAGATTCTTCGTCGCTTCGCTCCTCAGAATGACGAAGTCTCGGGACGGTTGTGGAGATGTGGGTAATCACCAATCACTCGCGGGTGCGCGGGTGCCGCCGCGAACTCTAGCACCAACGACAACGCGGCAGCGCCAATTAGAGGCGCTGCCGCAATGGTGGCGTCGCTTCCGCCCTGCTCAAGCTACACCGGTGTGATGAGATCCAGTGTCTTGGAGGTCTCGTCGGCAGTTACTGCTTCTACTTTCGCTTCCTCCTCTGCTTGCGCCTGAGCGGTCACGGGGGGTTCCACCGGTATGCCCTCGAAACTTTCAATAGGTCCATCGGAAAAGGGGTTGTCACCCCGGTACCCGGTGCCGGCCGGTATCAGTTTGCCGATGATGACGTTCTCCTTCAGTCCCAGAAGTGGATCCTCCTTGCCCTCAATTGCTGCGCCGGACAATACCCTGATCGTGTGCTGGAAGGACGAAGCGGAGAGGAAGCTGTCGGTGTTCAAAGCTGCTTTGGTGATGCCCAGCAGCATGGGCCAGCCCTTAGCGGGCTGTCCACCTGCTTCGACTGCCTTGCGATTGACGTCCTCCATCGCCAGGCGGTCCACCAGTTCGCCCGGCAAAAGGTCTGTATTGCCCGACTCGGTGATCTGCACCTTGCTCAGCATCTTGCGGAGGATGACCTCGAAGTGCTTGTCGTTGATGTTTACACCCTGCGAACGATAAACCCTTTGCACTTCCGAAAGCAGATATCGCTCTGTGGCCTCGCGGCCCAGGATGCGGAGGATGTCGTGGAGATTCAGGACGCCCTCGATCAATTGGGTGCCGGGCTTGATGCGCTGTCCCTCTTCGACCAACAGCCGGCCGGTCGCGGGAATGTCATACTCTCGTTCCTCGCGCTGTTCATGCACGACGGTGATGTGGCGGTCCTCGCGGAGCACTCGACCGCCCTTTTCCGCCACGATGTGCTGTTGATCGCGCCAGGACGCAATCGGGGCACCTGCTTTGATCTCGTCCTCATCCTCGACCAGTATCTTCCAACCCCGCTTGATCTCGTGTTCAAATCTCTCGTTCTTGCTATCCACGACAATGACGCGTCGCTGGCCGTCGGACCTGACGATGTGCACGCTGCCGCCGATTTCGGATAGGGGGGCCTCACCCTTAGGTTTCTTGCGGGCCTCGAACAGTTCCTCTACACGCGGGAGACCGAAGGTGATGTCGCCGCCTGCCGCCACGCCACCGGTGTGGAACGTGCGCAGTGTCAATTGGGTGCCTGGTTCACCGATGGACTGCGCGGCTACGATACCGACCGCAGACCCAATGGCCACCATTCTGCCCCTACCCAGGTCACGCCCGTAGCACAGCGTGCAGATGCCCTGGCGGAGTTGGCAGGTCATCGGGGAGCGCACAAATACCTCCTCAATGCCGGCCTCTTCAATGGCGGCTGCGATGTTCTCGCTAATCTCTTCGTTGCGCTCGACGAGCACCTCGCCAGTCTGAGGGTGAGCCACGGGTGCGCCTGCTATGCGCCCGAGCAGCCGCTCGGGCATGCTTTGCCCTCCCACGTCATCCCCGGTGCGAATCCAGGTGCCAGCCGTAGTGCCGCAGTCGTGGGCGTTCACGATGATGTCCTGTGCCACGTCCACCAGGCGGCGTGTCAGGTATCCTGCATCGGCGGTGCGCAGCGCTGTGTCGGCCAGACCCTTGCGCGAGCCGTGGGTGCTGATGAAGTACTCCAACGCCGAGAGGCCCTCGCGCAGGTTGCTGCGGATGGGCAGCGGGATGATACGCCCGGATGGATCGGCCATGAGGCCACGCATACCGGCCAACTGGGCGATAGGACTAAATCCACCCTTGGAGGCTCCTGATTGAGCCATAATTGCCACTGGGCCGGTCGGGTCGAGTGCCTCGGCTACTGCTTTTGAGACCTGCTCGCGAGCCCGTGACCACAGTTCAATGGTGCGGGTATACTGCTCCTCCTCAGTCAGCAGGCCGCGACGGTACTGCCGGTCTACTTCGGCTACAATCTTGTCTGTCTCCTCAAGAATGGCCGCTTTGCCGGACGGGATGACCAGGTCGGAGATGGCAATAGTCACACCGGAGCGGGTGGCATATTTGAATCCGATGTCTTTGATATGGTCCGCTAGTTCCGTCGTCACCTCACTGCCCAGCCGGCGGTAGCACACCCCGATCAGTTCCTGAAGCGTACCCTTGTCCAGCGCCCGGTTGATGAAGCGCAATTCATCGGGCAGGATGTGGTTGAAGATGCAGCGCCCCACGGTAGTCTCAATGGGCTTGGGGGGAGGGGGCTTGTGGTCGTATACTTGTGCCACAGTGATGGAAGTATGTAAGTCAATGTGCCCCAGCGAGTAGGCTAGCTCGACCTCGTCCAGGTCAACAAATGGCTGGCGCTCATCCCCGGCGTGGGCTGGGTCTTCCATCGTCAAGTAGTAGACGCCCAGGCACATATCCTTGGATGGACCGATGATAGGCTGGCCGTCGGCAGGCTTGAGCAGGTTGGAGGTGATCAGCATCAGTCTGCGGGCCTCTTCGACAGCCTTATCCGAGAGCGGCACGTGGACAGCCATCTGGTCGCCGTCGAAGTCTGCGTTAAAGGCAGAGCAGGCCAGGGGGTGGAGGTGGATCGCTTTGCCCTCGACCAGCACCGGCTCGAAGGCCTGGATGCCCAGGCGGTGCAGGGTAGGGGCACGGTTGAGCAGCACCGGGCGATCCTTGATCACCTCCTCCAGCACTTCCCATACCTCGGGCCGCTCGCGCTCAATAACACGCTTGGCAGCCTTGACGTTGCTGGCGTAGTTGTATTCGACCAGTTTGCCGATGACAAAGGGCTTATAAAGCTCCAATGCCATCTTCTTGGGCAGGCCACACTGGTGCAGTTTTAGTTTGGGGCCGATGACGATGACGGAGCGGCCGGAGTAGTCCACGCGCTTGCCAAGGAGGTTGCGGCGGAAGCGGCCTTTCTTGCCCTTCAGCATGTCGCTCAGCGACTTCAGTTCGCGGCGACCGCGACGGGAGAGCGCCTTGCCACGCTGGCTGTTGTCAATCAGGCTGTCCACCGCCTCCTGGAGCATGCGCTTCTCGTTGCGCACGATCACGTCGGGCGCGCCCAGTTCCAGTAGTCGCTTGAGGCGGTTGTTGCGGTTGATGACCCGGCGATAGAGGTCGTTCAGGTCTGAGGTGGCGAAGCGCCCGCCATCAAGTTGCACCATTGGGCGCAGGGCGGGTGGGATAATTGGCAAGATGGTCAGGATTATCCACTCGGGCCGGTTGCCGCTCTTGAGCAACGCCTCAACGACGCGCAACCGCTTGGTTGCCTTCTTGCGCCGTTGCTTCGACCTGCCCTGGCGCACCTCGCGCCATAATTCCTCGGCCAGCTTGTCCAGGTTCAAGCTGCACAGAGCCTCGTAGAATGCTTCGGCGCCCATGCCAGCCTTGAAGACCTGGCCCCACTTGCTCTTGAGTTCCCGCAAGCGGGGCTCACCGAGGAATTGGAGTTTGGCCAGTCCCAGCAATTCCTCCCGGTCGGCCTTGAACTTGGCGCGCAACTCGGCGATGTCGCTCTCCAACTGCTCTTTGATGTGGGCTATCGCGTCGGCCGTCGCCTCACGCCAATATTCGAGGTCCGCTTCCAGGGGGGCTATCGTCTGTTCCTGCCGCGCTCGCACCTCCGTCTCCAGTTGGCTGAGGTGATCTTGTACGATCTGGTTGAGCAGCGCCAGGTGCTCGCGTCCCAGTGTAGCGCCTTTCTCGACGACGATGGCACCGATGGGCTTGAAGACGAGGGGCGCTCGGCGGGTCTTGCCCTGGCGATTCTCTATCTTCTTCTGCAACGTCTGGGCTTCCTTTATCACCTGTTCAGTGGCCTCGGCGAGTTCCTCATCGAGCTGGGCGCGGGTCATCTTCAACTGCTCCTGGATGCGGGCTTCTTCCTGAGTTAACCGCTGTTCCAGCGCCGTGATACCCTCCTGGGCTACGGCATCCAGTTGTTCCTGCTTTTCCCCGCATTCCTCATCCAGTCGCTTGAGAGCCTTCTGGCGCGCTTCCTCATCCACGTTCGTGATGACGTACTGGGCGAAATAGAGCACGCGGTCCATATTGCGTTTGGAGATGTCGAGTAGGGTGCCGAGGTAACTGGGGACACGACGGGTGTACCAGATGTGAGCGACCGGAGCGGCGAGTTCGATGTGGCCCATACGTTCGCGCCGTACTGAGGAGCGGGTCACCTCAACGCCGCATTTGTCACAGATGATGCCCTTATAGCGGATGTTTTTGTACTTGCCGCAGTAACATTGCCAGTCTCTGCTGGGGCCGAATATGGCCTCGCAGAAGAGCCCGTCTTTTTCAGGGCGCAGACGACGGTAGTTGATGGTTTCGGGCTTGGTGACCTCACCGTAGGACCAGGAGCGGATCTGCTCAGGTGACGCCAGACTGATGCGCAGTGCGCTGAAATCCCGCGCTTCTAGTATGTGTTCTTCTCGATCGTTCATCATTCTCCCTGCCGGGGAAACCCCACGGTAACATACACAAAAGAAGCGCTTGAGATTCTTTGCTCAGCGCTTCACGAATAGGATTTCGTTGCTTCACGGATATAACTTCATTCACCTACTGATGGTTATATTATAACGGCTTTTGCCGTTTTGTCAAGTAATAGTGACAAATTGCCTCAAGTCTGCTATACTGAACCGGTATAGACTGGTGCGTCCTGACACACGGAGAGCGAATTGATTCGACTATGTCTACCTGGTTTGCACGGCGTGTCCTTGACCTGGTCGGCGCGCTGACCGACATTTACTATACGCGCAAGTACGGCACGATGGCTAGGCGCTTGGGCCGTCCTGGCATCAGGTCAGATCAGCGGCGTGGATTTATCATCATCCAGATTGATGGGCTGTCCCATGACCATCTCAGGCAAGCGATTGCCGCTGGTTATATGCCTTATCTGGGCCGCCTACTTGCCGAGCGTCGCCTGGTCGTAGCACCCTGGCGCTGCGGGTTGCCCAGCACCACTCCGGCCGTGCAGGCCGGCATCATGTTTGGCAATCGCTTCGATATCCCTGGGTTTCGCTGGTACGAGAAGGAGCGACGACTGGCGGTGCTGGTCAAGCGACCAGACCAGATTCAGGCCGTGCGCGAACGTATCAGTCGTGGTCACCCGGGCATCCTGCAGGGGGGGTCCTGCTACGTGAATATGCTGGACGGTGACGCAGACCTGGCGCTTTTTACCCTCAGTGCTCTCCATCCGCAGTACTTCTTTGAGAACGCGCGTGGGATGGGGCTGTTTCTCCTGTTCCTTCTCAGCCCGTTCCGCGTGCTGCGCCTGCTGTGGTTGATGGCGATGAGTTATCTGTCTGGACTAGGTCGCCGCCTGATTGCATTGGTGCGGCCCAGTGTCCTTAACCCCTTCGATATCCTTTCTCCCCTTCTACACGCGGTCAGCGATGTGCTCTTCACTGAGGTGCAGACCTTTGGGGTGATGTTGGACATCTACCGCTGTGTGCCGTCCATCTATGCCAATTATAACAGTTACGACGAGGTCGCTCATAAACTGGGGCCGGATCACCTGGCTGCTTTCCGCGTCCTGCGCGGCGTGGACAAGCGCATTCACCAGATTGACCGCATGCGCGCCCGCTACCATCGGCGGGAGTACGATCTCTACATCCTCTCCGACCATGGGAACACGTCCTCGGTGCCCTTCAGTTGGCGCAGTGGGACGAGTCTGGGACAGTACATTCTCGCCCAGATTGGGGAAGGACTTTCAATGGCAGAGCAAGTGGCCACGTACGCGCATTCGACGGACAAAACGCGCTACTTGTTGGAGGAGTTGCATGGCCTGGAGGAGCACTTTTCGCCTCACTTGCGTCGGATGCTCGCCGCAGCCCGGCATTATGTTGACCAGCGCGTGCTGGCCGGTCAGGAATTGGATTACGACCTGGGGCGGCAACAGGACGTCGTCGTGTGCGCGTCTGGCCCTCTGGCTCATGTTTATTCCAATGTCAGTCCCCGCCTGCTCGATCTGATTGAAGTGTTGCTCCTGTACCCCCGGTTGCTGGACAACCTGCTTGCCACTCCTGGCATTGGAGCTATCGTCGGGCGGGCAGGGGAGCGGACGATTGTGCTGGGACACGAAGGCGGTACGTTGGTCATCGAAGGTGAGCGCGAGGTGGTAGAGGAACCGCATCCACTTGCACCATTCGGCGACACAGCCCACGCCGTCGCTCAAATCCACTACCTGGCCCACTTCCCCCATGCCGGTGACCTGATCGTGCTGGGGGCGGTTGAGCCGGACGGCAAGGTCGTGGCCTTCGAGGAGCAGGTGTCGACGCATGGGGGGCTGGGTGGCCCGCAGGTGCGCCCATTCATCGCCTGGCCGCCCGAGCTCCCGCTGGAGCCGGAGGCGCTGGACGACGCGCAGGACTTGTATCCCTACTTCGTGCGGCACTACCTGGAGCAACCGCTGGCGGGGGAGCCAGATGACGTTGCCGCTCCGACTTCGTGATGTTCGGCCTTCTTGTTTTCCTGCTTGTCTCCCGGTTAGGGGTTATGACTGGATATGTTGCAGCAGCAAAAGCATAAGTTTGCGAATATTGATCAGACGCACGCTTTTGCGAAATCCCTTATTGTCAGGATCAATCTCAATGATAGTCTGCAATTCCTTTATTTTCAAGTAGATGTTCGAAAACAATCGTTCGGTCGTCCAACTGACATACCGTCTAAACTGAGGCACGTTGCCTGTAGTGCTCCTTTTAAGCTTGCCCCTCTTTAACGAATTGAAGTTGAAGTTCGACTCCAAGGCAGCCCTAACATGCGAGGTCTCCAGCCTGGCGATCACTTTATCAATAGGTAAATCACCTTCGGTGTACAGGTCAATTAACTGAATGTTGCTCCGCAACTCAATCAATAGCGCACGCTTCCTTCCCCTGGCTTGCTTTATCAGCGAGTCCACGGTTTTCAGCACCGATGCAGTCGTAGATATCCCCGTAAGAATCGTTCCTGGCTCAACCATACGTCGTTGTTGTCCTTACCATAGGCAATCTGTGCGGGGTGGCCGACTTCGTGCCTCTCAAATGAAGAACCCCGCCCAGTGGGTGGGGCGATGGCAGGGGTAGTAGGACTCACTCGTTTTCAGTCCCGCCCCTCAGTCGCAGCAACAAGATCAATCTCAAGGCAGTATTCAGCGCTGTAGCCCCAAGGGGAGTCGAACCCCTGTTTCCGGCTTGAGAGGCCGGCGTCCTAGGCCACTAGACGATGGGGCCGTGCGAGCCCAATTCTACCAGCCTTTTATCTTTTGTCAAACATCGCACAAAGTGTTATACTGCAAGACGTAGAACGTGAAGCATGAAACGTGAATGGAGGGGGCAGGATGGAACAGATCAAGGTTTCGACCCGGGGCCGCCAGGCCTTCCATGACATCACCGCCGAGGTGCAGGCGATTGTTGGTCGCAGCGGAGTGCAGGATGGGCTGTGCTTTATTTTCTGCCCTCACACCACCGCCGGCCTGACGCTGAATGAAAACTGTGACCCTGATGTGCAGCACGATATTGGCGTGGGGCTCGACGTTATCTCCCCCCGACGGCCTGAGTATCGCCACGGCGAGGGGAACTCGCCAGCGCACCTCAAGTGCTCGTTGGTGGGCGCGTCGCAATTCGTGCCGGTCGCTGGGGGCAAACTGGTGCTGGGCACCTGGCAGGGCATTTTCCTGGCCGAGTTTGACGGCCCACGCCGCCGAAAAGTCCTGATTAAGGTGGTCGCGGGCTGAGTAGGCCTTCGGGCGTTTTGCATCGAAAATAAGGCTGCGGCTTGAAGTTTGAAGGAGGTCAACAGTGATTCCTTTACGAGATACCATACCCGCCCGCCGTTTTCCCATCGTCAACACGGCCATCATTGGCCTCAATGTGCTCGTTTTCCTGTTCGAAGCGGCGCTGAACCCAGACCAACAGGGTCAGGTCATCCAGATTTGTGGGCTGGTGCCGGCTCGCTTCTGGCAGGGTGGGGGGCTGGGCCGCTGGTTGCCCTTGTTCGCCTCAATGTTCCTGCACGGCGGCTGGTGGCACCTTATCTCCAATATGCTCGCTCTCTACATCTTCGGCGACAACGTCGAGGATCGCCTGGGGCACCTGCGCTATCTGCTGTTTTACTTGTTCGGCGGCTTGGTGGCAGGCGGCGCTCACCTGCTGGCCTACTCTGGCTCACCCATCCCGACAGTGGGGGCCAGCGGGGCCATCGCGGCCGTGCTAGGGGCCTACGTGGTGCTCTATCCCCAGGCTCGCGTTGTCACCCTCGTGTTCATATTCTACTTCATCCGCATCGTCGAGATTCCGGCTTTGATCTACCTGGGCTTCTGGTTCGTCTCCCAGTTGTTCAACGGTCTCTTCGCCCTGGCCGCCGCCACCGACGTGCTTCAGGCTGGCGGCGTAGCATGGTGGGCGCACATTGGAGGTTTCGTCTTCGGACTGGCAATAGTCCGGCTCATCTGTCCTCGCCCCTGTCGCACCTATGCCGACGAGTACCGACCGTGGTAAAAGGAGGAGTGACCGTCTTCGTGCCCCACTCAGTACTGAGATGCCCGATCTGGTCTACAAATTGATGACTCTCTACCGCCAGCTTGGCCAACGCCGTCCGTCGGTGCAGTATATCCCCGTGCCCTACCGTCCCAGCGGAGAAAAGAGGGGAGCCAACAACCAATGATCAGATGAAGGTCCGTGCCTTAGGTGTTCTTCTGCTTGCTCTCACAGCTCTCTTGCTCGGCTCGGTAGTAGCCTTTGAACTCTACTACGCCGGCCGCATCTACCCGGGCGTGTGGGTGTGGGGGGTGGACGTGGGCGGGATGCGGCCCGAGGAGGCGGCCGCCGCGCTGGGGGATGGTCTGGGGCTCAACGTGCCGCTGGTGATGTTGCGTGGGCCAGACCGCTCCTGGGGTGTTCGGCTGGCCGACTTGGGTCTCCGGCTCGATCCACAGGCCACACTGGTGCCGGCTTACCAGTTGGGGCGTGACCGCTCCTGGGCGGACAACTTGCTGACCCACCTATGGCTGCTGGCTTACGGCGAAGACTTCCCCCCCGTCGTCGTCTGCGACGAGCGCGTGGCCCGCCTCTACCTGGAGACGCTGGCTGAACAGGTGGACCTGCCCCCCACTGACGCCACCCTCTCTCTCGACGGTGTCGTCCCAGTCGTCAACCCCGGCCGTCCTGGATGTTACCTGGACGTGGAGGCGACGCTGGTGGCACTAGCCCCAGTCATGACCGGGCTGGTCCTCGCTGAGGTGGAACTGGTCGTTCACGAGATTCCGCCCCTCATCGCCGACGCCGAACCGGCCCTTGCCGAAGCCGAGGCATTGCTGGCCGGCCCCCTCACGCTTGTTCTGGCCCATCCTCGCGAGGGCGACCCCGGCCCATGGGCGTTCCCGCCGGAGCAACTGGCCACGATGCTGGTGGCGCGAGCGGACGGTGGGGAGTTACACGCCACGCTGGATGAGGACGCGCTGCGAGCCTACCTGGAGGAGTTAGCCCCCGCGCTAGTGATTGAGCCAGTGGACGCCCGTTTCCACTTTGACGAGGGGACGGGCCAGTTGGAGTCCATCAGCCCCAGCCGGGATGGCCGTGCGCTCGATGTGGGGGCCAGCCTGGTGCGCATCGTGCAGGAACTGGCGGCGGGCAATCGCTATGTTCCCCTAGTTGTGCAGGCCGTCTCGCCTCGCTACCCCGATACTGCCACCGCGGCTGAACTGGGCATCGTCGAACGGGTGGCCGAGGGAGATTCCTATTTCATCGGCTCCCCCTCTGGGCGCGACTATAACATCCGGCTGGCGGCGACTAAGTTCGATGGGCTGGTTATAGCGCCGGGGGAGACTTTCTCCTTCAACCACTATTTGGGGGAGGTGAGCGCCGAGGCTGGTTACGACGAGTCTTACGTCACTGCTGGCGAGCAACTGGCCGTCGAGGTCGGCGGCGGCATCTGCCAGGTCTCCACCACCGTCTTCCGTGCCGCCTTCTGGGGTGGCTACCCCATCGTCAATCGCTGGTATCATCACTATCGCGTGCGTTACTACGAGTTGATGGATGCAGGGGTGGGGATGGATGCCACCGTCTACTCGCCGCAGGTAGACTTCCGCTTCGCCAATGACCGGCCCCACCCGCTGCTGGTCGAGACCGAGGTCGAGGAGGGGGCTCACCGGTTGGTCTTCCGCTTCTACTCCACCGACGACGGGCGGCGGGTGGAGAAAGAGGTCCCGGTGGTCAGCGACGAGACGGAACCCGGCCCGCCCATCTACCAGTTGGACGAGGAACTGGAGCCGGGGACGGTGATCCGCTGGCAGTCGGCGGTGAACGGGTTGACGGCGACGGTGGAGCGACAGGTCTACGACGCATCGGGCAACCTGCTGTATCACGACACCTTCGTGAGCCAGTATGCCCCCCGCCGTGCTGCCTACC
>Ga0209121_10006286_pt1 | contig 10462 bp, 8 predicted proteins | sample Cruoilmetagenom3_FD_187292 | JGI IMG/M metagenome (GOLD analysis project Ga0209121, IMG submission 187292) | Oil polluted marine microbial communities from Coal Oil Point, Santa Barbara, California, USA - Sample 3 (SPAdes) (version 2) | ecosystem: Environmental > Aquatic > Marine > Oil seeps ...
CCAGGGCCTAGATTCGTATCACTGACTCGGATGCAGGGCTGATTCTATCCGTAGTGATCCGAGATCTTGGCGCGTTTGCCGAGGATGGCGTGGACCTTCTCCAGTTCTTCGGGGATGTTGATCTGCTGCGGGCACTTGTCCAGACACTGGCCGCACTTGACGCACAGGGATGCGTTGCCGTTGGGGTTCTCCGGGTTCAGCTTGTCCTTGGATCTTGCGAGCTTCCGGTATCCGTTGCGCAGATGCCAGCGCATCCAGCCGGCGCGCTCCATCGAGACGTTGTTCTGGATGGCGAAGTTCTGCGGGAGGTGTCGTGGAATGAGAACCCGATGTGTCCAATGCGCCCCTGTCGCTTCGCCTCCTCGATCATTTCGATCAGGCCCAGTCGCTTCATCTTCTCGAAGGCGCCGGCGTTCACGGCGTGGAATAGGTATATGTCCAGGTAGTTGGTCTGCAGCCGCTTCATCTGGGTGTTGAGATACCGGTCAAAGTCCTCGGTCCTGCGCACCATGAACATAGGCAGCTTGGTGACCAGGTGGACCCGGTCGCGGTAGCCGTCCTGTAGCACCCGACCGAGGATCCGCTCGCTTTCGCCCAGATGGTAGGGCCAGGCCGTGTCGATATAGTTGATCCCCAGATCGATCCCGCGGCGGATGATGCGAACGACTCCTCCGCGTCGGGGCGGACGGGATTGGGCCGTCGTGACGGCAGTCGCATACACCCGAAGCCCAGCGCTGAGACCTTCCAGTCCAGAGATCCCATCTTGCGGTATTGCATTGTTATCGCTCTCCCTGGTCGCTCGCTACATCTCAATTCGGTCCTGTCTGTCAAGGAGGCCGGGCCTGCGCCTGAAATGTACCTCCCGGATGTACCCGCGGGTGGGTCCGGCGCTTGCCTGTCGGTGCTACACTGAGGACAGTAGACAGACGAGCGAGGGCATCGGAGGTGAACCTGAATGAAAAGCTATGTACTGATCAGCGGCGCGACTCTGGGAGCTATCCGCGCGGCTGTGTGGGGTGGGAAGCGCCACAGCGGCGTAGCGTCTCAGCGTCCCAGCGCAGTCGGGAGCGAACTGATGGTGCGTGGCCAGGTTGGGAAGAGCAACGTCGGAGCGATTCCGATCGCCCCGACGTTGCTCGTGAAGCACTGCTATTCTTTCGTCAGTTGGGCGCTGAACATATCTCCGCCCTTTTCCTCGGCGCGATCCGTGGCCGGTGCGGGTTCAGGGGAGAGTTCTGAGATCGCAGCGCGCAGCTCCGGTGTCATATCGATATTCAATGCGCCCAGCGAGCCCTCCAGCTGTTTGAGATTGCGCGCGCCGATGATCGGCGCGGTGATGCCGGGGTGCCCGCCGACCCAGGCGACGGCCAAACTGACCGGGTTGTAGCCGTGGTCCTGCGCGAAGGCGGTGAAGTCCTCTGCCACCTGGTAGGTCCATTCGTCGCTGTAGCGTTTCTGGTACATCGCGTTGCTGACCAGGCGACCTTCTGCGGGCCGCTTGCCCACGCCGTACTTGCCGGTGAGCAACCCGCCGCCGAGGGGACTGTAGGAGATCACGCCCAGCTTTTCGGATTGGGCCATCGGCAGGATCTCCACCTCGGCCTGGCGTTTCACGAGGTTGTACATCGGCTCGAGGAGCTCAAACCGCGCCCAGTCGTGCAGCGCTGCGATCCCCAACGCCTTGGCAACCTGCCACGCGGCGAAGTTGCTGGCCGCAGGATAGAGGATCTTCCCCTGATCCACCAAGTCGCTCAGGGCGCGCACTGTCTCTTCCAGCGGGGTGTCGTCATCGAAGCGGTGGATGAAATAGACGTCGATGGTCTCGGTGTTGAGGCGCCGGAGGCTGCCCTCGACGGCCTGCATCAGATGGCGCCGGTTGGCGCCCCTGGCGTTCACGTCGGTGGCCATCGGGAAGTATGCCTTGCTGGTGATGACGACTTCGTCACGGCAGCCCGCGATCAGGCTCCCGAGAATCTCCTCCGAGCGGCCCTTCTGGTAGACGTTGGCGCAGTCGAAGAAGTTGATGCCGACCTCGCGGCAGCGGTTGAACATCGCTGCAGATGTCGCTTCGTCGGCGTCTCCGCCAAACGACATCGTGCCGAAACAGAGCGATGAGACCTTGACACCGGTGTTGCCCAGAATCTTGTAGTCCATTTTTCCTCCTCCAGCGGCGTGGGATTATTGGAGTGACGGCTGTGCTTTGGCCCCGGCCCAGAGCTCGCCGGCGGTGACGCCTGACAGATTGCTGTGGTCGGGCGCTGAGAAGCGCAAGTACTCCTCCGTGGCGGTCGATACATCCTGGTAGTAGCCGCGATAGGCCGGAGGCATCAGCGCCGCAATCTGGTACATCATCTCATCCATGATCTGTTGACGGATCGGTGCCGTGATCCTCTTCTCATGACCGTCGACCGTGAATGGGTCACCGACCACCACGTGGTAATCCGTGCGCCGCCCGTGCTTGAGGTTCTCGATGAATTCCTCTCCTCCGTAGCAAGCGATGGGCCAGACCGGGGCACCACTTCGCGTGGCCATCAGCACGGCTCCCGGTCTGCCTCTTTGCATTCGACCGTGGTGGCTGCGGGTGCCCTCCGGTGTGATGAAGAGGATTCTGTCCTCGGCCAGTGCCTGGAGTCCCTTGCGCATCGCTGTCACATCTGCCTCACCGCGCTCCAGCGGGATCAGATCCCAGTTATTGAAGACGAACCTTAAGAGGGGATTGTCCCAGTTCTCGACTTTGGAGTAGCCGGTTCCCATATCGGTGCGTGCCCGCGAGTAGATCACAGGCAGCTCAAGGTAGTTCACATGGTTCACGATGACGATGATCGGTCCTTTGGCCGGGATCCGGTCCAAGCCCTGCGCCTCGACCTTGCATACGATGTCTGTCAGTGTCCGAGCCACGAAGTTGATCGCCCTGCGCACAATATACTTTGACGTTTTCATAGCACCATAGAGTGATTAGCGGCCGCTTGGCCTAATCCCCATCCTCCAGTATCGCATTGACTTCGGCAAGGTCAGCTTCACTTAGCTGCCAATCTGCGGACTTTATATTGGCCCGGACGTGAGCGGCCTTTGTCGCGCCGGAGATCACGGAGCAGACTTGAGGCTGGGCCAGCAACCAGGTATGTGCCAGCTCGGCCATCGTGTGATCGCGAGCCTGAGCCCATGCCGTGAGTTGCTCGATCTTGGCGTAGTTGGTGTCCGTCATATAACGCTGTACGTAGATGCTGCTTTCACCTCGAGATCCAGCCGGTGCCGGTGCGTTGCGTGTGTATTTTCCGGTGAGGAATCCGCCGGCGAGAGGGAAGTAGGGCAGGATACCTACGCTGAAAGTGTTGCAGTAGGGGACCATCTCCTGCTCGAGTTCCCGCTCCAACATATGGTAGTGGTTCTGGATCGTGGCGAAAGGGGTCCAACCTCTGAGCTGGGCCAGAAGATTGGCGTGTGCCAGTTGCCACGCGGCGAAGTTCGAGGCGCCGATGTAGCGCACCTTGCCGGCTGAAACCAAGTCATCCAGTGTGCGCAGCGTCTCCTCAATAGGCGTCGCATCATCCCAGCGGTGAATCTGGTACAGGTCAATATGATCAGTCTGCAGGCGACGGAGGCTCGCGTCGACTCCGTGCATAATGTGGTAGCGCGAGGCGCCCCGGTCGTTGGGCCCATCTCCGGTTGGGATGCAAACCTTGGTCGCCAGAACGATCTCGTGCCAATGCCCTTTGAGCGCGATCCCCAGAGCTTCCTCGGAGCGCCCGCCCTGGTAGATGTCTGCAGTGTCGATCAGATTAACACCGAGATCAAGTGCGGCATCAATGATGGCGTTGACGCCTTCCTGATCAACCTTGCCTCCGAACTGGTTCGTGCCGAGACCCACGGCCGAGACTCGGACGCCGGTGTTGCCCATCTGTCTGTAGTTCACGTTGTGCCTCGCTCCTATTCTCTGCGGTAGCCTTCGACGGCGGCTTCGCCATCCATGACGATGACGCTCTCGACACAGAGCTCGTCAGGCCAGAACTTGGGGATCTGCTCGTTGATGAGCCGGTTGGCGGCAGGACGCAGGCCAAAGCCCCATCTGTTGGCCTTGACTTCCTCAAACGTCACTGTGACGCTGCAGTTGCCGGCTTCCACGGTGAATGTGGCGAGGACATCGAAATTCGTGCGGAGAGCGGCTGGAACATCCACGCCGGTGCGTTCAATGATCGTGGCGTCGGCGTATGCGTCGGCGGTGATCATCGGGCCATCGAATGTCACCTTGAGGCCGGCATCCTCGCTGTAGCCTGACTCCGACAGCAGATCGCGGATCATCTGGTTCAGGTCGGTGTCGGTCACGATGATGCGGACCCGTTCGTTGGCCTCGATGTCGTGCAGCTGATCGATATCCTCCAACGAGGTGATGCGGTATTCGGGCAGACTGGGGTCCGGGGTGGGAAGAACTTCCGGTGCGGCTTCTTGCACTAAGCCCAGGAAGCGGAGCACCGGTCCGATGATGGGCCATTCGGGCAGCGGAGGCAGAACGGCCCCGGGCGTGCCCGCGGGCGCGTGGGCGCCCGCCGGCGTCTGTGCGCTTACGAGCATCGTTGTTGTCGTGAGCAGGACCACGGCGACAGCCATCGACATCAGAGTCTTTCTGCGAATCGTCATAATGGTCAACCTCCAGGTCTCTTGGTACTGGCTGAATCGAACTCAGCCGGCAGTTTGCTGGACACGATGCTGAACGGCATCTATTCTACCTGTTTGATAGCCATCAGGCAACCGGGCGCGCTCCAGGATGCGGGCAGATCACCAAGCCGGGAGGCGCTGCTGGATCAATGGGTCTCATATCGCCTATCCTGGAACGCCCAGTCAGCTTTCCGGCTGGGTAGTTTTGGGCCCGACGATGGTCGGCGCAGTGAACGAGTATGGCCCAGGACTGCTCCCTGGCGGTCAGGTCGCACAGATACACATCTGGTTATTGTCCGTGAAGTGAAATGCGCCCGCGAACGAGATGGGAGTGAGGGTATTGGTAGAGCAATGACAGAGCTGCGTCAAAATTGAACTCAGAGGAAGTGCTAGAGCAGGGACCGGCCTATTCTTCGTTGATGCCCCACCAGTACATATCGGCCAACTTGCGGTGCTCTTGGTGGAGACGGACGTAGCTTTCGTACCGGTGCTCATCGATGGCTCCGGCCTTAAGAGCTTGCCGCACCGCGCAGCCGGGCTCCACGGTGTGGCTGCAGTCCGAGAAGTTGCAGTCAGGCACGTAGGGGGCGATGTCCGGGAAGTAGGCATCGATCTCCTCAGGATCGAGATCGAACAGCGCGAGTGCGCGTATGCCGGGTGTATCTGCCACCCAGCCACCCACCTGGAGGGGGACGAGCTCGGAAACCGTCGTCGTGTGGCGCCCTTTGCCGGTGGCCGCGCTTACATTCATCACTCGCTGTCCCAGTTCGGGTTCCAGGGCGTTGAGCAGGCTGGACTTGCCGACGCCCGATGGGCCGATGAGGCCCGACGTACGATTTTCAAGCTGCGCGCGCAATTCGTCGATACCGGTCCTTTTGAGGGCGCTGGTGTAGAGCACAGTGTATCCGATTTTCTCGTAGATGCTGAAAATGCGCTTGGCGCTCTTCATGCCGATGAGGTCCGTCTTGTTGGCGCAGACAACCGATGGGATGCTCTGTCGTTCGGCGCCTACCAGGAGACGGTCGAGCATCTTGAGATGGGGTTCCGGGTTGGCGCACGCGATGACGAAGACGACCTGATCGGGGTTGGCGATGATGACCTGCTCTTTTTCCCGCAGATAGCCCCGGCGGTCCCAACGCCTGGAACCACGCCCATCCGCCAGGGGTTTGAGACGCGCCAGGACCCGTATGCGCTCGTGCACTTCCTCGATGACGACGCTCATGTCCGGAAGGGTCTGCCAGGTCACCCGATCTCCCACGGCGACGATGGTTGTATCGCTGCGTTGCTTCTTCAGCCGCCCGCGGATTCGTGCCACGACTTGTTCCCCGCCATCGGTGAGGATGGTGTAGAAGCCGCTCTGAGATTTGATGATCAGCCCTTCGCTGAGTCCTTGATTGTCACTCATATGGTCTAGATTGTACTCGGACCGGCAGGGGCTGCAACTGTGCCGTGTCACAGGGCGTGCTTCAGAAGGAGCCGGGGTGATCCGGAGGCCTGGCGACGGACCGTTCTGGAGACTGGGTCGCCATTCTGAGGCCTGGCAATGTGCAGCAGGTGCTGGTTGCACATCTGCCTCCCTCGCGGAACGCATCCGGTCTCTCTTTTTTTTGTTGACTTCAGTGCGAACCACACTTATACTAAGGAGGCAACGTCATGTTTACGGAACCGTAACGTAATTGTAACCATTGAGCATATCATTCCCCGACCCGTGACCGATGTAAGGAGGTAACTTATGGCTTTCCGGATGCGCTGGTCCACCCGGCAAGGCATTATCCGTCAGAGATTCGGGGAGAACCCCGCGATCTACAGCAAATTCGGTCTTCCAGGTCACGAAGGTGTGGACCTGGCAGCTCCGTATGGCAGTGAGATCTTCGCCGTTGCGGACGGATTCGTGAGTGATGTACGACTCGACGGGTTCGCCGACCCTATGCTGAAACCCTATGGCAATCAGGTGCGTGTGCAGCACGCAGACGGCTATGAGACGATCTACGCGCATCTGTCACAAGTGGTGGTGGTGCGGGGCCAGTTGGTCCAGGCCAAGCAGTTGATCGGGCTGTCCGGTGACACCGGTCACTCCACCGGCGCGCATCTGCATCTCAGCCTCAAGCATCATGGCGCCACGGTTGGGGGAGAGACGGAGTATCCTTACGACCTGGTCGACCCTGAGCCTTTCCTAGTTGACTACCCTGGTGACCAGCCCGGTGCCCTGGACCCTCCCGATGTGACGATGCAGGTTGTGGTGACCAGCGAGGATGCGGGCTCTCTGAATGTGCGGGCGCTGCCGCGCGTCGGCGCACAGATCATCACGCAGGTTGATGACGGTGCGCTACTTGACACGTTTGAGGATCCTCAGGCTGTCAAGAGCAAGGCCGGGCAGGACGAACAATGGCTCTGGATCAGGACTGCGGATGGCGATGTCGGCTGGGTCGCCGCCTGGTTTGTGGCGCTGCCTGCCGGCTGGCCCGAACCCGCATCCCATCCCGACACTGTGGTTTTCGTCATCGTGGACAGTCAGGACGAGGCTCTCCGGGTTCGCGAGGGGCCGGGTACGCAGTACGATGAGGTGACACGGTGCCTCCATGGCACACTGCTGAAGGCGCTGGATGAACCAGATGTCGTTGAGGCGCGGGTCGGACAGCGCGAGGAGTGGCTTTGCGTACAGACGCCGCTGGGCGAGGTGGGTTACTGCGCTGCCTGGTATGTCAAGATCGAGCCGTTTGGCGAGAAGTCCGTGATCCCGGAGCCCTCGACGGGTGAGCCGACGACGCACGTCGTCGTTGAGAGTCCGGACCTCGGATTGCGGTTACGCGCGGGCCCCGGCGCTACGTACGATAGGATCTGGTCGATGCCCCACAAGACAGTGCTGACATCGCTTGAGGATCCGGTGACCACCGGGAAGAAGGTGGCTCGGCACAGCGAATGGATTCACGTACGCACGCCTGCTCTGTATGAAGGGTATGCCGCCGCCTGGTACCTGCGGCATCCCGAGCAGCAGGATGAGCGGCAGCCCGCCAGTCCCGCCGGGGTACGGACCGGGGTTTCCCCACACATATTTGGCATACATGCTATCTCAGTTGCCGATGATCCATATGGACGGGATCGCATTCGCGGGCTCTATGACGGAACCGGAAAACAGGGCTGGATCTTCTTCACGGAGATCTGTGGGCGGCATGCTCATACCATCAATCTGAACCCGGAGATCCGTCGTCGGTTGTGGGACTGGGCTGAAGCCGGCTATGGCGTCATTGTCCGTCTCAACTACGGCTATGAGCCTGGTGGGACGCTGCCGGAGTCACGGTTCTATGATGACTACGCCGCGGCTGCCGCGCGCTGGGTGGAGGTTCATCTGAAGGACGCTGGGCGTCCCGCGAGCAGCTATACGTGGACGATACAGATCGGTAACGAGCAGAACAATCCCCGGGAGCATCCCGGAGGCTTTGAGCATCCCGTCGAGCATATCACGGCTGAGCGCTATGCGGATGCATTTAACCGGACGTATGCTAAGATCAAGAACGTGCTGCCGAACGCCACTGTCTGCCCGGGCGCTCTGGATCCCTACAACTACTCGCCGATGCGGCTTCTGGGCAACGAGCGCTGGCGTCCTTTGGACTATTTCACCACGATGATGGACAAGATCGAAGCGCTGGACGGCATCATCCTGCACGCCTATACACATGGTCCAGCTCCTGCCCTGGTGACGCACCTGAAGCGGTTTGGGGATGGCGCGGGCCCGCTTGGCGATCACTATTATGATTTCCAGACCTATCGTGTCTTTATGGAGCGTATCCCAGCCGAATGGCGAGACCTCCCGGTCTATATCACTGAGATGGATCACATCCATCTCCCCGCCGGCGAACACGATCATGGGTGGGTCAACCAGAATGTGGGATGGGTGCGTGCGGCTTACGCGGAGATAGACCGCTGGAACCAGATGCCGTATGCGCAGCAGATCCGCTGCGGTCTCCTCTATCGGTGGATGGGGGATGCGTGGGCGATTGAAAACAAACCTGAGATCCTGACCGATTTCAGGCAATCGTTGGCCAACGACTACCGCTGGCGCACAACGCCCTCCGCTGACATCTTCAATCTCAGTGCAGGTCGTAGTCGGGGATCTGCGGTCAGACCGGTCGCTCTGGAGGAGAGGTTCCTGGTCCATCCGGACGATCTCACACGCATCTGGGGGGTTGGGGAGAAGGCTCAGAGCGCACTCCGTGCTGCCGGGATTATGCTCTACGAGCAATTGGCGCAGCTCTCGTCGGCTGAACTGGATGCGATCTTGGAAGAAACGGGTCTTCGGGCACGCTACCTCACCAGTTGGCCGGAGCAGGCTCGTCTGGCTGCCGGCGGTGAGTGGGGCAAGTTGGCGAGCTACAGAGACCGGCTATCATAGAACCTGTCTGCTTTCAACTGCATATTCATCTCGCTAGGAGGTGCCGGTGACCGATCGCGAACTCCTACAACTGATCAACAAGGCTACAAGGTCCAGGGTAGCACAGCTGGATCTGAGCTACTGTGAGCTGACGACTCTACCACGCGAGATCGGCAAGCTTGACCAGTTGGTCTCGCTCGACCTGTGTGGCAACGATCTCATCGCACTGCCGCCGGAGATTGGCCAACTACGCTATCTGACACAGCTGGATCTGCGTCACAACCAGCTTGTCTCGCTGCCGTCGGAAATTGGGCTGCTCACCGGATTGTGCTCCCTCGATCTGCGCGATAATCGCATCTCCGAACTGCCCTCCGAGATGGAGATGATGGTGAACCTCTCTGCGTTGGATCTGCGGCAGAACCAGATTGGGATCTTTCCCCAGGTGATCCTCAGGTTGTTGGGTTTGAGTGAACTGCAGCTGTGGCAGAATCCGTTGGCAACGCTGCCTCTGGAGATCGAACAGCTGATCCGGCTGCGCTTGATCAACTTGGGTGGCAACAACATGTCTGAGATTCCGGAGGGTATCTGGCGCCTGACCGGACTGGAGCACCTGATCGTTGACCACACTCAGGTGTCGAACGTGCCGAGTGATGTACGCTACCTGCGAAATCTGAAATATATCGAACTGCACGATAACCGGTTGAGCGGATTACCGGCCGAGATCGGTGAGCTCTCCCGGCTGTTGGCGCTTGTCCTGCATCACAATGCTATCACGTATCTGCCCCCTGAGATCGGTGCTCTGGGACGCCTGAGCCGTCTGGATGTTCACCACAATCAGCTGGTTTCGGTGCCTCCGGAAATCGGCAGGCTTGGAAGCCTGGAGTTTCTGGATCTGACGGAGAATCCGCTTTCGATCCCCCCTGAGATTCTCATCAAGATTGACGATCCGACAGCGATTGTCACCTACTACGTCGACCACCTGGGTGGTCAGAAGCGCCCGCTCAATGAGGCGAAGATGGTGTTGGTGGGGCAGGGGGGCGTCGGCAAGAGCTCGTTGGTGCGCCGGTTGATTCAGGACACCTTCGACCCGATGGAGCCTCAGACGGAGGGTATTGCGATCCAACCGTGGAAAGTCCAGGTCAACGATACCGATATGCAATTCAATGTCTGGGACTTCGGTGGTCAGGAGATTATGCATGCCACACACCAGTTCTTCCTGACCAAACGGACGCTCTACCTCTTGGTGCTGGAGTGCCGGCTCACCGAGGATGAGAACCGTCTGGAGTACTGGCTCAAGATCATCCAGAGCTTTGGCGGCGATTCTCCGATCATTATCGTGGGCAACAAGAGCGATCAGCAGCGATTGGATCTCGATGAGCGCGGTCTCAGGGTCAAGTATCCACAGATCCACGCGGTTATGGAGACGTCCTGTGCTTCGGG
>Ga0209121_10006287_pt1 | contig 10461 bp, 9 predicted proteins | sample Cruoilmetagenom3_FD_187292 | JGI IMG/M metagenome (GOLD analysis project Ga0209121, IMG submission 187292) | Oil polluted marine microbial communities from Coal Oil Point, Santa Barbara, California, USA - Sample 3 (SPAdes) (version 2) | ecosystem: Environmental > Aquatic > Marine > Oil seeps ...
GTTTCATCCTGTGTTTCATCCTGTATCTCATCGGATGTCTCTTCAGGGGTTTCGCCATTTGACCCATTGGATTCTGTTAAGATCACATTCGAGGCCTGTAATCCTTTTGGACCTTCTTCTACTGAGAATTCCACTTCCTGGCCTTCTTTAAGCCTTTTGTAGCCTTCCATTTGGATGGCTGAGAAGTGAACGAAGACATCATCTTCACCATTCTCACGACCAATGAAACCATAGCCCTTAGGGGCGCTGAACCATTTTACAGTTCCAATATAACGTTCTGCCATGCTTATACTCCATCTTTCTAAGTTTATTAAAGTTCAATGCATCCTTTTGCCTGGACGCTGAATAAATATAATACGATTGGTTACTAAAGTCAAGTTTGCACGGGCTGTCTCCCATCCATTATTTCATTCGACAGGAAGGAATTTCCGTATTATTTTAAGTCTTAATTATGGGGTTATTGCATATTTTGTAAACACAGCAGCAGTTGTTTTAAGCTGCCTTGGGGCTCGTTTTTTGTGACGGCAAGGACAAACTGCTGTGCTGACGCAGTTTCAATATCCTTGATTGTGATTATCTTGTGATCATTGGTTGTGTGAGTCTTCAAAAGATAAGCAATGCCGTAGGGGTTTTCCTGCAATTTTTTCGTTAAGCCCTCAGCCGTTGAATAAAGGGTTGGCGTACTCTGGATAGGTTCAGCATTAAGATATGAAATACTGAAAAGCTCCGCTAAAATGTAATCTTCAGGGAAGGAAAAAGTTTGAATTGGCTGGTTGATCTCAATCCCCTGACTTGATACTTCAGGTAAATCACCCCAATTTGTGACGGCACCCCTGAAAATCCCCTGCAAACTCTCGATGCTCAATGTGTCGATTGGCACTTCACTGCCCCCGATGACCACTATTTCTTCAAAACCCATGACAGCCAGATAAGGATCGCTTTCATCCCTCTGTCCCAACTTCAATACCAGGTCCGTCTGATTGATGTCCAGTTCAGCTTGAGTCAAAATCTGGGTGTAGATGCCGATCCCTTCAATTGTCTCCGCACATTGGCTAATTTTGGGCATCCAATTTTCAAGTTCTGGTGTGATTTGCAGGTTTATAATTTCAAGCGTGGCAGCCGGTGTTGCATCTATTGAGGTTTGATTGCAAGAAGTGCCCAGTACTGTGAATATGATTAGAAAAAGGAATGAAATTTTGGACTTCATAATTTGATTAGAGGAACCATATCAGGATGGTTGTCCCACCCAGCATAAGGCAATAGATTGAGAAATATATAAGCGAGTGGTCGGACAGGAATTTAAGCAGCCAGCGGATCGCAGCGTAACCCACGATCATGGCTGTCAGGAACCCGATGGCCATAATCGGTAAAAATTCAACCAAATTGGATACCTCCGTCACCATCTGGTAGGTCGAGAGGCCGCCGGCTGCCAGCATGATTGGGATAGACATCAGAAAGGAGAACCTGGCGGCAGATTTTCTGCGAATATGCCGGAACATCCCACCAGAGATGGTGGATCCGGAGCGGGAAATGCCGGGAAATATTGCCAGGGCTTGCATCAATCCCATCAGCAGCGCTGTTGAAAAGGTGATGTCGTGAATGTCCCCAATTTTTGAACTTACAATTTCAGCAAGGATCATTAAGGCGGCAGTTATCAGCAAGGCAATACCGGCAAAAAGTGGTGAAGAAAAGGTCTGTTCAACCAGGTCGTCAAGCAGAAGTCCAATCACCCCCGCAGGAATGGTTGCGAGTAACAGCAGCCATCCCAGGCGAGCGTTGTGTGTCGCAAAGGGCTTGCCTGCAAACAATTGTTTTACAAAATCCTTGATAATTTCAATTAAGTCCTTGCGGAAATAAAAAATGACTGAGACGAGTGTCCCGAGCTGAACGAGCACATTGAAAACAAAGCTCTCTTTTGATGCTAAATCCCAGTTAAGGAAAAAAGGCAGGATGACAAGGTGACCTGAGCTTGAAATGGGTAGAAATTCTGTCAATCCCTGAATAATCCCGAGAATGATGGCTTGAATCGAGGTCATTATTAATCTTTTCTTTTTCAGTCAATGTAATTGGACAAATAATTATTCGCGAAATCATCAAAATGTTTATTAATGATCGCTGTTCGCAATTGTTTTGCGAGGGTTAGTAAGGTGTGGATGTTGTGGATGGACAGGAGTGTGCCAGCCAGCATTTCCCTGGCTTGAATGAGGTGACGAATATAAGCCCGGGAGTGATTCTGGCATGTGTAACATGAGCAGTTCTCGCTGATTGGGCGTTCATCACGGGCGTACTGGGCATTGACCATGTTCATCCGGCCATTGTCTGTCATGGCGGCTTTATGCCGAGCAAGGCGTGTCGGCAAAACGCAATCAAAGATATCAATCCCTCGTTTGATGCACTGAATCAGGTCTGGAGGGGTACCGACCCCCATTAGATAACGTGGTTTGTCCTCTGGCAAAATGGTATTGACCAGTTCAATCATGGCATGCATTTCATCCTTGGTCTCACCGACGGATAAACCGCCGATGGCGTTGCCTGGAAAATCAAAAGAAGCGATCTTTTCTGCTGAAATTTTTCGCAGTTCAGGAAAAACACCCCCCTGCACGATGCCGAATAATGCCATTTCCTGGCGCGTTTGAGCTCCTTTGCAGCGTTCAGCCCAGCTGTGGGTGCGGTTCATTGCACGTTCAGAATAATCCCGATCGTAGGGCTCAGCGCATTCATCAAAAGCCATCATGATGTCCGCTCCCAGATTCTCTTGAATTTCTATCGACCGTTCTGGTGTGAAGCGGTGGGTAGAACCGTCAATATGGCTCTTGAAGGTTACGCCGTTCTTATCAACATCCCGCATATCTGACAATGAAAATACCTGAAAGCCGCCAGAATCGGTCAAAATTGGACCGTCCCAGCCCATAAAATTATGCAAACCACCCATTTCGGCGATCAAATCATCGCCAGGACGCAGGTAGAGATGGTAGGTATTGGCAAGAATTAACCTGGCATCTAATTCTTTCAGGTGTTCCTGTGTGAGGGATTTAACCGTTGCTTGCGTTCCTACCGGCGCAAAGATGGGCGTGGGTATATCGCCGTGGGGTGTGTGAAAAACCCCAGCTCGTGCGTTCCCGTCTTGTGCAATCAGGTCAAATTTAAATTGTGAGTCTGCCATATATTTGTCCATTATTCTTCATTTCAGGTTGCAAGCATAGATTATACCTTAGGCTTGAGATGACAAATTCATGAACATCATTGATCTGATGATCCACTGGATCGGTATGCGTGTTGACGTAATCATTGGGTTAAGAAGTTTTGAACACAAATAGTTTATTTGTTTAGCAAATCTTATTGTTGCAGACTTGAAAGGAATGGCAAGGAGGGCTATACTTCAAACCATGGATACGCGGCCTTATTCAACCTGGCTCGAAGTTGATCTGGGAGCCATAAAAAATAATATCAAACAAATAAAGGCGATGACAGGCACTCGTTTGATGGCTATCATCAAAGCCAACGGTTATGGGCATGGTGTTTTAGCGGTCGCAAAAGCAGCCGAGCAAGGAGGTGCTGAGTGGCTTGGTGTTGCACGGATGGAAGAAGCGCTAAATCTGAGGGCGGCCGGGATTAAAATAGAGGTTATGGTGTTGGGTTATACAGCCCCGGTCATGATCCCTGAGGCTATTCGCAATAAAATTCATGTCGCGATTTACGATCAGGATATGACAAAAGCTTTTGAAGCTTATGCTAAAAAGGCTAATGGAAGGCTTAAAGTGCATCTTAAAATTGAAACAGGGATGGGACGCCTGGGTATGGCGCCTGAACTGGCACCTGACTTCCTGTCGACGTATCGTAATCACCCCAAATTTGATATCGACGGTATTTTCACACACCTTGCGCGGGCAGATGAGCCACAATTTGACTCTGCGGAACGCCAATTGACGGTTTTCAACAAGCTTTTAGGCAAGCTGCGAAGTGAAGGGCTTTGTCCACCAATGGTGCACGCAGCAAATTCTGCGGCGGTTCTTAACTTTCCAGAGGCTCATTATGATATGGTGCGTCCCGGTATTGTCATATTTGGATTGGATCCTTCACCAGGTTCACCGGTACCGGAAACCTTTCGGCCAGCCCTGACATGGAAAGCGAGATTGACATCGCTAAGGGTTCTGCCGCCAGGACACGGTGTCAGTTATGGTTCTGTTTATGTAACTTCTGACCACGAGCGTATTGGTGTTATCCCTGTTGGGTATGGCGATGGCTACAGGCGTACACCAGGCCAGCAGGTAATTGTCAGGGGGAAGCTGGTGGATGTGGTTGGCAGGGTGTGCATGGACCAGTGCATGCTGCAACTGGATGCAGTCCCAGAAGCGCAAGCCGGTGATGAAGTGGTGCTGCTTGGCAAACAAGGTGACCAGGAAATCAGTGCCAATGATCTGGCTGCTCGATGGGACACCATTAATTATGAAGTACTGTGCGGCTTAGCCGACCGCTTACCCCGCTTATATTACGAATGATACGCAGCGATAATAAACCACGTCTTCGGGTGGAATTGCATTGTCATACATCCGCATCCCTTGACAGCCTTGTACCCGTGGAAAAATATCTTTCTCGTTGTAATACATTGAATATCGATAAAATTGCAATTACAGATCATAACGTGATTGAAACAGCTCTGTCAGCGAAAGCAATAGCGCCGGACAGGGTGATTGTTGGGGAGGAGATACAGACCACAAAGGGTGAACTGATTGCCTATTTTATGTCAGACTGGGTACCGCCAGGATTGGACCCCATGGAAACGATCAAACGATTGCGGGAACAGGGTGCGTTCATCAGTCTCCCGCATCCCTTTGACCCGTTTCGTGGTAAGGATTGGGACCCCGGTGACCTGGAAGCACTGGTCCCCTATGTGGATGCCGTTGAAACCTTCAATGCCCGTTGTTTTGGGAGCAAAGCTAATCTTGAGGCTGCTGCTTTCGCCAAACGCCATGGACTGCTTGAGACAGTGGGCTCGGATGCCCATACTTTAGATGAATTGGGGACGGCGACCCTGATCATGCCGGATTTTTCAGATGCGGAAAGCTTTAGAACAGCATTGAGACAAGCCGAGAAAATAACACGGCTTTCCCCCTTTTTCATACACTTATCCTCAAGTTTTGCTAAGTTGGTCAAAAAAATTCGGAAAGCTTTATAAAAATGAGTCTCCTGGAAAACTCCTTTGTAATGAGGTTTTTTTGCAAGGGATTTAAAAAATAAAATTTTTATCCATAAACTCACATGGAGAAAATGTTATGGTCAAGAATGTCTTCAATTGGGTGATAAGGTTGTTGATTGCTTATGTGATTGTGGGCAGCGTTTATTATCTTTCTGGGTATTTTTACAATCTCTCGATAGGAAAAGAAAACGTCTTTTCACCTGTCCTTGGCTATCCGCTGGCAGTTATTGGATGGCCGCTCTCGCTGCATGCGGATTTTATCCATAGAGCATCACTGGGGGTCAAGTTGTCTTTTCCGCTCACATTACTTTCCATTGTTTTAGTTGGAATCTGGTTCGATTGGTGCGTAATAAAGAAGCAAAACCTTGAAAATTTTTATCACCGCCGAAAGCGGACGGGGTATTACGAAATTTTCTCCTTCGGATCAGGTTTTGCCTTATACATGGAACCCACGCAGCAAGCTGCGGGGTATTCTGCTTCGCAGAATAAAAGAATTTCGAAAAGCCTAATAATATAATGTTGATGGTATCCAAAGAGCGTTATCGATTAAAAAGTCTCCCAATGAAGCACTTCTTCAAGTGGTTTCTTGTCCTTTGTAGGCCATTCTACAGCGATGCCAATTGTGATGATTGACAGCAAATTTAGATATTCAGGGATATTAAGCAGAAGTTTGAATTCAGCCATGTGTGGACGGATGTTTCCTTGTATCCAGCAGGTCCCATATCCTAAAGCTGTCCCTGCAATTAACATATTTTCGATGGCAGCTGAGCCGTCTTTGATCCAGTATTTTGAGGATAGGTCCATAACCACTACGATCACATTGCACCGGCATTTGCGTATTAATCCGCAGCTTTGCTGAGCTGCTTAATTGTTGATTTATTGGTGATGATAACAAAAACCCAGGATGGTAATTAATTTAAGTAAAATGGAAACACAGAGTATTCCCATTGGTTCTAAAGGAGTTTCATCGAAAATAGTAATAAACTGAATCTTGACAGAATTTTGGTTTATAATAGGAAAGTGAAATTTTCTATGCTCTGATTTTATTTTACGAAAGGAGTATCATCGGAAAAATTTCAAATAAGAAATGCGTTCTCAAAAACTTTCACTATCAAAAGGAAAAGAAATGAAAAAGAATATAATTTTGTTTGTTAGTTTTTTGCTTGTCCTGTCGATTGCTTTGGTCGGCTGCGGCGAAACCGCACCAGAGGAAGAAGAGATTACCGAAGTCGATTGCAGAGCTGAATCAGCTGCTGAATCGGTCGGGAATTACCAGGTCCCTGCACCGATTGAAGGCTGCTATAATGTTGCTTTTGTGTACGTCGGTCCCCATGATGATGGCGGTTGGTCACAAGCCCATGATGTTGGACGACTCTATATTGAAGAAAATATGGAAGGTGTGCACACAGCCTATGTTGAAAATGTAGCAGAAGGCGCAGATTCCGAGCAGGTGACACGTTCTCTTGCACGCAAGGGCTTTGACGTGATCTTCACAACATCCTTTGGCTTTATGGATTCCTCAGAGATTGTTGCTAATGAATTCCCGGATGTAGACATCATTCACATCAGCGGTTACAAAGCCAATGGTGAGAACTTTGGCAATCTGATGGGCGCCATGGAAGATATAAAATATCTTGCAGGTATGCTTGCTGGTTCACGAGCAATGGTGGATGGAAACCCGAAGTTAGGCTATATGGCGACCTTCCCCATCCCGGAAGAACTGCGTTTGGGCAATGCTTTTGCATTGGGTGTAGAAGAAACCTGCCCTGATTGCACCATTGATGTGCGTTTTATCAACACCTGGCACGACCCAATTCTCGAACAGGAAGGTGCTGAATCCTTGTTCTCAGCGGGTGCACAGGTTGTGATGACGGGTGCAGATACACCTGCCCCAGCAATTGCCGCGCCTGAAGGAAAATGGGGCATTACCTATGACTATTACGGCAACTGCACCCTGGATTCCTGCTTGACCTCCATGTACTGGAACTGGGGACCGGAATACGTAAAAATCGTTGAGGGTTCCCGAGAAGGTACCTGGAAGGGTGGCTGGCAATATTTCGATGCAGACACTGGAGCGCTTGGCTTGTGGGGCTTTATGGAAGGTGAAGAATTGATGCCCGGTGTTGCTGAGCTGCCAGAAGAGAATTTGCAGTTGGTGCGAGATACCCTCGACCAAATGCTTGCCGGTGAGTTCGATCGCTTTGATGTTTTCTCTGGACCCATTGTGGACAACCAGGGTAATGTCATTCTGGAAGAAGGCGAGAGCCTCGAGCAGTTGGACCTGGATGGCTTTAAAGAGTTTGGCAGTGAATGTGAAACCTGTATGTACTGGTGGAATGAAAATATCACGGCTGAGCTGCCTGAGCTGTAAACTATCTTTGCATTTGTCACAACCAGGGATGGACATTTTTGTACTCCCTGGTTGTGATGTTTGAATGGTATTATTTTGTTTTTATTATTCTTTATTTATTAAGCAGGAATTATGAGTTTGATTGCACAAGAAAATGATTTTTCTGTGGAAATGCAAGACATCGTATTGCGATTTCCAGGGGTGCTGGCTAACGATCATGTCAATTTCACTCTGAAACGGGGGGAAATACACGCCCTTCTGGGTGAAAATGGTGCTGGGAAGAGCACTTTGATGAATGTCCTTTCCGGGCTATATCGGCCAGGATCCGGAACGATAAAGATTAATGGTAAAACCCTTATTTTTAATTCTCCAAAAGATGCTATTGCGAGCGGTATCGGTATGGTGCATCAGCATTTTATGCTGGTTCCAACATTGACGGTCACAGAAAATATTTTGCTGGGGCTGGATGAACCAAAGTTCATTATGAATCTGCCCAAATATAACAGTAAGATTGCCGAGTTACAGGAAAAGTATGGCCTCAAAGTTGATCCTGTTGCCAAGATCTGGCAGTTGTCAGTTGGCGAACAGCAGCGCGTTGAAATTCTCAAAATGCTTTACCGTGGGGTGGATATTCTGATTTTGGATGAACCCACAGCTGTATTGGCACCACAGGAAATTATTGATTTGATGGAGACCATGTCTGCTCTGGTTTCCCAGGGAAAATCAATCATTTTCATCAGTCATAAATTGCATGAGGTTCAACAGGTTGCTGACCGCCTGACAGTGTTAAGAAAAGGGAAAGTGACAGCTGAGGGGATTTCGGTTGAAGGCATTACAAGAACGCAGTTAGCTGAATTGATGGTCGGTCGAGAAGTGATTTTTAGGGTTGAAAAGCACCACCAGGAACTGGGGGAGGTTGTACTTGAAGTTAGCAACTTGAGTGCTGAAAATAATCGTGGATTGCCAGCCGTTAAGGATGTGTCCTTTAACATTCGAGAAGGGGAGATTTTAGGGATCGCTGGTGTGGCTGGCAACGGTCAAAGTGAGCTTGTTGAAGCGATCACAGGTTTACGCCCGTGTACAGGCTCGATTTGTATTAATGAACAGGAGGTAGCTAACCAATCACCCAGGGCAGGGATGAAATACGGTATGGCTCACATCCCTGAGGATCGTACTGGGGTTGGGACAGCACCGAATATTTCAATTACCGGTAATGTGATCATGAAAAATTACAAGCAAGAACCGATCAGCAGCGGTTGGCGGATCAACTACCCGGCTGCGGATGAACATGCTTCAGGCTTAAAGGATCTATATGATATTCAAGCGCCAAGTGTAAAGACCCAGGCGCGAAAGCTTTCTGGTGGAAATTTGCAAAAGCTGATTCTTGCCAGAGAGATATCCTGCAGACCAAAATTAATTGTTGCCATGCAGCCGACTCGTGGGCTGGATGTTGGTGCTATCGAAAGTGTGCAGAATTTACTGTTAGAACAACGTGCCAATGGTGCGGCGATCTTGCTGCTGTCAGAGGAACTGGAAGAATTATTTGAACTCAGCGATCGTATTGCCGTCATTTATGAAGGTGAATTGGTTGGCCAAATAGATGCTGACCAGGCGGACTTGAATACTGTTGGCATGATGATGACCGGTTCTTTGAGGAGTAATGAATGAAGTTACCGTTTAGGGTTCAGATATCCAGGCGGACTGAAGAAATCCCCAAATGGTTGCCTGCAGCCACATCTGTTGGCGCCGTAGTCGCAGCATTTATCATCAGCGGGATCGTATTGATGGCTATTGGTGGCGATCCTTTAAGGGTATTTGGTTTCTTCTTCAGGGCAGCCTTTGGCAGCTGGGGAGCATTTTCGGATATCGTCGTAAAAGCAACCCCATTAATATTGATTGGTTTGGGCTGCAGTGTGGCTTTTCGTATGAACATGATAAATATCGGCGCTGAAGGACAGTTCTATATAGGCGCTTTTTTTGCCAGCCTGGTCGTGCTGGTACCGCTGGTGCCGATGGACAGCCCAAGAATATTGGTATTATCATTGATGGCGATAATGGGTATTCTTGGAGGAGCCCTTTATGGGTTCATTCCTGGTTTTTTGAAAGCGAAATTTAACGTCAACGAGGTGATCACCACCTTAATGCTTAACTATGTTGCGGTCTACTGGAATAACTACTGGATTTTTGGCAAATATTCAGATGCCGGTTTTCAAATGACCCCAACCTTTGAAAAAGTCGCTTGGCTGCCCAGGTTGGCTGATTTAGCAAGACAGTACCCGATTTTCTCGGGCATCACCTTGCACCTGGGCGTGGTATTTGGTCTGATAGCAGCAGTGATCATCTGGTTGATTTTGAAATACAGCCGATGGGGTTATGAGATTACCCTGATCGGGGATAACCCAAAGGCGGCAAAATATGCAGGTATCAATATCGCTCGTAATATGATCCTGGTGATGATGCTCTCCGGTGCCCTGGCAGGCCTAGCCGGTATGTCGGAAATCACGGGTGTAGTGCACCGATTGCAGGAACGTATCTCTACCAATTATGGCTTTTCGGGCGTGATTGTAGCCTGGCTGGCAAAATTGAATCCCTTTGTAGTAATCCTTGTCTCAATTTTATTTGGGGCTTTAATTGTTGCCGGGCGCGAGATTCAACCCTCCGGCTTGAGTTTTATGATCCAGGGGACGATTTTATTCCTTGTGATCAGCAGCGATGTCTTATTACGTTATAAGATCAGCATCATAAAATGCCAGGAGGAGGTTGTATGAGTTTCGAGGTTATTTTACGAGCCGGAATTGCAACCGGTACAATCTTGATTTTTGCTTCATTGGGTGAGATATTGGCAGAGCGCTCCGGCGTGATGAATCTGGGTGTAGAAGGTATGATGTTGATCGGTGCCATGGCTGCTTTTAAA
>Ga0209121_10006289_pt1 | contig 10454 bp, 10 predicted proteins | sample Cruoilmetagenom3_FD_187292 | JGI IMG/M metagenome (GOLD analysis project Ga0209121, IMG submission 187292) | Oil polluted marine microbial communities from Coal Oil Point, Santa Barbara, California, USA - Sample 3 (SPAdes) (version 2) | ecosystem: Environmental > Aquatic > Marine > Oil seeps ...
TGGAAACAACAAATGGTCCATTCAGTGGATTTACCTCTTCGTGGTTTCACTGTTCACTTTTGAACTTTATGAGAGTTCACTTTTCAACTTTTCCTAACACAATAAAAAAATAAAATCAAAGGAGATTTAACAATAATTCATATGGTACGTTAATATATAGGAATATACCAACATATAAAATTATAATTGGAATTCGGTATATGTCAAATAAAATATATTTTTTGTGAAATCGATTACATGTCAATTTTTCTGTAAAATAATCACAGATCCCTTCAGAACTTGATAATACACTAACTTGATTCGATTCTCAAATATATCCTGCCATATTCCCAGTCATCGTTCGTTTCCATCAAGATTGCTGAAATCAGACGTAGACAAGACGATTCATTAGGGAATACTAGCACTATTCGAGATCTTCGTTTGATCTCCTGGCTGAGTCGCTCAAGGGAATTTGAGGTCCTTAGTCTTCGCTGATGCGCTTTTGGAAAAGCAAATACTGTAAACCCCTCTGGAACGTTGACTTCCATCCAGTCAGCCAGTTTAGGCGCGACATCTGCATATTTCTCCACCATCTTCTTGAGATAGTTCTCTGCGGTTTCTATGTCCGGTGCGTTGAATATCGTACGAATATCTTCCGCCACTTCCCTTCGCATCCCAACCCTCGGGACATATGCTTGTGCATTTTGCTGCAGATGAAACTGGCATCTCTCCCAGAGTACACCAGTGAAAACGGCTTTGCGGGCTGCTTCCATACCAGTGTGATCATCGCTAATAATCAACTGCACGCCGTGCAAGCCGCGTTTGATCAAACCTTCTAAAAATGCCCGCCAGTTGACCTCAGCTTCGCTGAGAGACACGGAAATGCCTAAAATTGACCTTTTCCCGTCCTTTTTCACGCCGCTGGCCATCAAAATGGCTGCATCCCGCACACTTCCGGCTTGCCTGACTTTCTCATATCTTGCATCCAGGTACAAATAGACGATTTCTCCTAATGGCCTGTTGCGCCAGGTTTCCAGTTCTTCATCCAGCTGTTGGGCAGCCCGGCTAACCTGACTGGCGCTGATCTGCATGCCACACAATCTCTCTGTGATGGCTGCCACTTTGCGAGTCGATACGCCCTGCACATACATTTCCGCCAGTGTCATCAGCAGTACCCGTTCACTTCGTATGCCTTTCTCTAGAGAGCTGGGGTAAAAACCGCTTTCACGCACCTGCGGAATATCAAAGGTCACTTCACCCACTCTGGTTTTAACTGTTTTGGGTTTATAACCATTAGCATGTACCCGCCTTTCTTCGGTTCGCTCATAAGGCTTAGCGTTCAGATAATTATCTCTTTCGATGCGCATGGCTTCGTTGACAAGTACTCGCATTAGATCGGGTAGGCCATCCATTCCCTGTTTTGCCAGTTCTTCCAGATATTCACTTGGTCGCGAAGCATGCCTACGGCAATGTACAATTATTCTTGTAGATCATGGTTCTCCTCCTTTCTTGGTTATTGGTCTAACTTCTGAAAGAATACCGTGATCTACATTTTTATGAATTTACAAAAAATTTGTTACACTAACGTGAAATCTAAATAACTAGCTAATCCCTATCGACAGATTCTCAAACCCGTTTATAATATATTGTAATAACAGGATTACAATATACCCACACAGGGAGTAATGTCATGAATAATGTCACAATCGATTTTCAAAGCCATATCCCCTACTATTATCAGTTAATTGAAATCCTAAAACAACATATTAAGGAAGGTGTATGGGTTCCTGGTGACCAAATTTCTTCGGAGCTTGAACTTTGTGAATCATACAACGTTAGTAGAACCGTTGTGCGACAAGCGCTTCGAGAACTTGAAACGGATAATATTATTGTCAGGCGTAAAGGCAAAGGAACTTTTGTAGCAAAGCAAAAAATAAACGAGGGCCTAATCCAAAAGCTAACAGGCTTCTATTCGGATATGGTGGAAAAGGGATTAAAACCTGTCACAAAAGTCCTTTATCAGGAGATACTACCAGCCACACCTCAAATCGCGAAGTACCTCGATGTACCTGTTGGTACTGAAATCATTGATATTCAACGGCTGCGCTTCATCTATGACGAACCCATTCAGTTGGTTACAACTTATATTCCCCTTCATCTTGCTCCTGAACTGATAAATGTCGATCTTACGGATCGATCACTCTATGAATACCTTGAAACAGAATATAACATCAAAATAGCAAGGGGTACACGCTTCATTGAGGCTTTACTTGCTACAGAAGAAGAAGCAAAATTACTGGATATCGACGAAGGTGATCCTCTGATCATGCTGGACAGCGTAAGTTATTCCAATACAGGCCAGGTCCTCGAGTATTACCATGCTTTACACCGCGGGGACCGATCTCGATTTCAGGTTGATTTAATCCGATTGAACGAATAAATCAATGGTATTCAACAGTAATCCATCCAAGAGGCTTGGCAGCCAACTAGCAGTTAAAACGGAGAATTTCTAGTGAAGAAAAAATTTCTTATCGGCGTTGATTTGGGAACAAGCGGAACAAAAACAGCCCTTTATACATTTAATGGATCATTGGTAGCTGAAAAATCTGTTGAAGTCCCTTTGTACTACCCCAAACCAGGCATTGTAGAACAAGAAAATGATGATTTTTACAATTCTTCTGCTAAAACAGTTAGCGCCTGCATCCGGGAAAGCGGCATAGAACCCAAGGCGGTTGCTGGAATCGCATTTGACTCCCAAATGGCTGGCGTCGGTTCGATTGACGAAAATTATAAACCAGCCTCTCGATTTGACTCCTGGCTGGACATGCGCTGCCAACCCTATATTAAATGGATGTCCGATGAAGCAGGGGAAAAAATCACGGATTTGACCGGCTGTTCCCCAACATGCGATCATGGTCCCAAAATGTTATGGTGGAAGAATGAAGAGCCACAGACCTATTCAAAAATCAGCAAATTTATAATGCCTGCAGCTTATGTCGCTGGCCAGCTTGCGGGTTTGGATCCCAACCAGGCCTTTATCGATTACACCTACATTCATTTTTCTGGTTTTTCTGATGCCCGTAAGGGAACCTGGTCTGAGGAACTATGCGACCAGTTTGGATTAGACATCGAGAAGCTGCCCAGGATTGTTAAACCCTGGGATGTCATCGGAGAGGTTAACCCTCAAGGCGCGAAAGATTTTGGGCTTGCCCCTGGCACAATCATCGCAGCAGGGGCTGGTGACACAGCAGCCAATGCCCTGGGAGCAGGGATTGTAGAACCCGGACTGCTGTTTGATGTCGCCGGTACTGCCTCGGTCCTGGCTGGATGTACAGATTCCTATCTTGCTGACACAAAAAACCAGGCATTATTAACGATGCGCTCAGTGATCGAAGGCTTATGGAACCCCCTGGCTTATATCGGCGGCGGAGGAATTGCCCTGCGCTGGGTTCGAGACAATATTTTCCATTCAAAAATTGACAAACTCGATCAACACGATTATTCAGAGAGATATGATGAAATGACCGCTCTCGCTGCTGAAGTCTCGCCTGGATCAGATGGTCTTTTCTTTTCCCCTCATTTTGGCGGACGGATTTGTCCCTCAAATCCCAATATGCGTGGTGCATGGTTGGGGTTATCATGGTCCCATGGACAACCCCATTTGATTCGCGCAATGCTTGAGAGCGTTGCATTTGAATATGGTTACTATTTGGGGATCATGCGCGACCTGTTGCCAGATCAAAAGTTTTTCCAGGCTAGAGCGATGGGAGGTGGGGCTAAGAGTTCAGTTTGGAATCAGATCAAAGCCGATGTGTTAAATGTCGCTTATGCAAGACTAAAAGGTAATGAGTTCGGCACATGGGGCGCAGCGATGATCGCCGGCAAAGCAGCTGGTGTGATCAATGATCTCGCAAGTCATGCAGCCCAATGTGCACAAATATCGGATGAAGTTTTCCAACCTAACCCGAAAAACCACATCAAATACCAATCCATCGTTAAAGATTACATCAAATTGCAGGACATGATGAACGATTTTTATAATTAGTTAAATTTAAATTCAGATAGGAGTTACAGTGAATAAGAAAATCAAATTATGCATGATTGGTGCTGGTCGAGTTGGTAAGAACCATGCTCGCGCGGTCACAAGGCATGTTCCCAGCGGTGAGATCGTTGCCCTGGTGGATCCCGCAATTGATGTTAGGAACGAAACAGGTGAGGAATTTGGAATTGAGAAACGATATGATTCCCTTGAAGAAGCCGCTAACGCGATTGAGTTTGATGCGGTTGTGATCACCACCCCCACCTTTACACATAAAAAATTAGCCGTTGAAGCCGCTGGTTTTGGGAAACATGTTTTCCTTGAGAAACCGATGGCCATCTCCATCGAAGAATGCGATCAGATAATTGAGGCTTGCGACAAGAATCATGTGATCCTGCAGCTAGGATTTATGCGCCGCTTTCAACCCGAATTTGTGGAAGCAGCAAATAAGATCGAATCTGGAGAAATCGGCCAACCCATCATGGTGAAATCTCTTACCCACGGACCGGGATTGCCGCCAGCTTGGGCACGGGATTTACAAATGTCCAACGGAATGTTGGCAGAGGTCAACAGCCATGATTGGGATGCTGTACGGTGGTTGATGGGTTCAAATTATCAACGTGTTTATGCGGAAGTATCCAACCTGAAGGGTGAAAAATTCAATGTGGATACACCGGATTTTTATGATACTGCCCTGGTCAATATTCGTTTCGAAAATAACACCCTAGGCATGTTCTCCGGCGTTTGCCCGTGTGAATACGGTTACGATGCACGTATGGAAATCATCGGCGATAAAGGTATCCTACAGATTGGTGAAATGAAAGGTCAATCAATCGTAGTATGCACAAATCGCGACCAGGGATTAATCTCCCCAATATACCGGACATGGCCGCAGCGTTTCTTTTGGGGCTACATTTATGAGCTTGAACACTTCATCGAATGCATTCTCAAAGGTGAAAAACCAAAAGTTGGTGGAGAGGATGGCCGTTGGGCAGTCGCAGGTGTTCTGGCAGGTACCAAGTCCTTCCAGGAAGAACGCCCTGTCTATCTCAAAGAAGTATTTGTAAAAATAAATCAGTAAAAGAGGAACAAGAGGAACAATGAAAGCAGCAGTTTATCACGCCCCAAATGATATCCGTGTCGAAGACGTCCCAAAACCAAAGCCTGGTGACCGTGATTTGGTGATCAAGGTCCAAAGTGCTAGCATTTGCGGAACAGACCTTAGAATTTTTCACGGCAAACATCGGATGTACCCAGAAGGCACCCAGCGCATACCAGGACACGAAGTTGTCGGAACGATTACGGAAATGGGGAACAAGGTCGAAGGATTTTCCGTTGGCCAAAAGGTATTTGTTGCGCCAAATATGGGATGCGGCCACTGTGAACAGTGCATCAGCGGGAATAACAACCTATGTCAAAATTACGATGCCCTCGGCATAACTATCAATGGTGGTTTTGCTGAGTACATGCTCGTACCTGAACAGGCAGTCCAGCAGGGCAATATCATTCCCATTAATGAAGAGGTTGACCCAGCAGTTGCAGCTCTGCTTGAACCCTTTGCATGTGTCTTGCGCGGTCAAAACGCCCTTCATATCCAACCAGGTGAAATTGTACTTATCATCGGCGCCGGCCCGATTGGTGTGATGCATACCAAATTAGCAAAGGTTCGGGGGGCAGGAATGGTAATTGTAAGCGAACCGATCTCTTTCCGTGCAGATCAGGTGAAAACAGCCGGCGCCGATCATGTAATCAACCCGATGGAACAGGATTTACAAGCAGAAATCGCCCTATTGACTAAGAACCATGGTGCGGATGTGATCATCGTTGCCGCGCCCGTCCATGTTGCACAAGAATCAACCCTCGATCTGGCGGCTATTGGCGGCAGGATCAACTTTTTTGGTGGATTACCAAAAGATAAACCAACCATAAATTTCAACTCCAACATGGTTCATTACAAAGAACTAACCGTCACTGGTACAACAGCTTGCAGTACAGCTGATTGCTGGCAGGCTTCCAACCTTGTCAATCATGGCTTGGTCGACCTCAGTGAATTGGTCAGCCAGCGATTCCCAATCGAGGACACACTTAAAGCATTCGAGGCTGCAGAGAACCGAGAATCATTAAAAATTGTGATTCAACCTTGATTTGCAGAATAACTTGTACTTAACTAGCTTATTAAATAAATTATCATTCAGGAGACATTATGTCAGATCAACCCTTTTCTTTCACCATCCCCTTCCCAGGGTTTAAACCCTCTCGGGTAGATAATCACATAGAACGTCACCTATCGGATTTGAGGGGTCAATTCTATGATCAACGCGCTTATGAAACAATGCTATCAGAAGAGGATACTCTCCTCTATGAGGTTTATGAAATTAAAAGACCAGAAATCGAGGGTGAATTACTTTCAGGGATATCAATTGTGCACCCTGGCAAAGTCGGAAATGAATTCTTCATGACCAAAGGCCATTTCCACACCATCCTCGAGACAGCAGAAATGTATTACTGCCTAAATGGTGAAGGGTTTATGGTTATGGAAACGCCGGAAGGCAAAACATCCATTGAACCCCTCTCACCCGGAAAAGTTCTTTACGTGCCCCCTCGGTGGGCGCATCGTTCGGTTTGCTCATCCAGGCAAGAGGACCTGGTCACATTCTTCATCTATCCCGGAAACTCCGGGCACAATTACGGTACGATTGAAGAAAAGGGATTTCGTAAACTCGTTGTTGAAGGTGAAAAGGGTATAGAAATCATTGATAATCCAAAATTTAAGGAATAAAAGTGCTATGAAGCAACTTAAAGAATGCCGGGTTCTGGTTACTGCCAATTCATATGGGAAATTTAATCCAGAGCTGAAAACAGAGCTTGAAAGGCAGGTCAAAGAGGTTATCTACAACAAGACCGGAAAGCCGCTTTCTTCCCAACAGGTTGCGGATTTTCTCCCGGGAATAGACGGATACATTGCTGGACTTGACGAAATTGATAAACAAGCCCTAAATGCTGCTGATACGCTCAAAGTTATCGCCCGCTACGGCGTTGGGATTGACAAAGTTGATCTTGATGCTGCCAGTGATAGAGGAATCGTTGTCACAAACACGCCAGGTGCAAATTCCGCTTCAGTCGCCGAACTAGCTCTCGGCATGATATTGACACTTGCCAGGCAAGTCCCTTTCGCCGTAAAAGCCCTTCAAAAAGGTGAATGGCCCCGCCTTCCTGGTTGGACTCTTGAGGATAAAATCATTGGGATCATTGGATTGGGCGCTATTGGGAAACATCTGGCTCAACGCTTAGCCACATTTAACTGTCATTTAATCGCACACGACCCTTATGCTGATAAAACTTTTGCAGAAAAATATAACATCACCCTGGTCGATTTGCCTTCGCTTATTGCCAATTCTGATATTATCAGCTTGCATGTCCCAGTGCTTGATGAAACTCGGGGAATGGTGAACGAAAAATTCATCAGCGGAATGAAGAAAGGCTCAATCCTTATCAACACTTCACGTGGTGAACTCGTTGACGAAAAAGCACTCATCGAAGGGCTTCAATCCGGACATCTGCGCGGTGCAGGCTTGGATGCCTTTAATAAAGAGCCACCCGACACTGACAATCCCCTTTTATCGATGTCCCAGGTCATCTGCACGCCTCACCTTGGTGCACAAACCGATGGTGCAACCAATAACATGGGCAAGATAGCACTCGATGAATGCCTACGGGTACTGCAAGGCGAGAAACCGCTGTATCAAGTAAATTAATAAATGGATTATTGGAGATTATTATGAAATCAAAGCAAGAAGTATTACAGAAAATTAAGGATGTTGGTCTTTTAGCTGTTATTCGAGGACCCTCAAAAGACCTCACAATCAAGATGGTAGAAGCATTGATCAAAGGCGGGGTGATTGGGATTGAGGTTACTTACACAACACCACAGGCAGAGGAAGTCGTAAGTGCACTCAAAACCGCCTATGGTGACGATATTTTACTCGGTATGGGCACGCTCACAAAACCTGAACAGGCTGAATCAGCCAAAGCAGCGGGGGCGAATTTCCTGGTAAGCCCGGTGTGTGAACCAGAATTAGTCAAAGCCATGGTCAAAACCGGTCTGGTTACAATGGCGGGTGCGTTGACGCCCACGGAGATCTTCCAGACTCATGCCCTTGGCGTTGATATCATCAAAGTCTTCCCCGGATCCCTGACGGGGCCTAAATACATTAAAGCTGTCCACGGACCGCTCCCCCATATTGAAATGATGCCCACCGGAGGTGTATCTAAAAACAATATCAAAGATTGGTTCGATGCTGGCGCGGTTGCTGTGGGTGCAGGAAGTGCCCTATGCCCCAAGAACCTTGCCCTTGCGGGTAAATTTGATGAGATTTCAAGGGTCGCATCTGACTTCGCTGCAGTTGTCCAAGCATCACGACACTAATAAAGAGGATTCAATGGAAAACAAATATGATATTGTAACCAAAGATCGTCCAACATTCTATTTCATCGGCGTCACCACCCAGCACTCTTCTATCATGAAAGTCTTTCCCTTATGGATGAAAGATCTTGGTCGAGAAGATGTGATCATTGAAGGCTGGGATTGTAAAATCCATGATGAACCTGAAAAGTACAGAGAAGCTGTAACGCAGATAAAATTTGACCCTTTATCCATGGGCGCGTTGGTAACAACCCACAAAATCGACCTCTTAAATGCCTGCCGGGATATGTTCGATTACCTGGATCCATATGCAGAAATTACAGGGGAAATCTCCAGCATCTCTAAGAATAATGGCCGTCTAGAAGGACATGCCAAAGATCCCATCACGTCCGGGTTGAGCCTGGATGCCATCGTAGGCAAAGATTATTTTGCTAAAACTGGCGGTGAGGTGCTCTCTTTTGGCGCAGGTGGCTCAGCCATTGCGACATTCTTGCATCTCGCGAACAAAGCGAACAAAAGTGACCGTCCTGGCGTCTTTACATTCGTTAATCGCTCACAGGGCAGGTTGGATCACGCCCGGGAGATGATTTCAGATTTAGACACGGACATCGAAGTCAAATATATCCGGAATTCCACCCCTTCAGTCAATGATGAGATCATGGCCAAGCTGCCGCCCAAGAGTATTGTGATCAATGCTACCGGTATGGGAAAAGATACACCTGGTTCGCCGGTGACCTGGGATGGGGTTTTCCCCAAGGATGGCATCGCCTGGGAATTCAACTATCGCGGCGAGCTCGACTTTTTACACCAGGCGTTAGCCCAAAAAGACTCTCGTAACCTGAAAGTTGAAGATGGTTGGCTGTACTTCATCCACGGCTGGACCCAGGTCATTGCCCAGGTTCTGCATTTCGATCTTAACCCAGAATTATTACAGAAATTAAAAACAACAGCGGACACCATCAGGAAGTCATAAACACTGACACACATCTCGAAAATTATTGGTTGAAAACCATTCGCAAATAAAAGTGGATTGAAAAATGAAAAAAATCAATACAACGCTTGGTCGGATAGATCTTGATCGGCTTGGAAAAGTGGACGTCCACGATCATCTCATTTTGGATCGGTCTCAAAACCGAACCATCCCTGAGGATTTTCATCACACAGACGTTGATCTGATATCAAGAGAAGTCGCAGCGTGGAAAGCGGCTGGAGGTGGTGTGATCGTTGACAGTTCGCCCATTGGTGCGGGGCGCAACATTGAACTGCTCAATGAAACCAGCCTCCATTCACAAGTACCTTTCATTGTTTCCAGCGGTTTTCATAAACTAAGCTATTATCAAAAAGATCATTGGTTGTATTCTGCATCAGAAGCTGAAATTGCTGAGATTCTTTTAGCTGAATGTTCAGAAGGCGTTTTACTCGACGACCGCAATCCCAACCAATCCAATAGAAGTTCAACCAAAGCCAACATGCTCAAAATTGGTGTAGATTCCGAGGGCATCTCACTGTTGGGTTCAAAGCTGATAAATGCTGTTGTAAAAACGGCCACCCAGCTCGAAATCCCGCTGATGATCCATACCGAACCTGGTGTGCCATTTGATACCCTGGTGGACACACTAGAAAGTGGCAAAGTTGATCCCGCCAGGGTGATCATTTGCCACATGGGAAAAAGCCTTGATCTTGAACTTCATCGGGCATTGGCTGATCGTGGCTATTATCTTGAATTTGACGAGATGGTGCGTCCCTTTCCCCCACTATCCGAATTGGCAAGCACAATACGCTCATTATTTAATGAAGGGTTTGGCGGTGCTGTATTATTTGCAGGAGATCTTGCAAGACGCGGTTACTGGTCGTGTTATGGCGGTTCACCTGGGCTTCCCTTTTTGATAACTTCGCTTAACGAAGATCTACTTGATTTAGGATTTACCCAAGAAATCCTCGATAAGATATGGATCGAAAATCCACAAACACTGTTTTCCAATTAAATTTCTAAACTTTTAAGGAATGCATTCA
>Ga0209121_10006290_pt1 | contig 10454 bp, 9 predicted proteins | sample Cruoilmetagenom3_FD_187292 | JGI IMG/M metagenome (GOLD analysis project Ga0209121, IMG submission 187292) | Oil polluted marine microbial communities from Coal Oil Point, Santa Barbara, California, USA - Sample 3 (SPAdes) (version 2) | ecosystem: Environmental > Aquatic > Marine > Oil seeps ...
CACTCTATGGTGGCACGCCCCCACTGTCTGCATACCCATCCGCATCACGCGGCGCGATCGCGGCACAACAACGCCGCCTCGCGCCGCTCTTGCGCGAAATCCGACCCGGCCGCGACACGGACGAAGCCTGATGAGCTATCTCGCATACCAATTCAAAGATGTCCCCGTCGGGTTTCGCAAACTTCTTTACCTGAACTGGCCCATTGTTTTCTTGATTGCTGCCGTTTCCGGTTTTGGTTTTCTAATGCTGTACTCCGTTGCTGGCGGTTCGATGACCCCTTGGGTCACCCCGCAAGTTCAGCGCTTTGGTTTTGGGCTGGCCGTGATGGTGAGCATGGCGATGGTACCGATTTGGTTTTGGCGTAACATGGCTGTGGTCGGCTACATAATCGCCCTTTTGCTGTTGGTTGCCGTTGATTTAGTTGGTGTAGAACGCAATGGCTCGCAACGCTGGCTTGATCTGCGCTTCATGGATTTTCAGCCCTCTGAAATGATGAAAATCACACTTATCATGCTGTTGGCTGCCTACTACGACTGGCTGCCGCTTAGCAAAGTCAGCAAACCCGTTTGGATTCTTGTCCCTCTTCTTTTCATCGCCGCGCCTGCATATCTAGTACTTAGCCAACCGGACTTGGGGACAACGATCTTACTCGTCTCCGGCGGCGGCGCGATCATGTTTTTGGCAGGCGTTCACTGGGCCTATTTCGCGACTGTGATAGGTGGCGTAATCGGTTTGGTAACGGCTGTTTTCCAATCTCGCGGTACAAGCTGGCAGGTTTTGAAAGATTACCAATATCGCCGCATCGATACGTTCCTGGACCCCACTCAAGACCCGCTCGGGGCGGGCTATCACATCACCCAAGCCAAGATTGCGCTTGGGTCCGGCGGCTGGACGGGGCGCGGGTACATGCAAGGGACCCAAAGTCGGCTAAACTTTCTACCGGAAAAACATACCGACTTCATCTTCACCACCTTGGCCGAAGAGTTTGGGTTCATCGGTGCCTTCGGTCTTCTTATCCTTTATGCGTTGATCATCATATTCTGTGTGCAATCCGCTGTAACCAACAAAGATCGCTTTGCGTCCCTCATCACGATGGGTGTCGCTGTGACCTTCTTTCTGTTCTTCTCGGTGAATATGGCGATGGTCATGGGCCTTGCACCCGTCGTTGGTGTGCCGCTTCCATTGGTCAGCTACGGGGGCTCCGCGATGTTGGTCCTGATGGTGGCATTCGGCTTGGTGCAATCCGCGCACGTCCATAAGCCACGATAATTGAGGTTCCTATGATCCGTGCATTATTTTCAGCAGGCGACCACGCTTGGCCAGAGTATCTAGAAGCCCTGCCACCTGCTTTTCACGCCGCGGGCCTTACCGTTGATCTCTCCCGCACGCACGCTCCGGATACAGTAGACTACATCATCGCGGCCCCAAACGGCCCTGTTCAGGACTTCACGCCCTACACATCATGCAAAGCCGTTCTGAATCTGTGGGCAGGTGTTGAAGATATCGTTTCAAATGAAACCCTCACGCAACCCCTTGCGCGAATGGTTGACCCCGGTTTGACGGACGGGATGGTGGAATGGGTCGTTGGCCACGTCATGCGTCATCACCTCGGGATGGATGCGCATATTCTTGGGCAAGACGGCGTATGGCGCACGGATTTTCCACCACTCGCCCAAGAGCGCCCAGTCACAATTCTAGGCCTTGGCGCTTTGGGGGCCGCTTGCGCTGAAATGTTAACAACCCTTGGGTTTCCGGTAACAGGTTGGAGCCGCTCTCAAAAAACCCTTCAGGGCGTTACGTGCTTGTCTGGCGATGCTGGGCTCACCCATGCTTTGACTGGCGCAGAAATTGTCGTTCTTCTCTTACCGCTAACGGATGCAACTACCGATATCTTGAACAGGGAAACCCTTCCGCTCCTCGCGGACGGAGCATTCATCATCAATCCCGGCCGAGGCCCCTTAATAGATGATGCGGCACTTATCGCCGCGCTAGACAGCAATATCGCGCATGCCACGTTAGATGTCTTTCGCACCGAACCCTTGCCCGAAAGCCATCCTTTTTGGAAACACGCGCAGGTTACTGTCACGCCACATATCGCATCCACAACGCGCGCGAAGACAGCCGCAACTTGTATCGCAGAAAACATCCGTCGCGGCGAAGTGGGTGAACCTTTCTTACACCTCGTGGACCGTACCAAAGGCTACTAAGCCCGCTCTTTCTTTGGCTCTTAAATACTCGCGCCGCAGGCAACAGGTCAGTGCAGTTTCGGCGGCTTATTTGGGTCCATCCCAGGGTTTGCACCTGGCTGGCTCGGCATTTGCGGGCTTGGCAAGTCAAAGCGCAGGCCGACCTTTGCAACACGCTCAGAAACCGGATCACTGCCTTCAAGATGCGCGACATCTAGCATACCCGCATCAATTCCCGAAAAGACCAATGCCTCGTTCACCGCAGCGGTCAACGCGCCTTCAGCACCCTCGACCGTTCCAACAAACGCAAGCATATGCCCGCGCCCGCCACCTTCATAGGTGACACCACACAGGTAGGCCTCGACCGCCAAACCAGCCGCGGTTGCCAGCTTGCGATCCAGCGCTTCGAGCAAGACTTCCGGCAAGCCTTTTGGGGCTGTCAATTCAGTGATTTGCCCATCGACTTCCTCAGGATCATTGCCAAGCGTTTGCGCCAGCCAATCAACCGCATCGGACGGCACCAACATCGCAGACGGTGCAACGCCCATATTCAAGGCCATACCGATGCGTTGCCCCGTTAACATCTGGGCCATCCCGCGCCCTGACAACGCAGCATATGGCGCGATCGCCTTGCCATAAAAATCAACCATGCGCTCTTCGCGATCAAAAATCAGGACGAACTCCTGCCCTTCAGCCTCAAACATCGCTGGTGAAATCTGATCGCCCTCCGCTTCGTCTTCCAGCAGCATGAACAGCTCGCTCTCAGCAAGGCGTTCATAGAATCGCAGCCGCGCAATGTCGTCGGCTTCATCCGCAACCATAGCAGCATGCGCGCGGTCAATCTCTGTTACGTCAGTCATCTAAAACCTCTTTCACACGGGTACGTAGGGCGGGCAAAACCTTTTCCTCGAACCACGGATTCTTCTTTAACCATCCGGTATTGCGCCAGGACGGATGAGGCAAGGCAAAGGTGTCCGGCGCATGGTCACGCCATCCCGCGACAGTTTCGTTCACGCCCGTTTTCACGCCCAAGTGATACCGATGCGCTGAGGCCCCGACCAAAACACGCAGGCGGACTTTCGAAAGCTCTTTCATCACGCGGTCATGCCACGTTTGGCCGCAAATTGGTGGTGGCGGCAGATCCGAATTCGTGGCGTCATAACCAGGAAAGCAAAATGCCATCGGGACAATTGCAACGCGGGATTGGTCATAGAAAACGGCCGCATCAAGCCCGAGCCAGTCTCGCAATCTATCTCCTGACGGGTCCGTAAAGGGGCGGCCGCTTTCATGGACCCTCAAACCAGGCGCTTGGCCGGCTATTAGCATGCGTGCACTGCTGGAGAACCACACCACAGGGCGCGGTTCGTGGGCAGTTTTGGTCGCTTTGAACCGCTCTGCACATATTCGACATTTGTTGATATCAGCGCATAGTGTCATTTTATTCAAACTACGTGAATTCAACTCAATAACCAGAGAACACAGGCAATTTCGCGCGACTCCGCTCAAATTCGGGGCATAAGCGTTGTAAATTATGGGACAGCACCGACATATTATAGCCAGATTGTTCTCTTAATAGAGACAATGAAGGGGTAATCTGTCACGTAAGGCAGGAAAACTAATATCAGCCCCAAACCGAAGTAGTATAGGCATTCAATGCTCGAGTTTGTGAACGTCAGTAAGTCCTTTTGGACAGGCACCCAGCGCAAGGTTATCCTTGATCGCGCAAACTTTCGTGTGGAGCTGGGAAACTCGCTTGGGATCTTGGCGCCAAACGGGACCGGTAAAACCACGATCATCAATATGATGGCGGGCTTGGAAAAGCCTGACGAAGGTCAAGTGAACCGCACCTGTCGTGTTTCATTCCCTCTCGGGTTTATGGGCGGCGTCGTAAACCGCCATTCAGCCATGGAAAACAGCCGCTATATCGCGCGGCTTTACGGCCTTGACCCGGACTACGTAGAAGCATTTTGTCGTTGGTTGACCGGCATTGATGAGTATTTTGATATGCCTATCGGGACATATTCATCGGGAATGCGGTCGCGCTTTACGTTTTCATTGATGCTGGCCCTCGATTTTGACATCTACCTCATTGACGAGGGTATGCCCCAAACCACCGATGCGGAATTCAACCGCAAGGCTGGTGACGTTCTCAGGGAACGGTTGGCGACCACAACGGTCATCATCGTTTCACACCAAGCGGCAACGCTTGAAAAATTCGCCCGGTCAGCAGCTGTCCTTCGGGATGGCAAGTTGATCATGTTTGACACCTTGGAAGAAGCGAAACAGCTCTATGACTACGAAGCCCAAGGCACAGAAATTCCGGATACGACGCAGTTCCAGCACGGCTAACGCCACCGCTGCCCCGTCCAGTCCGATGCCCGAAACGGCCGCCCCGAATTCACCCTCGGCGCAGGGCCATTCTCAAAGTGCGGCCAAAGCGAGGCCTGACACAGTGTCAGGCGCTGTGGACAGCCCCAACACCGTTTCAGCTGAAACAGATATCGACGCGATCCGCCAAGAAGGGCTGACGGGGCGCCAATTGCGCATGGCCCGCCGCGTTGCCCAAAAGAACGGCCTTGCGGTGACCTCCGATTTCGATGCCGTACGGCAGCTTCGCCAGCAGGGGATTGACCCGTTCCAGCGTGCAAACGTGCTTGAGCTCGTCACACCTAACGATGAACAAACCAATGCAGCAGCGGGCCAGATGCGGGTCGCCACGGCCAAGGTGCCTGCAAACCAAGCACGGGTGCAATTGCCCCAAACCGTGCAGCGTAAACAAAGCCTGCCGTCAACGCAGCTAGGCCCAGGTGAAAACCCTGCTGAACGTCGCGCAAGTGAAATCAGCCGCATTCAGCGCGACATCGCAAAACGCCGCCGCCGCAATATCGCGTCTTTGTTAGGCCGTCTGTCGATGTTCGTTCTCTTGCCAACGATCGCTGCAAGCTTTTACTTCTATACGATCGCGACGCCGATGTACGGGACCAAGTCAGAGTTCATCATCCAACAGGCCGAGAGCCAAGGCGGTGGCGGTTTGGGTAGCTTGTTCCAAGGCACCGGCCTTGCCACGCAAACAGACAGCACCTCAGTGCAGTCTTACATGACGTCGCGCGAAGCTTTCTTGCGACTGGATGACGATCACGGATTTACGGATCATTTCTCTGATCCGAATATCGATGCCATCCAGCGTTTGGACGCAGGCGCAACACGCGAAGCGGCGTACAGCGTGTTCCAAGACCATGTTCAAATTGGCCTCGACCCAGCCGAAGGCATTCTTAAAATGGAAGTCATCGCTGCTGACCCTATCAAAAGCCAGGAATTTTCCGACGCGCTTATCGGCTATGCCGAAGAGCAAGTTGACCAGTTGACACAGCGCGTGCGCTCGGACCAGATGTCAGGCGCTCAGACAAATCTGGAAGAAGCACGCGAACGCCGGCAAGCCGCTCAAGCAATACAAATTGAGATCCAGCAAGAGGCTGAACAAGGCACAATCGGTGTTGAATTAGCCGCACTGCAACAGCGCATTATAAACTTGGAAATCCAGTTAGACGATGAGCGTCTCAATCTTGCCAGCTTGAATGCGGTTAGGAGGCCAAATCAGGCTCAGGTCAACGGAACGGAACTCAATATTTCCAACCTTGAAACCCAAATTGCATTGTTGCGAGGCCAGATGTCCGCTGACGGGTCCCTCATTGCGATTGATGGGCGGCTTCGTCAAGCAGAAGAAAACTACCAATTCGAAGTCGCGAATGTGCAATCAGCGCAGGCTGCTTTGGATTCCGCCCGTATCGAAGCCAACCGTCAGGTGCGCTATTTGTCGGTATCGGTGTCCCCCATCGCGCCAGACGAACCGACTTACCCAAGGGCATTCGAAAACACGCTGTTGGCCTTCCTGATTTTCTCAGGCATCTATTTGATGATCTCGCTGACAGCCTCAATTCTGCGCGAACAGGTAAGCTCGTAAAGAGCGATCACAAAATGCCGCAGGGCCTGAGTTGGCCCTGAAAAGAGCATCGAGCAACGAACAATAAAGGCGGCACAAATGTCCAATTCGCCCTACCAAGACCTTGACCCGCGCGCCTATTGGCGCACGGGCGTTTCACAGCGTTCCCCACTTGAACCGGGCGATTTGTACCATCCGAAATTTCCAATGCGAAAACGCAAACCGATTGTGACGATTGGTAGCTGTTTCGCGCAGCACATCGGCCGCAATTTACGGCTGGCCGGCTTTAACGTCATGGACGGTGAACCGCTGCACAAAGATTTTCCCGATGAACTGGCGGCAAAGTACGGCTACCGCCTGTTTTCCGCACGCTACGCCAACGTCTATACCGCGCGTCAGTTCCGCCAGCTTTTGGACGAAGCGGATGGAACGCATATCCCGTCAGATCGGGTCTGGAAGATGGGTGAGCGATTTGTTGACGCACAGCGCCCAGGCGTTGAGCCCGATGGTTTGCCGGACGAAGAAACAGTCCTCGCCCACCGCGAGGCCCATCTTCGCGTCGTCAAAGACCTGTTCACCAACGCCTCAACTGTTGTGTTTACATTCGGCCTAACCGAAGCATGGCAATGCAAGGAAAGCGGAACGGTTTTCCCAACTGCACCAGGAACAATTGCGGGCACGTTCGACCCTGAGCGCTATGAGTTCGTGAATTTCAACATGATCTCAGTCTTCAAAGATTTTCAGGCGATCCGCCGCAAAATCATGGAGTGGGCGCCCGGAGTGAAGTTCCTGATCACGGTTTCCCCTGTTCCGCTGACTGCAACAGCAAGCGGGCAACATGTCGAAGTCGCCAGCAGCTATTCCAAGTCAGTCCTTAGGGCCGTTTGCGGCCTAGCGTATGAACGCTTCAACAACGTCGACTATTTCCCGTCATACGAAATCATTACATCCCAAAACGCACGTGGCGCTTACTACGAACCCAACATGAGATCTGTTAGCGCCAAGGGCGTGGAAACAGCCATGAACCTCTTCATGACCGCTCACGGGATCACCCCTAAAGGTGCAGCGTCCAAGGCGCAGGCGGCCCCTGAACGCGAAGAATTTGACGATGAAGATTTGACCGTTTGTGAAGAAAGCTTGTTGGAGGCCTTCGCCAAATGACCAGGATCGCCATTGTCGGAAATAGCCACGTCGCCGCCCTGAAAATGGGATGGGACCTCATTGAAAAAGACTACCCACACCTAGACATCGTGTTCTTTGCCTCAGTCGGCAAAGCGGCACATGATCGTGTGTTGAAAGGCAAAGTCTTCGGATTTTTAAACCCAGAGCCCTCGAAGCACGAGATTATTTTCGGCAACCATTCTGAACGCAGCATCAATTTGGCAGAGTTTAACCATGTTTTGCGCGTCGCTGAGCCAAAAAAAGAAAGCCTTCTGTCGGTTGTTCTCGAAAACACGGTTGTCGACGGCTGGCCCAAAGATGGGCGTGAACATCATATGTCTCAGTCCACTTTCGAAGCCTTGGTGGATTTCGCTGCCAAGAAGCAACTTATCAGCCCGGACTGGTGCAATTGGACTTCCCCCAAAGTCACCAGTTGCCCCGCCCCCTACCCTGATGAGCGCTGCGTAAATCACGAACGCCCGACAAGGATCGCGCGCTGGCGTGTGTTGGCAAAACGCCCCGCTGAGATGCTTTGGCTACGCGAGATGTACATCGATAAACACCGCGCTTGGGCCGAAAAGCATAACATCGGCTTACTTATACAGCCTGAGGAAACGATTGCGGAAAACGGCCTGACCAAGAAGTCTTATTCGGAAGGATCGTTCCGCATGGACACAAATAAGATGGAAACAAGCGAAGAGCATATCCACATGAATGCCGAATTCGGGATAGTCATGCTCAAAAAATACTTTAAGCAAATTGACTGCGCGGCGGCCAAGTAAAGGACCGTCACCATGACCAAACAACAAATACGGATGGCTACACGATGAAAGATGTAAAGATCGGGTCGATTACGGCCTCCAACGACCGCCCGCTGACGGTTATCGCCGGCCCTTGCCAGCTCGAAAGCCTCGATCATGCCCGTATGATCGCAACAGAAATGGCACGTGTTTGCGACGCTTACGGTGCACAGTTCGTGTTCAAAGGCAGCTACGATAAAGCCAATCGCACATCGCTTTCCGGCAAGCGTGGCCTTGGTCTGGATGAAGGTTTGGCGATCCATGCTGCCATCAAGGCTGAATTTGGCTGCCCCGTCCTGACGGACGTCCACACTGCTGAGCAATGTACGCCTGTCGCCGAAGTGGTCGACATCCTACAAATTCCAGCGTTTCTGTGCCGCCAGACCGACCTGCTGCTTGCTGCGGGTGAAACGGGCGCTGTTGTGAACGTTAAGAAGGGGCAATTCCTTGCCCCTTGGGACATGGCCAATGTGGTTGGAAAAATTGAGTCCACCGGAAATGAACGCATTATGCTGACCGAACGCGGTGTGTCCTTTGGTTACAACGCACTGGTGGCCGACATGCGCTCTCTGCCGGAAATGATGAAAACAGGCTATCCAGTTGTAATGGACGCGACCCACGCTGTTGCCCAACCCGGTGGCCTTGGTGGGTCAAGCGGCGGACAACGTGAATTTGCGCCCGTACTGGCCCGCGCTGCCGTCGCGCAAGGTATTGGCGCAGTGTTCCTTGAAACACACGAAGACCCAGATCACGCCCCGTCCGACGGTCCAAACATGATCGCACTATCTGATATGGACGGCGTAATGAAGACTTTGATGGCGATTGATGCCGTCGCAAAGGCAGACCCTATTCGACTATAACGCGGCTGCTCTGGTCAGTCGGATTCGATGCGCATAAGGTCGCCGTATAAATTTATAACGGCGACCTATTATGCATTTCCTTCGTATTCTCACATTCCTTGCCCTTCTTCTGCCGGCCCTTCCGATTGCCGCACAAGAAACCCCTTCAGGCACAATCACCACCGAACAAAGCGGAGAGATGGACGCGAACATCGCCGTCCGCATTCGCGAAATCCTTGGTGAGCTGGGCAACTACGAAGATGTCACCGTTACTGTGTCTGATGGGGTAGTAACCCTGCGTGGCACCGCCAATTCCCTCAACGAAGCCCATGACCTCGATGCCTTGGTAACCCGCGTTGAAGGCGTGGTCGCCATTAAGAACGATGTGTCCGAAACCACCGACATCGTTCGTCGTCTTGATCCGGCAATAGATCGTTTTATGAATCGGATTGAGCAATTGCTTATCCAGCTTCCGCTCGCTCTCATTGCGCTTACGGTTTTCCTCATCATTATTTGGATCGGCATGGGGGTCGCCCGCTGGAAAAACCCGTGGAACCGCCTCGCGCCGAACGCGTTTATTGCAGACCTGTTCCGCACCATAATTCGGATTGCTTTCGTCATCGCCGGCATCGTTATCGCGCTCGACATCATGAACGCGACGGCCCTGCTGTCGACGATCCTCGGCGCTGCTGGTCTTATCGGTTTGGCCATTGGTTTTGCGGTGCGCGATACCGTCGAGAATTTCATCGCCTCAGTGATGCTGTCCATCCGGCAACCTTTCCGGCCAAACGATGTGGTCGAAATCAACGGTGACCAAGGCAAGGTGATCCGCCTCACCAGCCGCGCAACCATTTTGCTGAGCTTTGATGGCAACCACATTCGCATACCCAATGCGACCGTTTTCAAAAGCAGGATTATCAACTTCAGCCAGAACCGCGAACGCCGCTTTATGTTCACCATCGGTGTCGACAGCGGCGCGGATCTTGGTGCAACGCGTGAGCTCGCCGTTAAGACGACCCAAGATTTACCCTTTGTTCTGAGCGAGCCAGCAGCAAACGCGTGGATCGGAAATATAACCGATGCGGGTATCGAAATTGTCGTAGTCGGCTGGATCGACCAGATCGAAACCTCCATGAGCTTGGCCCGCGGAGAGGCCCTGCGTCTCGTTAAGCGCGCGATAGAAGCCTCTGGCGTTGCGCTCCCCAATACGACCTACACGCTGCAGATTGACGCTGCTGCGCCTTCCTTGAATGGCCCCTCAGCAACTGCTTCAACTAAGCCACAGCTAATTCAGGAAAGTGCTGACGTTGCTATCGTGAATGCAGAAGCCGAAGGCGCGCTTGACCGGATGATCGACGCCGAGCGTGAGGAATCCGACGGCGAAGACCTTCTGCGTGATGACGCCGCGAAGGAATAATAATTTAGCCGTTTTTCAGGGTTGATCCCCTGTCGGGATTTGCGTATCACCCACCTCGCTGATGGGGTGTAGCCAAGTGGTAAGGCAACGCTTTTTGGTAGCGTGCACCG
>Ga0209121_10006291_pt1 | contig 10453 bp, 11 predicted proteins | sample Cruoilmetagenom3_FD_187292 | JGI IMG/M metagenome (GOLD analysis project Ga0209121, IMG submission 187292) | Oil polluted marine microbial communities from Coal Oil Point, Santa Barbara, California, USA - Sample 3 (SPAdes) (version 2) | ecosystem: Environmental > Aquatic > Marine > Oil seeps ...
TTAAGTTTTTACGCACGCGGCGACGGCTCGTCAGCTAATAATGCCGCACTTAATGTCGATTCAACCAGCCAACAGCCAACAGTCGAGATAACTTTCGATAGCGGTGTGAATGGCGATATTATCCTTGATAACAATGGTGGTGCAGAAGATCCTGACACCACGGTTATAATCAACGGTGTTAGTTACAATTTCATTGTAGAGCTCACAGGCGATCTTCCTGTTAATAATAAAGTTCCTGATCCGCTTGAAGGCAAGCAAATTACAGTAATTTCTGTTGTTATCGATGGGTCTTACGAGAGGCTTTTCTTTGTAACTGACGGCAGCGGAACTCAAGCGCTGATGGATGGTTTCGGTAACGGCGCAATCGCATTGGGGAGCGCTGACTTTTCGCCGCCGCCAGTATTTATTTGTTTCTGCGACGGAACGGACATCATGACGCCTTCGGGACCCAGAAAAGTCGAGACGCTTCGCGTTGGTGAATACGTTTTAAATGAGAGCGGTAAGCGCAAGAAAATCCAGTGGATCGGTTGCACTGATGTATCGTCAGCAACTTTCAAAAGGTTCCCAGATCAGCGGCCAATACGCATTTTCGCAGGTTCAGTTGCTCCGAAAATTCCAGCCAACGACCTTTTTGTATCGCCACAACATAGGGTAGCTTTAGAAGGCTATGAGGTTGAGTTGCTGTGTGGCACAGATAGGGTATTTGTCGCCGCTAAACACCTAACATCTTCAATTGCAGAGCGCGTCGAAACTTGTGAAGCAACTTCCTATTATCATATTTTATTGAACGAACACGACGTAATTGTTTCAAACGGTTTAGCAACGGAAAGCCTCCAGCTTTCTAAAAGGAACCTCGATGGAATGTCACAGAATGCAAAGGCATCTCTCTGTAAAAACCTGAAAGATAGTGAGATCGTTAGCGCCTTTAAGAGGCTAGACACATTGCCAAGTTTAATAGCTCGGGAGGCTATCGTACTTGCTGAGGCAATGTTCGGTAGACTTAAGAAAAACAGCAATGAGCTCTCCTCGAAAATCGGGTACTGGCGTGGTAATCCCCCCATTACGAATAGGGGGATCACCCCCGCACTGTAATCTGATGCACCGCATCCCGTTTGAAATCATCACTGAAACTTGCATTGCTCCTGTCGGCCTCCTTGCCTCGATCGTGCGTTTCTGGCCCCAATGGGGGCCACCTGGATATTCGAGGTCTACGTAGACAGTGAAGGAATTTACCTACCAGGCGCGCCTTTTCTTATGGGCGGAGGTCTTATTTTGTTGATGATTCCGTTGGTCATGCGGCTGCGCAGTCACGCACAGTCCTGATCCAGTGAGGAAAGTAAATCTAAGGCTTAAATCTGCCGTTTTTTGCATCTAGGGTGACCTGGGTAAGGGAATGGTCTTCAAACGCCAACGGTAAGACATGAAAAGACTTAGAAACCACCTCATCGGGGTGGATCACGGCGATGTGGTCCTGTTCTCGGATTTTGAGCATGATGGTGTCATGTGGACGGGCGATGGCGCACGTCAAACCCGTGCGCATGTGGAATTTTCCGAAAGTTTCCGTGCGCTGCCAGCTGTGCAAGTGAACCTGTCTATGTGGGATATGGCGAGCGAGACGAATCCCCGTGCGGACGTTCAAGCCGAGGACATCACCAACGAAGGCTTTGCCATTGTGTTTCGAACATGGGGCGACACCAAAGTCGCCCGTGTGCGCGTGGCATGGCAGGCGATTGGTGAGTTGCGTCAGGCGGATGAGTGGGACGTGTACTAACCCGCGCTTCGTTAGCCACCCGTATACATATTCTCGTAAATTGGCTGCAGCGTCTTGTGATCAAACAGCGATGACACGGACGTGCCGTTCCACGTGTTCAAAATCGCCTGCGCAAACATCGGCGCTGTCGGTACGATGCGGATTTGCTTACATGCTTTAACAGCCTCGGTTGGCTCAATCGTGTCGGTGATTACCAAGTGCTTCATGACGGATTTACCGATCCGTTCAATTGCGGGGCCGGACAGCACGCCGTGTGTGATGTAGGAATGCACTTCTTTAGCGCCGTGTTCCATTAACACTTCGGCCGCTTTGCAAAGGGTGCCAGCCGTATCGACGATATCATCCACGATCAGACAGACGCGGTCTTTGACATCACCAATCACAGTCATTTCGGCAACTTCACCGGGCTTGCCGCGGCGTTTGTCGACGATGGACAACGGTGCGCCGATACGCTGCGCGAGGTCGCGGGCACGGGCCACGCCACCTACATCAGGCGAAACCACCATGACTTCTTCCATCTGACCGTTGAAATGGTGCATCGCATCGAGCGCGAAAACAGGGGAAGCATAAAGGTTATCCACGGGAATATCGAAGAAGCCCTGAATTTGCGTCGCGTGCAAATCGAGCGTCAGGATACGCTCGATGCCGGCTTCTACGAGCATGTTGGCAACCAGCTTGGCCGTGATCGGTGTACGTGCCTTTGAGCGACGGTCTTGGCGGGCATAGCCGAAGTACGGGATCACTGCGGTAATGCGATCAGCAGAAGAGCGACGTAGCGCATCCGAAATGATCAGCAATTCCATCAGGTTATCGTTTGCTGGGTTCGATGTGGGCTGGATGATGAACATATCCTCGCCGCGTACGTTTTCATACACCTCAACGAAAATCTCACCATCGTTGAACCGCTCGACCCGCGCATCCACCAGCCCGACATTAATACCCCGGTGCATCGACATTCGTTTTGCGACGGCTTCGGCCAATGGCATGTTGGCGTTTCCGGAGATGAGTTTTGGTTCAATGAGGTTTGGCATGTGGCAGGGTCCCGATGTAGCAGATTCGCGGCGTTGACACGGGGTAGCACGTCCTTAGGGTCACACCAACAAAGCAGCGCGATTTAAGGAGCATCAAATGCCGAATATTGATTATTATTTTGCGACCATCTCTCCGTTCACCTATCTGGCAGGGCCAGAATTTGAGCAGATCGCGAAAAAACATGGTGCGACTGTCACGTATAAGCCGATTGATATCATGGCTTTGTTTGCGCGCACGGGCGGACTACCACCCAAGGATCGCCACCCGAACCGTCAGGAATACCGTCAGCAAGACATGCGCCGCCGCGCGATAGTGTCAGGACTGCCGTTTACCCAGCAACCCGCATTCTGGCCGACCAACATGGCGCCGTCTTCATATGCGATTATTGCGGCGCAAAATGCGGGTGGTGATGTCGGCAGCTTGGTCAACGCATTGACACGCAGCTGCTGGTCTGACGACAAAAACATTGCCGACGATGACGTGATCCGCGCATGCCTTGAAGAAACAGGGTTTGATCCGGCTCTGGCTGACAGCGGCCTTTTGGTCGGTGCGGAAACCTATGCCCGCAACCTAGAAGAAGCCGTTGCCAAAGGCGTCTTCGGCGCGCCGTTCTTCATATCTGACAAAGATGAACGTTTCTGGGGCCAAGATCGTCTGGATGATCTCGACCGCCATCTTTCCGGTGAGTTCTAAGTGCTGCAAGTGCTTGCGAACCAAGAGGTTTTTGCCGTCGAAAAGGGCGAAGGCCCGCCACGTTTATTCGTGCATTGCTCGCTTGCCCGCCACGAGAGCCTGATACCACTTGCGCGGGCTTTGCCGGCTGCGCGCAACATCTACTTCGACATGCCCGGGCACGGACGCAGTGCCCCGTGGCACGGGCACGACTACCAATCGGACGTTGTTGATATTGCGGTTCAATTGCTCGACGGGCCCGCGCATCTTATCGGCCATTCCTTTGGTGCGACGGTCGCTCTGCGGCTGGCGGCGGAGCGCCCTGATATTGTGTCACGGTTGACGCTGATCGAGCCTGTGATGTTCGCCGCCGCAACCGATCCGGACGCCATCGCCACGCACCGCGCCGCCTTTGCGCCTTTCGTAAAGGCGTGGACGGCGGGGGATCGCGAAACGGCTGCAAAGCTTTTTGTGGGGATGTGGGGCACGGGGCCAGCGTGGGATGATTTGCCAGCAAAAATGCGCGCGACATTGGCGAAACAGATTTATCTGATCCCTGCGGCTTCTGCTGCCATCGAGGACGACGCACATAGGGTTCTGGACAAGCTAGACAGGGTGACATGCCCCGTTGATTTGATCGAAGGATCAACCAGCCAGCCGATCATGTCCGCGATCTTGGATGGGTTGGCAGGTGCCCTACCACAGGCACAGCGCAGTGTGATTGAGGGTGCCGGGCACATGGTCCCGATCACCCATGTCGCGCAGGTCGCGTCAGTTTTGCAGCACTGCTAGGAAAGCATCGACGCCTTCAGACCCGATGGACCAATCACAGACCAAGCGACCTAAGACGTGTTCGTCGTTCGGGCCCTCTAGTGACCCCATGACATAGTATTGCGCGCCTGCCGCTTGCAGCTTTTTGTGCAACCCGCGCGGCGCTTCAAAGAACATCAAGTTCGCTTCGGGTTCGTAAGGGAAAGTGACTACGTTAGATCCACGCAAGCCGTCTGCCAATCGCTGGCCCGCAGCGTTGGCTTTGCTCGCGAGATCATGCCACAAATTATCTGTCAGATAGGCTTCCATCTGGGCGCTCAGGTAGCGGTGCTTGGACGACAAATGCGCCCCACGCTTGCGGCGAAGTTCAAATTCCCAGGCGTGTTTGGGGTCAAAGAAGATGACCGCTTCAACCCCCATCAATCCGTTCTTTGTGCCGCCAAAACAGACGCAATCAATGCCCGCTTTCCATGTCATTTCAGCAGGCGTGCAGCCCAACGTGACGATGGCATTGGCGAACCGTGCCCCATCAAGGTGCGTTTTAAGGCCGAACTCTTTGGCGACGGCGGTTAGGGCCTCTAATTCGTTTGGCGTGTAAACTGTCCCTTTTTCAGTGACTTGTGTGATAGATACTGGCCCACGTTGCGGCCCGTGCACGCCGCGTGTTTCCTCAGCTTCAATCGCGGACCGCAACGTCGACGGGGTCATTTTTGCGTTCTCGTCGCCCACCAATGTCAGTTTTGCACCGCTGTAGAACTCAGGCGCGTTGCATTCGTCTTCGTTGATATGGGACAGCTTGGTGCAGAAAACCGTTTCCCAAGGGTCAGCCAGTGTCGCCAGCGCGATCGAGTTCGCCGCCGTCCCTGTAGACACCAAATATACGGCCGCTTCAGGCGCCTCAAACAGATCACGTATCATGTCACGCACGCGGTCCATTTCGGGGTCTGCACCGTAGCCGAAACGGAAGCCCTCGTTGGCGCGCATCATGGCGTCCATCACTTTTGGGTGGGCAGGGCCGGAGTTGTCAGAGGCGAAAAACATTAGAGTGGCTCCTCAATAATATGGTCTTCCCAATCGTCTTCGGGGGTATTGGCTTCGGATACCGTGAGGCCCTGAACTGACACCCCTGCATCATGCACGGACGTCGCAGAACCCGAGATCAGCGGATGCCAATGGAACAGGTTTTTACCTTCGTAGACAAGCCGGTACGCACAGGTTTGTGGCAACCAGTACATGTTGTCTTCGATGGTTTTGGGCGTAAGCACGATGCACTCAGGTACATACTCGTGGCGCTTGGGATATAGCGAACAGTAGCACGTGCTATCATCTAGCAGCTTGCACGCCACACGCGTCATCACGACTTCACCGCTGTCTTCGTCTTCAAGCTTGTTAAGGCAGCACTTTCCGCAGCCGTCACACAGCGCTTCCCATTCGGTTTTTGTCATTTTTTCGAGTGGTACATGGGACCAAAATTCAGGCCGGATGTCACTGCGATCAATCGGATCAGACATCTGCAAGGATCTCGCGGGCACGGGCGCAATCAGCATCCATTTGCGTGATCAATGCATCTAGGCTGTCAAATTTTTCTTCACCGCGCAGATAGTCAACCAACGCAACGCTTAGTCGTGTGCCGTAAAGATCACCCGAAAAATCAAAGAGATAGCTTTCACAATTCGGCACATCCCCATCAAACATAGGGCGGATACCGATTGACGCAGCACCGTTGTAGGTGCCTTGGTGTGGTCCTTCTAGGACGTCGACCTTTACCGCATAGACCCCAAATTTAGGCGGATGCAGCCCGTCTATGGACATATTGGCCGTTGGGAACCCTAGGTCGCGGCCGCGCTGTTCGCCGGTGACGACAGGGCCGACGATCCGGTGCCAATGGCCCAACATCTCAGAGGCAATGCGCGGGGTTCCATCAGCAAGTGCTTGGCGGATCGCGGTGGAGGACACATCGCCAGCTGTCGTCGACAGCATCGGGGCAATTGTTACGCCAAATCCCATCACCTCGCCAAAGGCTTTCAAATCCTGCGTGGATCCAGCGCGACCTTTGCCGAAACAAAAATCTTCACCCACGACAACATGGGTCAATCCGAGGCGATCAGTGATGATCGTTTGCGCGAACTCTTCCGGCGTGAGGGCGGCAAGAGCATCGTTGAACGGTACTTGGTACAACCGTTCAACCCCCAATTTTTCAAGGCGATTTGCCTTGGATTCGGCGTTCATCAATCGAAAGGGTGGGGCGTCGGGTGCGAAGTGGTCGCGCGGGTGGGGTTCAAACGTCAGAATGCCGAGGGGCGCACCGTTTGCGACGCTGCGGGTCAGGTCGATGACGGCTTGATGGCCAAGGTGAACACCGTCAAAGTTGCCAATGGCCGCAGCTGCGCCGCGGTCTTCAGGGGCAATGAAATATGGGTCACGAATGATGCGCATGGGGTTGGGTAACGCGCCCTTGCGTCAGGTTCAAGTCAGTCGAATTTACGCGAAGGCGCCATAACGATGGCTTCGCCTTTTAGGACCTTCTTGCCGTCGATTTCGCAGTGCGTATCCATCGTCACGCGGCGCTTGCCGATGTCCATGTCGGTGACGGTAACAATCGCGTCCACCATGTCGCCGGGGCGCACAGGGGCCAAGAATTTAAGGGTTTGGCCGAGATAGACCGTACCATGACCTGGCAGTTGTTCACCAATAACCGCCGAGATCAGGCCCGCCGTCAGCATGCCGTGGGCAATGCGGCCCTCAAAGATGGTTTCGTTGGCATAATCATCGTCGAGGTGAACAGGGTTATGATCTGTCGAAATCTCGGCGAACATTTCGATGTCGCGGTCGGTGATCATCTTGCGCAAGGAGCGCGACATGCCGATTTCGATATCTTCAATACAGACGGTTCCGCGGTAGTCATTGTCGAGCATCTTATCATCCATCGAGTAACAAAAATTCTTCTATACCATGAAGCTTGAAATATTATTACTTTGCGGACGCAGCATTTGTCAAGACACTCTTAACTTATCGCAGGAATCCAATTGCATGGGTTGGTGTGATTTTTTCCGTTTTAATATAATGGTTTAGCGCTATTTCGTCGGGGTGTTGCGCGGTCTTTGTTTCTGCGGCGGCGAGGCCGCCGGTGATGAACAGCGTGTCAATGTCTTCCATTTGCCCCCCTAGAATGTCTGTGCGAATCCCGTCTCCGATGGCGATTATACGCGGATCTGTTAACGATCCGTCTAAGGCAGCGTAACGGCGGCGGGCGAGGTCATAGATCGGCGGATGAGGTTTCCCGAAGTAGAGGCTTTCACCGCCCATTTCCGTATACAAAGCGGCCAGCGCGCCGGCGCACCATTCGCGGGTCTCGCCGCGATCGACAATAATGTCAGGGTTGGCGCAAAGCAGCTTTAGCCCTTTGGTTTTAGCATACAGAAAATCGGCGCGGTTCACGTCGACGTCTGCTTGGGTATCAAAGGGGCCGCAGCAGACGATGCCCTCGGCCTGATCAAGTGGAACCTTTTGAATATCAACAGGATTTTTGATGATGCTGAGGGGTTTGAAGAAGTCATCATCGCGGGGTGCTTCGCCCATGAAGTAGACCTTTTCGCCGACAATTCCGCGAAACATTGCCGCGCGGGCGGAGTCGCCGGAGGTCGCGATGGCGTCCCAGCATTTCTCCATATCCATGTCCAAAAGCTGTTGTGCAACGCTGTCCCACGGGCGCGGGGAGTTGGTGACCAGCACGACTTTGCCGCCGCGTTCACGGTAGGACACCATCGCGGAAACCGCGTCCTTAAACGGGGTGATTCCGTTGTGCATGCAGCCCCAAAGGTCGACGAAGGCTACGTCGTAGCGATCGGAAATCTCTGCGAAGGTGTTAACGATTTGGGACATGGATTTACCTTTTGTTAGCGGGCACAGGCCGTACACACTGCGTACACAAGCCGTACACACCCTGTACATACCGCAGGCGCAGAAAAAAAGGGCGCCGAACCGAATGGTCGACGCCCGTTTTTAATGGATCGTTAGGAATCAGACCTTCAAGGAAGGAATGATCTGCTTTTTGCGGCTCATGATGCCGGGAAGCACAACGTTGTCGCCGGAAACGGCAACACCGAAGGACTTTTCAGCGACGGATTTGACCGTGTCGTTTGGCACGAGAAGCGTGGCTTCTTCGTTGAGGATGTCCACGACGAACAGCAACACCTGATCAACGCCATCTTCAGTCGCGACTGCTGTCATGCTGTCCATGATGGATGCTTTGCGGTCCAGCACGATTGCAGGAGCAGTGGTTTCCAGAACGGAGACGCGGAACTTGGTGCCGTCGACGGTGAATTCTTTTGAGTCCATGCGCAGGAGTTCAGCGTCAGAGAACGCGGAGACATCTGATTTCGCCGCGAACATTTCAGTGGCGTAGTCGGAAACCGAAAGGTTCAGCTGGCCTGCCAACGCCAAGGCGAGGTCTTTGTCCGTGTCCGTTGTTGTCGGGGAGCGGAATTCCAACGTGTCAGACAGGATACAGCTGAGCATCAGGCCTTTGATGTTGTCAGGCATGTGTGCGGCGTGTTCGCCCATCAGGTCATGCATGATGGTCGCGGTGCAAGCGAGCGGGCGCACGGTGATGTCGATCGGGCCTTTGGTTTCCAGACCGCCGACCAGTTTGTGGTGGTCGATGATCGCGGTGATGTCGGCGCCATTGATGTTTGCGGGCAGCTCGGCAGGGTTGTTGGTGTCAACGATGACGCAGGGCTGATCGTCGGCAACATCGTCAATGATGTCAGGCTGCGCGAAGCCCCATTTTTCAGCAACGAACACCGCTTCGGTATTGGGTGTCCCAAGTAGGACGGCCTTTGCGGGCGTGCCTGTGTGGTTCAGGAACCAGTCCCAGATCAGCGCGGAGCCAAGGGAATCTGTGTCGGGGGCCTTGTGGCCGAAAACGAGTGTGGTCATTTCAATAACGCCTATGTGGGGTTGGATTTGGGGCCTTATAGAAGCGGCTGTGGGCGTTGTCACCACTTTCAACGGCAAGGCGGCTATGTGCCGCTATAGCCCCAGTTCCGCCCGTTTTTTCTTGGTGAGGGCTGCGACGGCCATTTCATAGGAATAGGTGATGTGGTTGCGCAATTCCGCGTCAGACAGGCCCGGTGAACGGGTGTCTTGCAGCCATTTCATGCCGCGCGAGGCGAAGTAGGGCGCGGGGGTGACGCCTTTCATGTCTGGCAGCACTTCAAATGCGATGGGGCTGACTTTGAAGGTGACGGCGGTTTCGCCGCTGTTCCAACCGATGACGGCAAACAGTTTTCCACCGACTTTCCAAACGTCCGCATTGCCCCATTGAACGACGTGGTCGGCGTGGGGGAGGGTGGCGCAAAAGGCCATGATGTCATCGCGTGTCATGGGGGCAGTTTGGTGGCTTGGATGCGCGGTGTAAATGTTGCTAATGTCCGCGCTATGAGAAAACCCCGCGAAGCAGACCTATATGGCCCGGTCAAAGCGCACCTTCAACGCCAAGGGTATGACGTGAAGGGCGAGGTCGGGGCGGCGGATGTTGTCGGGCGTCGGGGTGATGACGTTGTTGTGGTTGAGTTGAAGTTGGGGTTTTCGCTGGCGCTGTTTCATCAAGGGATTGAGCGGCTGGCGTTGACGGATGATGTCTATGTCGCCGTGCCTGCGGGCGGTAAGGGAAAGGCGCTGCGCAGCAATGTGAAGTTGGCGCGGCGTTTGGGGCTGGGGGTTTTGACGGTGCGGTTGCGTGACGGATTTGTTGAGGCGCTGGCCGACCCCGGGCCCTATGCGGCGCGTAAATTGAAGAAGAAAAAGAAAACCCTGCTGCGGGCGTTTGACCGGCTGGAGGGGGATCCCAATGAGGGCGGTGCGACGCGGCATGGGATTGTCACGGGCTATCGCCAAGATGCGTTGAAATGCGCACGGTTTTTGGCGGTGCATGGGCCTAGCAAGGGGGCCAAGGTCGCGGAATGGGCGGAGGTGCCTGTCGCCACGCGGATTATGGCGGATGACCATTACGGCTGGTTCACACGGGTTGAGCGTGGGGTGTATGGGCTGACCGAAGCGGGGGCTAAGGGGCTGGCTGATTGGGGTGACGTTTAGCGGGGCGTGACGGTCCAGCCGTCGTTTTCTAGCAGCTGCAGAACGCCTGTTTCACCCATGAGGTGGGCCGCGCCAAAAGCCACGAACACTGCGTCATGGGACTGCACGGCA
>Ga0209121_10006292_pt1 | contig 10452 bp, 10 predicted proteins | sample Cruoilmetagenom3_FD_187292 | JGI IMG/M metagenome (GOLD analysis project Ga0209121, IMG submission 187292) | Oil polluted marine microbial communities from Coal Oil Point, Santa Barbara, California, USA - Sample 3 (SPAdes) (version 2) | ecosystem: Environmental > Aquatic > Marine > Oil seeps ...
CCCGGCCCCTCCCCCAGCTCTGGGGGAGGGGAGAGGGGGGGCGTCTCCCCCCCCAAAATTGGGGGGGACCAAGGGGGGGCGGGGAGGGAGCAGGCAGCGGTTGGAGCACGTGGGGATTGGCGGCAATGCGGGCCACGTCGGGACGGGCCGCCAGGCGTGTGACGAGGGCGCGGTCGCCGTTCACCGCCAGCATGTTGACGACGTAGAAGGGACGGTACTCGGCATCGGCACGGTCCAGTTCGGCGCGCAGGGGAGCCTGGGAGCGCAGCGCTACCTCTCGCAGTGTGTCGTAGGCGTAGCGCAGGCGCGCCTCGCGGGTGTGCAGAGCCGCCGCTGTGCTGAGGTCCGCCTGCTCGGCCAGGATCACTAGAAACTCGGCCTCGCCATCGCCAGTAGTAGCCTCCCATACCTGCGGAGCGACGTTGGCAGGTGCGTATGATGGTCGGGGGAGCGTAGCATAGCACACAGATATCGCCAGCCCCGCCAAGATCAGTCCGGCCATACCAAGCGCCAGCCCCACGTCAATAAGAAAGCGCCTATTCATCGAGAGAGAATTATAGCAGAAGTACGGCGCTTGACCAACTGCCCAACTGTGAGCGTATCACGCTGGGGACAGGAAATGAGGTGATTACTCAGGCCAGGCTGTGGCCGGTCTCCGACCGAGCCACTCGCGCAACTACAGCCTGTATCTGACTTCCAACTGAGTGCACAATTGCGCCTGTGGGCACGGTCTGGAGACCGGCTGGTAGTACTCGAACGCGCCCATCTTCTTCAACTGCTCTTTGACGCGGCGACACCCTTCCCAAGCCAGCTCCAGGTATTCTTGCATCTCCTCCCGGCTGGTCTCGCCATCGGGGTGCAGGAGCTTGACCAGGCTGGATCGGCTTGAGGCCGGTGATGAAGAAAGGCCGTGTCTTACCGCCGATCTCCTCCTCGGCCCGGAACTCGATGTCTACCTGGGTCCACGCGCCTACCTCCAACAGCCGCTCGTGGCGCCGGACGAAGGTATCGGGGACGTGGACGAAACGGTGCAGCAATTGACATAAATCCCGTTCGCTGGTATAATCGTTACCGTCAAGTCAATCGGTTTGGCATCTCTCACCGCTCCGATTTACGCAATCGGAGCGGCTTTTTTGTGAGAACTCAGGCCAGCACAAACCCACAGGTCAGGCACCTGTGTGAACCAAGTAGTACAACAAAGGAGTTTCATGCGTTTCACAGAGTTAAATCTAAGCAAACCTTTGCAAGAGGCAATCGGCGCCTTGGGATACGAGGAGACGACTCCCATCCAGACCCAGGCCATCCCGCCTAGCTTGCAGAGATGTGACATCGTCGGTTGCGCTCAGACTGGCACCGGTAAGACGTTGGCCTTTCTTTTGCCAGCGTTGGAACACTTGCTACGGGATCAAGCCAAGACCAAGAACCCTCGCGTCGTGGTCCTGGAGCCGACCCGTGAGTTGGTCATCCAGGTCGCTGGGGAGGCCCGGAAACTGGCCGCCCGTACATCACTGTGCACCGTTCCCGTATATGGCGGAGCCGGAATAAGAGGACAGACCAGCAAACTACGCCGGGGCGTCGATGTCGTTGTCGCCACGCCAGGTCGCCTGATGGATCACATGCGCCGCAAGAACGTGAACTTCAGGGATTTGCAGATTCTCGTGTTAGACGAGGCCGACCGGATGCTGGATATGGGCTTTCTGCCCGACATCAGACAAATCGTCAGCCGTATGCCCCGGCAGCGCCAAACTATGCTCTTCTCGGCCACGATACCTCCGGCGATTTCGGCTCTCGCTCGCCAGTTTCAGCGCGACCCGGTGAGTATCGAGATAGATATGGCTCATCCTCCCGAGGCGATCCAGCAAGTCCTCTACCCGGTACCCAAGCACCTCAAGCTTCAACTTCTCTTGGCTGTGCTTGAGCAGATGGAAGTCAATAGCATGCTGGTCTTCACCAAGACCAAGCGAGAAGCCGACATCGTAACCCGACAACTGCGCCAGGCCAGGATCGCCGTGGCTTGCATTCACGGGGATTTCAAACAGCGGGACCGGATATCTGCGCTGGAAGGGTTCCGGTCGGGCAAGCACCGAGTCCTGGTCGCCACCAACATCGCCGCACGGGGATTGGACGTGGAAGGGATCTCACACGTAGTCAACTACGACGTACCGGAACACCCCGAGGATTACGTGCACCGTATCGGGCGCACCGCACGCGCCGAGGCCGGTGGCGACGCCATCACGCTCGTCACCCCTGACGACGAGGCTCTGATCTATCGGATCGAGTACCTGCTGGGCCGCAAGATCGAGCGCAAGACCCTGCCGGGGTTCGATTACGACGTGCCAACGCCCTCGTGGGCCAAGCCCTCGGCCAAGATGCTGATGCGGCAGGCCACCCAATCGCAAAGCCTGGCCGACCGCTGGCGATCCATGGGGTTTTGATACCGTTTGCCCCACGCCAATCCTCGCCCCGAGGAATTGGCCGGCCGCGAGGTCTACACCACCGTCCGGCTCGACAGTCGTGAGTCGGGACGTGGCCCCTGGCAACTGTCACTCTGTCCGACTTGCCCTCAGCAGTGGGATGAAGTATAATTCAACCTGTTTCATTGTGTAGTACAGGTGGCGAGGGAAGGAAGAGTACAGCAGGTGGCATCAATCTACACTATCCTGCTTGTGGAGGGCAGGAAACCCGCGGCAGATCATCTGGCCCCAATTCTTAATGACCAGGGGTATAATGTTGTCATGGCCCGCACGCGCAGGGAGGCGTGGGCCAAGGTGCAGGAGATTCACCCGGCAGCGATTGTGCTGGATTCCCCTTCACTGCGTTTCAGTAGCCGTCGCTTCTGCGATGCTTTGCGGGATGCCGCTCTCGAAATCCCAGTGCTGGTGTTGCTGCCGGAGGGGAAGAAGATTGACCGCAGCATAGGAGCACGTATCTATCTGCGCCACCCCTTTTCCGCCAAGAAACTGACCAACCGGATAGCCAAACTGCTAACTGCCATCCTCCAGGTAGGCGATGTGATCTTCAACGTCGAGCGACGCTCCGTCATCTACAACAAGTGCAAGAAACATCTCACGCCCAAGCAGGCCCGCCTGCTTGAGATTCTCATGCGTCACCCTGGCGAGATCCTGACCCGCTCCTACTTGATGAGACAGGTGTGGGACACTGACTATATGGGTGATACCCGTACCCTTGATGTCCACATCCACTGGGTGCGCAAAGCAATCGAGGAAGATCCCGGATCGCCGGTCTACCTGCGCACGGTCCGCCGGGTGGGTTACCGTTTTCAGGCACCAGAAAAGAAATAGACGTGGCGGACTTGCTCAAATCCCACTTTATGGTACAATCATAACAAGGTCAATCCCAATACACACGCCTCCTGACCGACGAGAGCGTGCCGGGCGGACAGCCAGTCTGGTCTCTCAGCGGAATGATGGGGACGGAGGATAGTAACGGTAAATAAGGAGGTTCCTCTATGGCTGTCGTTTCCATGAAAGCACTCCTGGAAACTGGAGTGCACTTCGGTCACCGCACCCAGCGCTGGAATCCGAAGATGAAGCCCTACATCTTCACTGAGCGTAACGGGGTGCACATCATAGACCTGCAGCAGACCATTGCCGCGCTTGGCACGGCCTACGAGCTGGTCCGGGACACCGTCGCCGCTGGAGGGACAGTGCTTTTTGTGGGTACGAAGCGGCAGGCTCAGGAGACTATCGCTTATGAGGCACAGCGCTGTGGAATGCCCTGTGTCAACCAGCGCTGGCTGGGCGGCATGTTAACTAACTGGTGCACCATCCGGCAGCGCATTGACTATCTACTTAATCTAGAGGCCCGCCGTGACCGGGGTGACTTCGAGCGCTTGACGAAGAAGGAGGCCCTGGGCCTGCAACGCCAGATCGAGAAATTTAACAATCGTCTAGGGGGTATCAGGGAGATGCGTGACCTCCCCGATCTGCTCTTCATCGTGGACGTGCGACGGGAGATCACCGCAGTGAAAGAGGCCAATAAGCTGGATATTCCCATCGTCGCTATGGTGGACACCAACTGTGATCCCGATTCAATTGACTATGTGATACCGGCAAATGACGACGCTATTCGCGCCGTCAAGTTGATTACCTCGAAAGTGGCCGACGCTGTGTTGGAGGGAGTTGCACAACAGAAAGCCTACGAACCAGAGGCCCTTGCAGTTGAGGAGTTCGAAGTCAAGGACGAGAAGTATCTCAGCGCCGCTACCCTGGCCCGCTTGAAGGAGTTGACGTTTGAGGAGGAGGGAGTGCGAGCGGAGCCAGTTGTAGAGGCGGTGCAGGCTGAGGAACTAGGCGAGGTGGTTGAGAAACCGAGCGAACCGGCTGGAGAAGTAATAGAGGAACCGGTGACGGAAAATGTGATAGTTGAGGAGCGCGAGGGGGAACTGGAAGCCTGAGGCTTCTCTGTGCTGGCGCTCGCAGACGTGCAATAACGAGGGGAACTGAACTTGGAAATCACCGTTGCAATGGTTAAGGAACTACGGCAAGCAACTGGTGCTGGAGTACTGGACTGCAGTAAGGCCTTGGAGTCTTCCGCTGGCGACTTTGAGCGCGCGGCCACTTATTTGCGTGAAAAAGGACTGGCTGCGGCTGCCAGGCGAATGGGCCGCCAGGCCTCCGACGGACTTGTGGAAGCGTATGTACATCCTGGCAACCGGATTGCCGTGCTGTTGGAACTGAACTGCGAGACAGACTTCGTCGCTCGCACTGATGACTTCAAGGCCCTGGCTCACGATTTGGCGCTCCACATCGCCTTCGCTGCTCCACGCTACTTCATCCGCGAAGATGTGCCTGATGAGGTGATTGAGCGTGAACGAGCTGTCTACCATGTCCGGGCCGTGGAAGAGGGCAAGCCTGAGCGCATCGTAGACCGCATCGTCGAAGGGCGGCTGGAGAAGTTCTACCAGCAGGTGTGTTTGATGGAGCAGCCCTTTGTCAAAGATGAGGACAGAACCGTGCAGGACCTGATCACCGACGCTATCGCTAAATTCGGCGAGAACGTCGTCCTGCGCCGCTTTGTGCGCTACGAAAGTGGGAGAGGGGTTGGAGTGACCCGCTAAGGCGGAACTGTATGGCCGTAGCGAAGTATAAACGGATCCTGCTCAAACTAGGCGGCGAGGCACTGGCCAGCCCAGGTGGCTTTGGCATCAGTCCCCACATGGCGGAAGATGTCGCGGCCAAGGTGTTGGCTATGCGCAACCTGGAGGTGGAGGTCGCCATCGTTTTGGGGGCGGGTAATATCTGGCGTGGCCGGGATGGGCTCGCGCACGGGATGGACCGTGCCACTGCAGACCATATGGGTATGCTGGCGACGGTGATGAATGCCCTCGCCCAGGCCGATGCATTGGAGCGCATGGGGATCGTCACCCGTGTGCAGACCGCGATTGAGATGCGGGCCGTCGCTGAGCCCTATATCCGCCGACGGGCGATCCGCCACCTGGAAAAGGGGCGCGTCGTCATCATCGGTGGTGGTACAGGCAACCCTTACTTCACTACCGACACGGCTGCAGCGCTCAGGGCGATGGAGATTGACGCCGACCTGCTGATTAAGGCCACGAAGGTGGACGGTGTCTACGCCGAGGATCCGCACGAAAACCCCGACGCTGAGCGCTTCGATTATCTGACCTACATGCAGGCACTCGAAATGCGGGCGGGCGTGATGGATGCCACAGCGATCTCATTGTGTATGGAAAACGACCTCCCTATCATCGTGCTCAATCTGTGGCAGCCCCACAGCCTGGAACGGGTTGTCATGGGGGATGCTATTGGGACGTTGATTTCTCGATAGCCGTGATCGAAAGCTGTGATCGAAGATGATTAAAGACCTACTCCGCGAGACAGAAGGCCGGATGCGCAAGTCCGTCGGGGCATTGGAGGCCGATCTGCGCACTATCCGTACTGGGCGGGCCTCCCCGGCATTGGTGGAGCGGGTGATGGTGGAATACTACGGCATAGCCACACCCCTCAACCAGTTGGCCGTTATCTCTGTTCCGCAACCCCAATTGCTCACTATCCGGCCCTATGACTCAGGGTCACTGGGCGATATCGAGCGGGCCATCCTTAAATCCGAACTGGGCCTTACCCCTGGCAATGATGGCAGGATAATCCGTCTTCCAATTCCGCGTCTGACCGAGGAGAGGCGGCGAGAATTGGCAAAACTGGTGCGCCATCGTGTCGAGGAGGGAAAGGTGGCGCTGCGCAACATCCGCCGCGAGACGCTGGATGACCTGCGCGAATTCGAGAAAGAAAAGCTCATTTCCGAGGACGACTTCTACTGTGGCAAAGATGACCTTCAGGACCTGACAGATCGCTACTCCGAGCAGATGGACGCGGTCTGCGCCCGTAAGCAGCGGGAGGTACTGGAAGGTTAGCGTATTCTCCCGCGGATTGCCTTGGATGGTCTACGATAATGTCCTCTCGACGACGGGATGACCAACGATACCCACCTCTGGAACGGGTGCCACGGCACGTTGGTATCATCATGGACGGCAATGGCCGCTGGGCCCAGGCACGAGGGTTGCCCAGGCTGGCCGGACACCGTGCAGGGACAGAAAACCTGCGCCGCGTGCTGCGGGCAGCGGTCGATTTTGGTATCCAGATTCTGACCATTTACGCCTTCTCGACCGAAAATTGGGGCCGTCCAAGGGACGAAGTTAGGGGCCTGTTGTCCATCCTGGAACGGGTAATTGATCGCGAGTTGCTAGAACTGCATAAAGAAGGTGTCCAACTGCGTCGCATTGGACGGCTAGAGCGCATTCCCCCGAATTTGCAGCAGAAGATTGGCGATGCCATCGAACTGACCAGGAACAACCAGCGGTTGATTCTCAACGTTGCCTTAGATTATGGAGGACGGGCCGAACTGGTGGATGCAATACACCGCATTATTGCCGACGGTGTGCCTGCCGAACGGATAGATGAGGCGCTCATCAATCGCTATGTCTATACTGCAGGATTGCCCGATCCCGACCTGATCATTCGCACCAGCGGGGAGATGCGGGTTAGCAATTTCCTCATCTGGCAAGGGGCTTATGCTGAGTTCTATGTCACCCCTGCTCTGTGGCCCGATTTTGACAAGGACGAACTCTATAAGGCATTGCAGGACTACAGCCAGCGCGAACGTCGTTTTGGCCTGGTGCCTAGATAGGTTATCTCCTGCGCCGCTCTGAATCGCTTCCTGACTCGTGCTACGTACACGCTTATTCACCGCCGCTATTCTGATTCCAGTCGTTGTCTACCTCATCTACCTGGGCAGACTGCCATTCCTTGCCCTGGTGGCACTGCTCCTGACACTGGCTGAGATTGAATTTTGCCACCTGATAGCCCGTGATGGCTTTCGACCTGCTCTTGTCTTCGGGGTTGGGCTAGTATGGCTCTTCCTGTTAGACGCTCAGTTCCCAACGTTGGGATTGTTGCAGCCTGGCATGGCTCTGGTCCTGCTGGGTTCCCTTGCCTGGCAACTGTTTCACCGTCAGGGTTCCCCGGTGGCCGATTGGTCCCTGACTGTGACGGGTGGCCTGTATCTGGGGCTGTGTGGGGCCTGCCTGATTGGGCTACGGGGCTTGCAACCTGACGGTCGCTGGTGGACGCTGATTGTCGTATCTGCCATCATACTCGCCGATAGCGGCGCTTACTGCGTCGGACGGACGTGGGGGCGGCACAAATTGGCGCCCGCGCTGAGCCCCGGCAAGACGTGGGAAGGGTACGTGGCGGGCGTGGTCACAGGCGGGTTGATGACGGCGCTGTTAGCCTCGCTCTGGTGCATTGGGGCGGGCGCGGGGACCGCTGTTAACGGTGTGCACGGCCTGCGCCTGGGGTTGCTGATTGCTACCTTCGCCCCGTTGGGCGACCTGGTCGTCTCGATGATCAAGCGACAAGTGGGCGTGAAGGATACCGGCAATATCATCCCTGGCCACGGCGGTGCCCTGGATCGGGTGGATAGCGTCCTGTGGGCGGTCGTGATCGGCTACTATTACGTACTGTGGTTCGCGTCCGGTGCATAGCGATAAGAGTAAAGGAGCATTACCGATGGATAAAGAGCGATTGGTACGCGACATTTATCATAAGGGCGTCATTTTCTGCAAGCCGGACACCCCTCTTCAGGAGGTGGTACGGGTGATGGCCGATACCGAGATTCATGCCATCATGGTTGCCAAGCACGAGGGAGAGCCGCCGGTGGGTGTGGTATCTCACACCGATGCCATTACCCATTATGGAGAGGATCTGACGGCCACTCAGGCCCACGATGCGATGACGGCCAACGTCGTCGGCATCTCCGAGGATGCTACCGTGGAGGAAGCGGCCAAGAAATTGCTGGAGAGTCACATTCATCGCCTGTTGGTGGTGAACAAGGAGAGCAAGCCGCTGGGCATCCTTTCGACTACCGACATCATCCGAGAGATGCGCGGCACCCGCTGGGTATGGTATTTGGATTGACGCACACGGAGGAGGATCGGTATGGACGAGCAGATTATCACCATCGAACGGCACATCATCGAACAGCAACGCAAGTATCCACAGGCGACCGGTGTCTTCTCCAGCCTGCTGTACGATGTCGCCCTGGTGGCCAAGATTATCGCCCATGAGACCACCCGCGCTGGTCTGGTTGAGATTCTGGGATTAGCTGGCAAGATGAACATCCAGGGCGAGCAGCAGATGAAACTGGACGTCTTCGCCAACCGGACCATGATCCGGATGAACAGTTACACCGGGCGACTGGCGGTGATGGCCTCAGAGGAGGAGGAGGGCATCATTTCCATCCCAGATGGGTATGGCATCGGTAAGTATGTACTGGTTTTTGATCCGCTGGACGGTTCGTCGAACGTGGACGTCAATGTGAGTATCGGTACTATCTTCGGCGTCTACCGGCGCAAGAGCCAGCACGGCCCCGGCACAGTGGAGGATTGCTTGCAGAAAGGACACGACCTCGTTGCCGCCGGCTACATCATCTACGGATCGAGCACGATGATGGTCTACTCAACCGGTCAGGGAGTGCACGGCTTCACGCTTGATCCCGGCGTGGGTGAGTTCCTGCTCTCTCATCCCGGTATCTGTGTACCAGAGAGGCCAAAGTACTACAGCGTCAACCAGGCATATGAGCAGTATTGGAGCGAGGGGATGAGACAGTTCACCCGCTGGCTGCGGGGGGTGGATCAAGAAGACCCACGCGAGCCGCTTTCGGGCCGCTACATCGGCTCGCTGGTGGCCGATTTTCATCGCAACTTGTTGGAGGGAGGGGTTTACTACTACCCTGCCGACACCAGGAAACCCGAAGGTAAACTGCGCCTGGTTTACGAAGCCAACCCGTTGGCCTTCATCGTCGAACAGGCAGGTGGCTATGCTTCGGATGGACACCGTAACGTTCTTGATGTGCAGCCCGAGAGTCTGCACCAACGCACTCCGCTCTTTATCGGCAACCAGGAGTTGGTTGAGAAGGCCGAGGAGTTCATTCGGGCATACGAAGGGTAAGCGGTGTGAAGAAAGATAAGGGAGAAAGCCTCGTGAGCGAAATAGACATTGCCAGTTTGGAAACTCAGACGCTGACCGAGTTGCGCGAGTTGGCCAAGGAGTGGGAAATCTCTCGCTATAGCCGGCTCAAGAAGGAGGATCTCATTCTGCGATTGCTGCAGGCCAAAGCAGAGCGAGAGGGCCTGAGATTTGGTGGCGGCGTGCTGGACATAGCGGATGAAAGTAAGGGCTACCTGCGCTGCGATCACTACAAGCCAGGGCCACAGGACATCTATGTCTCGCAGTCTCAGATCCGCCGCTTTGGACTGCGCACCGGTGATATGGTGGTCGGGCAGGTGCGGCCGCCGAAGGAGAACGAGAAGTACTATAGCCTCCTGCGCGTAGAGGCCGTGAACGGGATGGACCCGGAGGCGGCTAAACGGCGGCCGCAGTTTGAGTCACTGACGCCGATCTTCCCCGAGGAGCGCTTCACATTGGAAACCTCGTCCGATAATCTGACGACGCGGCTGTTGAGCATGGTTGCGCCAATTGGGAAGGGTCAACGTGGACTCATCGTATCACCACCCAAGGCCGGCAAGACCACTGTGCTCAAGCATATCGCTAACGGCATCACGGCCAATCACCCCAAGGTGCACCTGATGGTCGCGCTCATCGGCGAGCGGCCCGAGGAAGTTACCGATATGGACCGCTCGGTGGAGGCCGAGGTCATAAGTTCGACCTTCGATGAGCCGGTGCGAAGCCACGCCAAGGTGGCGGAGATAGCGCTGGCGCGGGCCAAGCGGCTGGTGGAGGCCGAGCAGGACGTCGTCATTCTCCTCGACAGCATCACCCGTCTCTCGCGTGCTTACAACCTGGTCGTGCAGCCCAGCGGCCGCACCCTCTCCGGCGGGCTCGACCCGGCGGCACTCTACCCGCCTAAGCACTTCTTTGGCGCGGCCCGCAACATTGAGGAGGGCGGCAGCCTCAC
>Ga0209121_10006293_pt1 | contig 10452 bp, 9 predicted proteins | sample Cruoilmetagenom3_FD_187292 | JGI IMG/M metagenome (GOLD analysis project Ga0209121, IMG submission 187292) | Oil polluted marine microbial communities from Coal Oil Point, Santa Barbara, California, USA - Sample 3 (SPAdes) (version 2) | ecosystem: Environmental > Aquatic > Marine > Oil seeps ...
CCAAAAACAGATGATACAGCAGATGATCGATCAGTTGCTGGGCTCCGAGTCTCCAGTTGGGGAGGACCCGGCGACCGGCACGCCCTGACAGTCGAGGAGGACGGCTGTTTCGTCAGCCCCAGCGAGCATTCACCGGGCGACTTCCGCCTGTAGACCAAAGCGTGGACTACCGATGGCCATAGACATCACGACTTACCTGATTGTATTTGTGGGAGCATTGCTCTTGGCTGTTATTGGCACGCCGCTTTCCCGAAAGCTGGGGCTGCGGCTGCATGCCATTGATCAGCCCGACCCCAGTCGCAAGGTGCACACGGTGCCGACCCCGCGGATGGGGGGCGTCGCGATTTTCATCAGCACCTTGGTTGCTGCAGTGCTCTTGCGCGGTGTCTATAACGAGCTAAGCGGCATCCTGGTCGGCGCGACCCTGATGTCCTTCCTCGGCCTCTGGGACGATCGCCACAGCCTCAGTGCCTGGGTCAAGCTGCCGCTGCAGCTGGTGGCCGTCGTCCTTGTGATGCTATCAGGAGTTCGAGTGACCGCATTCCCATTCCCGGTGATAAACCTGGTCGTAACCGTTGTGTGGCTGTTGGGCATCACCAATGCGCTGAACCTGCTGGACAATATGGATGGCCTATCGGCGGGGATTGCGGCGATTGCGGCGGCGCATTTCAGCATCATGTGCGCGCTGAGCGGGCAGTATCTCGTGGGAGCCCTTTCGGTGGCGGTCACCGCAGCGTGTGTTGGGTTCTTGATCTACAACTGGAATCCGGCGACCATTTTCATGGGTGACTCCGGCAGTCTCTTCCTCGGGTTTATGCTGGCCTCGCTGGGGATCAAGTTGCGGTTCCCTGAGAACGTCTCTTTTGTGACCTGGATGATTCCCCTTCTGGTCCTGGGCGTTCCCATCTTCGATACGACGTTGGTGACGATCTCGCGACTGCGGCGGGGGCTGAACCCGCTCACAACGCCGGGCACGGATCACACCTCGCACCGTCTGACCTATGCCGGCCTTACCCGACGTGAGGCCGTGTTGGTTCTCTACGTGGTGGCGTTCATCCTGGGGTTGTTGGCGATCTTCGTGACCCAGGCCACGGTCTTCGAAGGCTACCTCGTGGGGGGGCTGGTCGCCCTCGCCGGATTGGTTGCGCTCTGGCGACTCGAACGACCACCGTTTTGGACAACTCATCCTGACGTACCCTCGCAGCTATAACCTCTGGAGATTTGACCGGCATTTGGAGCTAATTTACTGGTATAATCTCTTTTCAATATCAATGGATGGATAGGAGTCAGTAAGATGAATAAGCTTAGGTGGAAGCTGCCGACCCTTGGGCTGGTCATAATAATGTTGGTGTCTGCCTGTGGCTCGGGTACGGACGCAAACCCGACGGCGGTCCCGACCGATGTACCCGCTCCCGAACCGACCGTCGCTCCGACCGAGGCCACCGAGGCGCAGCCGACAGTGGCGTTGGCGGATCCCTCCGAGCCGGTGTCGGTGACGCCGCCTGAAGAGCTCGGCTACTGTGAGCCCGCGCCGCTGCCGGAATTGCCGGTTCGTCCCGTGGATGACACGGACTGGGTGAAGGGCGCCGGCGCCGAGGATGCCGAGGTCACGATTTTTGAGTACTCTGACTTCCAGTGCCCCGGCTGTGGTGGCATGTATCCGATCCTCCAGGCGTTCCTGGATGAGAACCCCAACGTACGTCTGGTTTACCGCCATTTCCCCCTGGATTTCCACCAGCATGCGCTTGTCACGTGTGAGGCGGCTGAGGCTGCCGGTGCGCAGGGCAGATTCTGGGAGATGCACAATCTGTTGTTCGATCAAGCTGCTGAATGGAGCGTGGTTTCCGAGGTCGAGGCACGCTCTCTCATGAGCGTCTATGCCGAGAAACTGGATCTGGACGTTGAAGCCTTTGATGCAGCACTGGACAACGGCACTTACAAGGAGAAGATTCAGGCTCAATACGAGGAATCGCTTGCGCTGGGGCTCCCGGGCACGCCGAGCTTCCTTTTCAACAATGTGCTCTTCCCGTCGGATATCGGTCTCTCGTTCCAGGGCATGCAGTCCTTCATGGGGATCCTTCAGAATAAGGACGAGATCTTCTTTGATGCACCGCCGGAGTTGACCGTTACCGCTGATGATACCTATGAAGCATTGCTACGCACAAGCAAGGGAGATCTACGCGTCAACCTGCTGCCGGAATCAGCGCCGACGATGGTCAATAGTTTCCTCTTCCTGGCTAATGAGCAGTGGTACGATGGCTCGGAATTCTTCTTCGTCCGCGACAATTTCGTGGCGGTCACCGGCGATCCCACCAACTCGACAATAGGGTATCCCGGATACTACTGTGCGGGTGAGGAACAAGGGACCTTTGATCGCGCCGGCTTGGTGGGTATGTTGTCAAACGGGCAGTTCTTCATCACGTTGGGCTCGGATGCTCTGCAGCTTGACGGTCAGTTCGCGCTGATCGGTCAGGTGGTTGAGGGGCTGGGGGTCCTTGACGAACTAAGCCGCGTGGTGGTCGGTGATCCGGCTGCACCGGTGCCGGACGTCCTGAAATCTGTGGAGATCGTGGACTAGCCCCGACGCAGCCGATGTGAACGCAGAGTCAAGGGAGAGCGCGGGCTTCGGAATCGTTTCTGGAGAGGCGCTCTCCCCTTTCTATTGTATTCAGGAAGGACGCTGATGTGACCGACGACTTACATATCCCTCAGTGGGTATGGGCCTTGGGGGGGCTGGCAGGCCTCGGATTCATCGCTCTTGGGGGGCTGCTTGTTCTGCTTCCGCTGACGATGCCGGCTGCGTTTGAAGGTGTGGTGGTCGCCGTTGCCGGCTACGGTCTCATCTCTCTGACCGTGGGATTGTGTCTGTGTGGGGTCGGACTCCGTGGGTGGCAGAAGGGTTCGGCCCGGCGCTTCTACTCCAAGTGGGCTTGGGGGGTGTTCTTGGTGTTAAGTTTGATCATCGGGGTAATTGGGGTGAGCTTTCCGGCGGAACGCCAGTCCGGCTTTCTCTTTGCCCCGATTCACTTCGCACTGATCACGCTGCCCGGGCTGGTGTTGTTCTCCTTCGTGTCGCTGCTAGCGGGTTCGGATGGAGCGATCTCGGTGCGCCGTATGCTCCTGGCTGTGATCGGCGGCGCATCGAGTATCATGCTCGCCCTGCCCGTCGAGTTCATTGGGATGATGCTCAGCAGTCTGGTCGGTGTGGCCTTCACCGTGCTGACACCCGGCGGTGAGGCAGAGATCGAGCGGATGATGCAGCTGATGATGCGATGGGTGGAGACTCCCCCGTCCGATGAGTCGGAAATCATGGGGCTGCTCGCGTCTCCCCTGGTTCTGATTACCCTGGCGTTGACGCTGGCTGTCATAACTCCGATGGTTGAAGAGTTCGGCAAGACTCTGGTGATGGGATTCCTCGGGATTTGGTCGCGTCCATCGTTGTTGCCCTCCTTCTTGATGGGAGCGGCCTGTGGTCTGGGCTTTGCCTGGTTTGAGGGTGTGGGCAGCGGAGCTCTAGGGCTCGGGACGTCGCCAGCTTGGGGGATCAGCATGAGTATGCGGTTTCTGGCAACGGCGATGCACGCTCTGACCAGCGGTATGGTGGGCCTGGGATGGGGTTGGTTTTGGCGCCGCCGGCGATGGGCGCTACCGCTGTGCTATGCACTGTCCGTCTTGATCCACGGCGTATGGAATCTCAATGTTGTCCTGAGTCTGGCGGGTGCGGCGCTGAGCGCCACGTCCGAGGTGGTGGGGAGGGTGATCATCATCGCTGGGGTCTCGGTACAGGTTGCCCTGACCGGGATGGTCCTGGTGGCGCTGGTTTCCATCCCCCTGGTTCTTCGCCGGCGAGAAGGGGCCGGGCTGGCGACCTCGTGACGCCGCACAATCGTCTCGACCGCCTGGTCGGCCACCTGCAGGCTGACCCACGCTTCATCCGCAATGTGACGGCCTGGCGAACGCTGCCAAGCCGTCAAGCGTATGTGGCGGATTGGCCAAGGGCGCTGAACGCACGATTGCTTGATGCTGCCGAGCGGCTGGGCATCGCGCATCCCTACACACACCAGGTGGCTGCCGTTGAATCGGCCCTGAGAGGCGCGAACGTGGTTATTGCTACCGGCACGGCGTCCGGGAAGACGCTGGGCTATGTCCTGCCGGTGCTCAATACGTTGCTTCAAGATCCCAACGCAACGGCGCTGCTGCTGTACCCCACCAAGGCGCTCGCACACGACCAGATCTCGGCGTTGGAGCGCTGGATCGGGGAGCTGAAGGCGCCGATTGCACTGCGTCCCTACGATGGCGACACCCCACAGCGGCAGCGCGCTGCGATCCGCAAGGAGGCGCGGATTCTGGTGACGAATCCGGATATGCTGCACCTGGGGATTCTGCCGCACCATACGCAGTGGATGCGGTTCTTCCAGGGTCTGCGATATGTGGTGCTGGACGAACTCCACACATACCGGGGGGTCTTCGGGAGCCACGTTGCCAATGTGCTGCGCAGGCTGCAGCGTGTTGCCGGGTTCTATGGCGCCGCCCCTCAGTGTCTGGCCGCTTCAGCGACGATCGCGAATCCCCAATCCCTCGCCGAGCAGCTCTGGGAGGCGCTGATCAGCGCCATCGATGTGGACGGCGCCGCCTATGGGACGCGCCACGTGCTTTTCTACAACCCGCCGCTGATCGATCCGGCGTTGGGACTGCGCGCCAGCGCTTACGGAGAGGCGCTTTCTCTTGCGGAGCAGCTGCTGGAGGCTGAGGTCCAGACCATTATCTTCGCGCGGTCGCGCCTCTCCGTCGAGTTGCTGCTGCGAGAGGTACGCGCCCGCGCCCAGGCCCTTGGGCTTGACCCAGCCACCGTCCAGGGGTACCGAGGCGGGTATCTGCCACAGGAACGGCGAGTGATTGAGCTGGGGCTGCGGAATGGGTCTGTTCGCACGGTCATTGCCACCAATGCTCTGGAATTGGGTATCGATATTGGCGCGTTGGACGCGTCGATCCTCGTCGGTTATCCGGGCACCCTTGCGGCCACGCGCCAGCAGATGGGCCGGGCCGGCAGGCGCGCCGGCACCTCACTCTCAGTCTTGGTGGCCACGCCGTCGCCGCTCGATCAGTACCTGGTTTCGCACCCGGAGTACTTCTTCGGCCGTTCTCCTGAAGAGGCGCGAATCAATGCTGACGGTCTGAGCTTGTTGGTATCACATTTGACGTGCGCCGCCTTTGAGCTGCCGTTCCAGCATGGGGAGCGGTTCGGCCGGCATGTGGAGGTGGATGATCTGCTGGAGGCGATGGCGGCGGAAGGCCTACTCCACAGGAGCCGCAAGCAGTATTCCTGGGTTGGCGAGTCGTATCCGGCACAGATGGTGTCGCTGAGGACGGCGACGGCGGAGACTATCGTCGTCCGTTCGGCTGAGGCGGGGGTGATCGGCACCGTGGACCGTCCGAGTGCGCCTTTGTTGGTGCATGAGGGGGCCGTCTATTTCCACGGTGGGGTGCCCTACTTGATCGAGTCCCTTGACTGGGACCACGGTATCGCTTTGGCTCGCGCAGTTGATCTCGACTACTACACGGTGGCGTCGATGATCACGAAGGTGGAACGTCGCGCGGTGCGCCGCCGTGTTCCCGGAGGGGAAGCATACACAAGAGGCCTGGCGCTCAGCGATGAGGCGGTCGTTGTTCACGCCAGGCCCACCGCTTACCGGCGTGTGCATCTCCATACGCGTGAGACGCTGGGCTGGGGAGAGATCCGTCTTCCGGAACAGCAGATGGAGACCGAGGCTTTCCGGCTGACCCTGGGGCCTTCTGTGGTGGACGCCCTGGCCGACGAGGGAACGATGCTCGCGCCGCTGGATTATGGTCCCGAGTGGCCCGAGATTCGCGGCAAGATCCTCGACCGTGATGGGCACCAGTGCCGGCTCTGCGGAGAGCGGGCGACGCCGGATCATCCGCTTGAGGTCCATCATCTGACGCCGCTGCGAGCTTTTCTGGCGCGGTATACACGGCCCGTGGCGCGGCGGTTGGCGCACGCGCCTGAGAATCTGGTGAGTCTCTGTCCTGTATGCCATCGACAGGTGGAGCGGGCGCGCGGCGCGCGGACCGCGTTAAGCGGTCTGGCGTATCTTCTGCAGCAGCTGGCGCCGGTCTTCCTGATGTGTGATCCGGGTGATCTGGGGACGTCAGTAGAGGCACGCGATCGTGAGTCCGGCCAGCCGGTCATCATCGTCTACGATGGGGTGCCGGGTGGGGTCGGGCTGACGCCGCGCTTGGTGGATCTCTGGCCGAAGTTGGCAGAGGCGGCCTGGGAACGCGTCACCCAGTGTCCGTGTCGTGAGGGGTGCCCCTCGTGCGTCGGGCCAACCGGCGAGAGTGATCCGGGAGCGAAGCAGGCCGCCATTCATCTTTTGGAAGTCTTATTGCTTGGTGTACAATAGCCTTATTCCATTGTTTTCAGAGATCAATGCCAATTCTGACGAAAGACACCCTGGAGTTTATCAGCCGTAGCCCGGAGCAGACGTGCCGCCTTGGCGCGCGACTTGGTCGTTACTTCAACGGCAGTGAGGTCGTGGCTATGGAGGGCGGTCTGGGTGCGGGCAAGACGGTCTTTGCGCAGGGCGTGGGGATGGGATGGGGCGCCACATCCCGGTTGGTTAGCCCGACGTATGTGCTGATCCGGCCGCACAAGCGCCACCAGGATGCTCTCATACTCTACCATATTGATCTCTACCGGTTGAACTCCTTTGGCGAAGTGGATATGTTGGGGTTGGATGAGATTCTGGGCGATCCGGGTGCGGTGTGCCTGGTCGAGTGGCCGGATCGGCATCCCTCACTCATTCCGGGCGAACACCTGTGGGTGCACCTGCGCGTGCTGGATGAGTACCGCCGATCATTGGTGTTCCAGGCACGGGGGAGACATCATCAGGCCATCTTGGAGGATTTCCGTCAGGAGCTCTTGGGGAACTGATGTTACTAGCACTTGATTCTGCAAGCCTACGCGCGAGTATCGCGCTTCACGATGGCACCACCCTACGTGCGGAATGCACGTGGGAATCATCTAACCGGCATACGGTGACGCTGCTTCCGCGTGTTGTGCAGCTCCTGGCCTCGTCGAATCTGACACCCCAGGATCTGACGGCAATTGGGGTGTGCATTGGGCCGGGTTCCTATACCGGCGTGCGGATTGGCGTTGCTCTGGCGAAGGGCTTGGCGTCTTCGCGCAAGCTGCCGCTGGTGGGGGTAACCACGCTGGATATTCTGGCCGCAGCGCAGCCTCAGGACTCTCGCCCCCTTTATGCGATCTTTGCAGCCGGACGTCGACGGGTGGGGTATGGCCGCTACCAATGGAGGGAGGACGGATGGCGCTCCGAGACGGGCGTCCAGGTCGTCTCCTGGGAAGAGCTTGCCGGCAGGATAGAGCTGCCGGCGATCCTCGTCGGTGAGATTGAGGCACCGGGGAGGGAGGCGCTCCGCAGCCTGTTCGGACGGCTGGTCATACCGGCCCCGGCGCGCCATCTGCGAAGAGCCGGCTACCTGGCAGACATCGCCTGGCAGCGACTGAGGGATAATCAGGTTGATGCCCCTTCCGCTCTGCTGCCGCTCTATGCTAGATGAGTGATAGTGCCTTCCGCATTCGTTTGATGGAAGGGAAGGACATTCCCTCCGTAGTCTCTCTGGATCGCCAGGTCTTCGATGATCCCTGGCCTGAATCTGCGTATGTGCAGGAGATCTACTTCAATCCCAGCGCTCACTACTATGTCCTTGAGTTGTTGGATCCCGCGCGGACCCGCGCCTGGTACGGTCATCGCCGAGGGCGTTCGGCCCGGCTGTTGGGATTTGTGGGGGTGAGAGTTGAGGGTACGAGAGGCCACATCAGCACGTTGGCGGTGCGCAGTGAATGGCGCGGGGAGCGGCTCGGCGAGATGTTGTTGTTGACCTCCATAGATCAGGCCATACGAGATGGTGCCCACGTTGTGGGGCTGGAGGTCCGCGTCTCCAACCACGTCGCTCAGGCACTGTATGCGAAGTACGATTTTGAGGCACGTTCACGTTTGCAGCGGTACTACGCCAATGGCGAGGACGCTCTCTACATGCAGGTACAGGTAGGGGCCGATCCCGGCACCCATCAACGGATAGCGACACAGCTCAGTGCGCTCCTGGAAGAGCTGGAGATCGACAAGAGTGCAACGCCGTGATCTCCTGTTGTTGTTGGCAGCCGGTGTGTTATCTTGAATAGGGGGAACCCAGGGATGGATCGAGCGAAGGCTCTAGAGGAGATTCACGGGCAGATACGTCAGTGTACGCGGTGCCCGCTGCACGTGGGGCGCACAAAGTCGGTGCCCGGTGCCGGCCCGGTGGATGCGTTGATTATGTTTATAGGTGAGGCTCCAGGTTTCCACGAAGATCAGCAGGGACTTCCTTTCGTCGGGGCCGCCGGGCGTTTTCTGAGCGAGCTTCTTGAGCAAGTCGGGATTGACCGCCGGCGCGTGTTCATCACGAATGTCATCAAGTGCCGCCCCCCGGGTAACCGCGATCCGCAGCTGGCGGAGGTGGAAGCATGCAAAGAGTACTTGGATCGACAGATTGAGGTCATCAAGCCACGGGTGATCGTGACGTTGGGGCGGCACTCCATGGCCAGAGCCTTTCCTGATGAAAAGGTTTCCGTGGTTCACGGACGGCCGCGAAAGGTCGGTGACCAGACTTACTTCCCGATGTATCATCCTGCCGCTGCGCTTCACCAGCCGAGTCTGCGAGGTGTGCTGGAGGCCGACTTTGAGCGCCTGAAGGATCTTGTGGACGGCAGGTTGGAGCCCGAGGTCTACAATCCTCCGCCAGAGGCAGAACAGCTTTCGCTCTTCTAGGCGTGTGGGATGCTGACGGCACAGATCATCGCGCCCGTCTCTGTGTTGGACTCTCAGTAGAGGGGCACGGGCCCCCAACGTAGTTGGGGCTGACACCGGCCCCAGCGGAGAGAGGGGTACGGTGTCTAGTCGGCGTGGCCGGCGGTGTCTCCCTGGTAGCGTTCGCGGATGTTGGGTACGAGATACTCGGCAAAGGCCCGCTCGACGTTGTACTCCGGCTTCCATCCCCAATCTCGTTGTGCAGCACTGTCGTCCAGGTCCGACGGCCACGTGTCCACAATCTTCTGGCGTTTGAGGTCCGGGCTGAAGGAGATCTGCGCATCGGGGAAGTGACAGAGGACCTGCTCCCTGAATTGTTCTGCTGAGAGGCTGAAGCTGGTGACGTTGTAGACGGGGCGGGTGAGGCGCTCGCGAGGGGCGTGGGCCAGGTCTATGAGTGCTTTCACAGCGTCGGGCATGGCCATGAAGGGTATTCTCACGTCCTCGCGCACGAAGCAGCTGTAGGGGACACCTTTGGCTGCGGCGTGAAGCATCTCGGGCCCGTAGTCGCTGCTGCCGCCGCTGGGCACGGTATAGGCGCTGACCAGGCCCGGGAAACGCACGGAGCGGAAGTCGAGACTGGTGGGCTGATCCGCTGCGAGCTGGCGGTAGTGGCGGCTGAAGTAGTTCCCGAGCATCTCACAATAGAGCTTGTTGCAGCCGTACATCGTGGTGGGGTAGTTCCACTCCCATTCACGCACGCGGGCATAGCTCTCTTTCGTCTGGAGATCCGGAAGGCCGAAGACGGCAATGGAGCTTGGGAAGATGAAGCGCACGGATTCGCCGCGCCATTCGGACTGCTGGGCTGCGAGGTGTAGCAGGCCCATTGTCCCCTCCACGTTGACGCGATGGGCCGCATCCGGGGAGAACTCGGCGCGCGTGGAGAGCAGTGCGGCCAGATGATAGATCTCCTCGATTTCGTACTCGCTGACAAGCCGATCCAATAATGCCGTGTCGAGGATGCTGCCCTCTACCTGGATGACGTGCCTAGCGATTTCGGGGGGCAGCGGCTTCAGATCCAATGTCAGGATATAGTGCTCGTCATCTCCAAAGGGCTGTCTGCCATCTCCGGGTTCTGCATAGGCTTCCGTTTCAGCGAGACGCTGGATGAGGGCCTGTCCAACTTCACCGGCAGCACCGGTGATCATAGAGACTTTCGCACGCATAGGGCCTCCTTCGTAGATGACGATTTTGATCATGCTATGCTAGCATAATGTCAAGTGTTCGCAAACGTGGGCGGAAAAGGGGAGGTTGCAGGTTTCAGGCGGCAAGTTGCAGGTTGGGGGGGGCCTGAGTAGTAACCCTCGATCGAGGGAGAGGGGCGATGACGCGGGCTTGAAATCCGATGGTCACGTGTTATACTGGGTTGGGACGATGGATTTGTCCTGATGATGTTGAGGTGCGTCTGTGCAGATGCTTGAGGTGTCTGTCTAGCGCTTAATATGAGGAAGTCCGGTGAGACTCCGGCGCTGTCCCGCAACGGTAACTCTATCTTACTCATGATGGAGAAGCCCGACACTCTGCCTCAATTGTGCTGACTGCCCTTCGCGGAGAGGAGGCGGCATTT
>Ga0209121_10006294_pt1 | contig 10450 bp, 8 predicted proteins | sample Cruoilmetagenom3_FD_187292 | JGI IMG/M metagenome (GOLD analysis project Ga0209121, IMG submission 187292) | Oil polluted marine microbial communities from Coal Oil Point, Santa Barbara, California, USA - Sample 3 (SPAdes) (version 2) | ecosystem: Environmental > Aquatic > Marine > Oil seeps ...
CTAAAGAAGGTTATGTAGTCGACCATCTCCTGCCCGAGCATTACATTAAATACTTCAACAGGATGCTCGACTCCTTCCCTCATCCCGAAACCGTATTGTCACAATCATATTTCATCGATAGCTGGGAGGTTGAAACCAGAGGGCTCTGGTACGAGGGAATGAAAGAAGAATTCATAGGCAGGTATAAATATGATATTTCTCCCCTGATAGATTCACTCTATATGCCGGGATATGAAGATCATCTTTATGACTATATGAAGCTTATCTCTGAAAAAGTGATCCTTTTCTATAATAATTATGACAGTGTATTGAACAATAAGGGTATAAACTCACGTGGACAGTGCAGCGGTGCCCCCTGTGATATTATTTCCGCTTATGCCCGTCTTGATATACCTGAAGGTGAAGCCATGCTTTATGAACCTGAGTATAACAGTATCCCTGCTTCTGCTGCAATACTAAGCAGTAAAAATATTGTATCAGCTGAAACATTTACATGTCTTTACGGATGGCCCCGAAATTATATCCGGGAAGAGCAGACAGCAGATCTGAAAATGGTTGCAGATGCTCTTTTTGCCAATGGCATAAATCATATTGTATGGCATGGTAAGGCTCATAATCCAGTAGGTCAGGATTCGCTTAATTTCTATGCCAGTGTCCATCTTGGTGACAGCGGCAACCTGGCCCGGCAACTACATGAATTCAACTGTTATCTTTCAAAAGTATCGCAAATAATGAAAAACGGCAATCCATATACTGATGTGGCAGTATATATCCCTACAGAGGATGCCTGGATAAAAGGAATAATGCCGGATGAAAAACAGTTTATATGGGCATGGGCCTTTTATGAAATGCGATATATATATTTTCCGGAGATACTCAAAGGTCATCACCCTACCTGGATAAACGGGGAATTTCTTGATATGGCTGTTTATGAGAATGATCAGTTAAAAATAGGTAATGCAACCTTTAATTATCTTTATGTTGATGCTGCTTATCTTGATTTTAAGTCACTGCAAAGAATATCAGTGCTTGCACATGAAGGACTGGCAATAACAATCAAACAAAGACCAGTAGAGCCGGGGACTATCAAGCATGCTGAATGGGGTCAAATGATAAATGAACTTTTTGATCTGCCAAATGTACAAAGGGAATTCCGTCCCCACAGGGTGCCCATTATTCAAGGCATTGAAATCCCTCCTTACAGGGCAAGGGAAACAGATGAGGGTCTGTATATATTCTTCGCTAACCCTAATTCAGAGAATATTAAGTTTCCTGTACAATACGGGCAGTCATACACTGAAAATACAAGAAAAATGGCGGTCAGGGTTAATTACGGCAATAATAAATACGATATAAATCTGGTTTTCAAGCCCTATTCATCCCTGTTGTACAGGTTAAAGGATGGTAAAACGGAGCAGATGGATATTGAATTCAAACCGGAAATACCCCGGGTAAAAAAACTGCCGGATGATTTCAGAGCACCATGGTTGGTTTATTAAACATTATATTTATGTCATGATTCCCTTTAAATGACATTTTCACTTCCTGATATCAAAAATTCTGATCTTAATACATCCTGGATTAAGGCTTCCATTGCCGGCAGCATGTAGGCCGCATCATAAATTGTAATCGGCAGTTTTCTTCATAACCTGCGAGTCCCGTTCAGCGGGAGCATAATGACCGCAATAGGTATTACCCTGCTTATCTCCATTAATTATAAATGGAATGAAAAGGGTCTTTTCCTGAAGGCCGGTATTATATGCGCACTAATGAAAACACTGTCGCCAAGTGCTGTTATTTTCGGTCCAATGATCGCGATCATTAGCGAAGCCCTATTTATAGAGCTAAGTACACAAATTATTGGCCGGAACATGGCCGGATATATAATGGGAGCTGTTCTGGCTATATCATGGAATCTGATTCAGAGAATACTCACCCTCATTATTTTTTACGGAAGTAGCATTATAGAGGTTTACACAGATCTTGCAAATATGATGGTATTCTTCTTTTAACAGCAAGAAATACACTCATCGACAGGATAATAAAAAAGTGGAGAATAAGAAATCACATTATTATAAAGATCACTGAAACCAGTATTTATGAAACATCTGATATACTGTATAAATTAATCCCTCAGGAAAAAAGTAATCATCAAGTGAATAAAACCAATCTGTAACTTTTATTAACTTTATCCGTCATTAGAGCGATAAAAGAATATGACGCCACAGGAATTTAATAAGGCAGTTGAAGATTATTCTGACCGTATATACAGGTTTGTTCTTAAAAGTATGGACGACTCTGAACGTTCAAAGGATGTTGTACAGGACTGCTATGAAAAACTGTGGATAAACGTGGAGGAGATAGATTTCAGTAAGTCTAAAGCATGGTTGTTTACTACGGCACATAATACCATGATCGACATTATAAGGAAGGACAAAAAAATTATTACTGATAGCTCACAAAATAAAGAGATTTATGAGCAGGGATATACCGGTCTGAATGAAATATTGCACAGATGCCTTGGCAGGCTTAACGAATCCTGGCGATCAGTGATACTCCTTAGGGATTATGAAGGCTACAGCTACAGGGAGATAGGTGAGATAACGGGACAGTCAGAGGCTCAGGTGAAGATTAATATTTACAGGGCAAGGATGGCAATGCGCAATATGATAGGCAAAATGGAAATGGTGGTTTGAGATGATTATAAACAGGCAAAATTATCAAATCTGGATTATCGACTATTACGATGGTCAACTGGATAATTTCCAGGCTGAAATGCTCATGGATTTCCTGTCCAAAAATCCTGACCTGATATCTGAATTTGAATATTATACCGAACTTATACTCAGTGCTGACCAGGTTAATAAATTCGATAATACATCCCTCTTGCATACACCTGAACAGTTAACAAATGAACAGGTAGAGCATTTTGCAATTGCTTTGACTGAAAACGATCTTGATGAAAATCAGAGGAAGGAAATAACAGAGCTCAAAAAAACGGATCCCCGATTCAGGAAAAACATAAATATCTATGAGAAGATTAAGTTGGAACCTCTGGATACCATGTATCCTGATAAATCTCGCCTGTTTAAAATACCCGTTAGAAGGAAAGTCATAATAAGACTCGTAAATACTGTGTCAGCAGCTGCCTCTGTGGCTATTATAACAGGGTTATTCCTTATTTTTATAGGAAACAGGGATGAATCTTCAGATATGCTGGTAAGTGCAGATAGCCAATCAAAATATAATACCGGGCAGATTGAAAAAGACAGGCCTCCCCTTATAGATATCACGGAGGATTTGCCTTCTTATATAACAGCAAGGTCAGACATTATTATCAGTAAACCCGTAATTAATACTGAGATCATTTTACCTGAAACATTACCTGTAAATGAATTAGAGAGGATACATATTAAGCCCCTTGAGGCCATGGGTAATATAAATCTTCAAAATACACAATACCAGTATCTGCTTGCTGAAACCCTTTCATATCCCGCATCTTATCCAGGTATTTATATCGAGAAGCCTGATATGTCAGTAAGGGAATTTATTGCTTACCATATCAGGAAGGATATACTCAATGATAATGATCCCGATCCAGAAAGACTTAAAGCCTGGGAAATAGCTGATGCAGGGATAAAAGGTTTTAATAAAGTCCTTGGCTGGAACATGCAGCTGGAAACCGCAGAAAACGAGTCTGGAGGGTTGCAATTTATAAGTTTTACCAGTGAATTGGTCAAATTTGATCACGATTCAAAGAAAAATGAACCGGGCTTGTAACTTTATGTGCATCCTTTCCGTCACAGCAGAGAAAATCAATAAACATTTAAATTAAGGAACAGTCATGAGAAGAATTACTTTTTTAATCACAATAGCTTTTACTCTTGCAAATACTTTATGGTCTGCCGGACAGGATACCACTAAGATCAAATTAAAAAAGAACGAGATATTAAAGGTTACTGAAGATAATAACAGGACCAATGTAATATTAGGAGGTAACATATTTGAATTAGCTACCGCTGATGAAAATGTAAAGATTCGTTTGGGCAAGCATGGTCTTGAAATAGTCGAAACACCGGAAGGAACAAAATTGGACTGGAAAAAATATGAAGAAGAAGAATATTTTGATGAAGAGGATGATCCGGCAGAGAAAAGAAAGAGGGATAGAAGAAGGTTTACCGCCCACTGGTCAGGATTTGAGATAGGTCTTAATAATTACCTGACATCAGACTATTCAATGAGCCTGTCTCCTGAATTAAGTTTCATGGATCTGAACACAGGTAAATCATTTAATGTAAATATAAATTTCACACAGCTTGGTATAGGCCTCTCAAGGCATTTGGGAATTGTTACAGGATTGGGTATTGAATTCAATGACTATAAATTTGAAGGAAATAATAACATCACCAAGGATGAAGATAATGTAATTATACCTTATTACCCTGATCCTGATATCGAGTTTAAAAAATCAAAACTTTCAACAGTTTATCTGACCATGCCTCTCCTGCTTGAAGCACAGATACCTGTTAAGAGCCGCAGAACAGTTAATATTGCAGCAGGTGCAATAGGAGGTGTAAAAATAGGATCCCATAACAAAATGGTTTATTATGACGGTGGCAGAGAGAAAATAAAGGGTAATGACGATTTCAGCCTTTCTGTTTTAAGGTATGGCCCTACTATCAGACTTGGATACGAATCATTCCAGATATACGCCACCTATTATATGAACGGATTGTTTATCGACGATAAAGGTCCTGAACTATACCCTATACAGCTGGGTATGGCCTTTACCTTTGGAGACTGATGTTTAGTGACAAGTGACAAGTTATGAACCGAAGAGGGCAATTTTGCAAAATGAAATATTCTTAACCTGACGTACTAATTTACTGATTTACGGACTAACAAGAGGTTGTTTTAATAATGCAACCTCTTGTTTATTTTTTAACTTTGCTACCAAACTAAAATTATTAATAATGACAGAATACACTCATCTGTCAGAAAGTGAATTAAGGCGGTACAGAATGCATATTATGCTGCCAGGAATAGGTGAAGAAGGACAATTAAAAATAAAGAATAGTTCCGTTCTTGTTGTAGGTGCAGGAGGGTTGGGTTGCCCCGTACTTCAATACCTTACAGCCGCAGGAGTTGGGATTATAGGACTGATGGACTTCGATAAAGTTGATGAATCCAACTTGCACAGACAAATATTATACGGTGCTTCTGATATAGGAAAACTGAAGACTATTATTTCCAAACAGAGACTTAATACCCTTAATAACAATGTAAATATTAATATCTTTAATATCAGGTTCAGTAAGGAGAATGCTTTAAAAATTGTCTCTTATTATGATATTATAGTTGATGCAACCGATAATTACTATAGCAGGTATATAATCAATGATGCCTGTGTAATAGCCGGTAAACCAATGGTTCATGGTGCTATTTATCATTTCGAGGGACAGGTGTCGGTTTTCAATTATGAGAACGGACCAACATACCGCTGCTATAATCCGGAGATGTACAATGAATTCAATAATCCCCTGCCTTCAGAAACAGGCATTTTAAATGTGTTGCCTGGAATAACCGGCACCTATATGTCAAACGAAGTGATAAAGATAATTCTGCAAAAAGGCAAAGTACTATCCGGAGAAGTACTAATATTCAATATATTAACTAATAAACACTACTTATTTAAAGTAAAACCTGACCAAAAGAACAGGAATATTGAAAATATAAGTTAATAACAAAAACAAAAATAATGAGACTACTATTAATCAGCAATTCAACAAATGCAGGTGAAGAATACCTGGACTATCCAAAAGAAGAAATCAGGAAATTCCTGGGCGACAAACCGGTAAAAGCATTATTCATTCCTTATGCTGCTGTAACATTCCCTTTTAGTGAGTATGAAAAGAAAGTACAGAACCGCTTCAGGGAGGTTGGTCATGATATTGAATCAATACATAATTTTCAAGATCCTGTTAAGGCGGTTGAAAATGCAAAAGCTATAGTTGTTGGTGGAGGCAATACATGGCAATTACTGAAAATGGTTATTGACAATAAACTTATCGATCCTGTCAGAAGAAAGATTCTTGATGGCACAGCTTATATCGGATGGAGTGCCGGCTCAAACATGGCCTGTCCAACAATATGTACGACCAATGATATGCCAATTATTGAACCTCCCTCTTTCAATGCTTTCAACCTTATTCCGTTCCAGATCAACCCGCACTACCTTGATGCTAACCCTGACGGTCATGCAGGTGAAACAAGACAGAAGAGGATAGAAGAATTTCTTGAGGTAAATCCAGGCATATATGTTGCAGGACTGAGAGAAGGAACCATGCTCCTGCTTGAAAATAATAAACTGAAACTGAAAGGTCCGAGAAAATTAAGATTATTCCGTAAAGGTGATGAGCCTTTAGAATTGTCAGTAAATGATGACCTTGGCTTTCTGCTAAAAGAATAATACTGCTGTATATTTATGAAGCTCCTCCTGAAAATACTGAAGTATATTATATCTGTCATTATATCTGTCATAGTGGTTCTGTACATTTTTTCAGTACTGTTCGAGAAGAACATTTCAGTAGTATTTGTTAAGGAACTAAATAAGAAGCTTACCACGGAAATAACAGCATCCGAAATAAATTTTTCCCTTCTTAAACGATTTCCACATGCTTCAATTGAACTTACAAATACATATGTCAGTTCACCTGATGTTACCGGTACCACAGGATTAAATGACTACCCTGATACACTGCTGTACGCCGGGGAAGTAATTTTAACGCTGAAGATATACGAACTGATCAAAAAGAATTTTCTTATTGATCGTATTGATATCGACAGGGGAAATATTAATATTTGCAAGGGTCTGTCAGGTATATATAACACAAATATACTGAAAGAGACAGAAACTTATGACACCTCATCTATGAATCTTAATATCAATAATGTAAATATATATAATTCAAGCTTTACTTATAATATTAAGACAACAGGCTTGTATATTCGTGGAAGAATAAATAATTCATCAAATAAAATAGATGCAGGTAAATTGTCTGTCGGATTTAAAACCAGGGCCAGTATGGATCTTTCTGAATTTAAAGCCGGTTCTGGATACCATCTGATTGGATCCTATCCTGTCAGGATTAACACAGGTATAATGATATCCGGTGATAGCATCCTTATTGACAATTCAGACATTGAAATTAACGGTGTGGGGATTTCCGGGAACTGCAATATACTTACTTCATCTCATCAGTTATCTCTAATGCTGTCAACACACAATGCTTCAAGTAATGCCCTTACTCAAATACTGCCCGTTGGAGTAAATAATCTCACTGAAAGGTATGGACTTAAAGGACTTGTCTCATCTTCTCTCGTTCTGAACGGTAAATATGACAAAAGTTCTCCACTTTTAATGAATGCCTCCCTGGTTTTTGAACAGGCAAGTATTATCATTCCCCGAACTGATATATCTATTGATAAAATCAGTACCAATGCGGTCCTTAAAATTGCTTTCCGGGAAGGTAATGATATTTTAGAAGCACGTGCTGACAGTTTTAATGCCCTGATAGATGGTTCTGGTATTTCCGGTTCATTCTTTTACAGGAAAGAATACAATCCATATATTGATCTAATTATAACCGGCCTGTTGCCCTCGGGCAGTATTACCCGTTTAATGAATATAGAAGGCCTTAATTCGAAGGAGGGTACTGTCAGACTGAATGCAAGGTTCTGGGGTTCTTCCCATCAGGAATCTCAAAATGCTGACCTCAACATCATGGGAATTAACCGCTATATTAACATGGGACTTAACTCAGTAAAGCTCAGCCTCCCCGGAATAAAAAAAGAGATCGACGACATTCATGGTAATATAATGGTTGCAGATAATATCTGGATTGACGATTTAAGCATGAAGTATAATTACCAGAACATAGCTCTTAATGGTATGATCTCAGGATTCAATTCCTGGTTACTTAAAAAGGATCCATGGCTGGATATAACGGCAGGTCTGTGGTCTGATAGGATTGATGTCAATCAGTTCAGGAATGAATTAACATTCAAAAAAAATGCAGGTTCTGGTCGTGATACAAAACTTAATCTTAATCTCAGTCTGATATGTGACAGTATTATACTTGGAAATTTCAGTGCATCGCTGTTTGAGGGCACAATGTCATATTTGCCAGGATTAGTGGATATATCATCTTTTAGCATGCATTCTCTGGGAGGATCATTATCAGGTAATGCTGCTGCTGCTTTAGTTGGGGATGAAGGATATGAGTTCAGAGGGTGGTTTGATGTAAATAATATTGATATAAGTAATACCTTTTCGGTTTTTAATAATTTTCGCCAGGATTATATTCAATCAGAAAACCTTGAGGGTTTATTAACGGGTAATATTAGTATCTCTGCCCGTGCTGATAAAGAATTCAAGATAAATAAAAAAGATCTTACTGTCAGTGGTGACTACTCAATATTGAATGGACAGCTTGTTGATTTTGAACCTGCATACAAGCTGTCAAATTTCGTAGAAATAGAAGAGCTCAAGAACATCAGTTTTTCTAAACTGGAAAATGAATTAATCATCATTAACGAAATGATAACCATACCCAGAATGGATATCAGTTCATCCGTTTTTAATATTTCGCTAGAAGGAAATCACTCATTCATTGGTGAGTATGATTATCATATTAAAGTATTACTTTCCGAACTGCTGAGTAAGAGAGAAAACCCCAGTGTCAGCGAGTTCGGAATAATAGAAGATGATGGGCTTGGTCGTACATCATTATACCTGAGACTTTCAGGTGATAAGCAAGGCTCAAGGGTATCACACGATACGCAGGCTCTCAGAGCAGGTATAAAAGAAGATCTTATACAGGAAAAGCAGGCATTAAAATCGATATTCAGGGAAGAATACGGGTGGTATAAGGGAGACTCTCTTCCCGGTGCTGGCGCAGATAAAACCAGAAAGTTCAGGATTGTATGGGAAGAAACTGATTCAATCAGGACCGAAGGGGATAAATCAGTTGAAAAAAAGCTACCTTTAATAAGGCTATTCAGGAAAAAGAATATAAAGAAAGAAGAATCTGAAAAGAAATAGTACAACGGTTTTAAATATATACAGGAGAAAAATCATCTGGAAGTTTTTCCTGCTGGTATTTGCCGTTATTATTGGTCTGGGTTCTCTGCTTTATACCCAGTACCTGGTACGTGACCTCAAAAAGGAAGAAAGGGAAAAGGCAGAATTGCTGGCAAGGGCCTGGCGCAGACTTATTAACAGAAACGAAGGCAGAGAAGATATAGGATTCCTTTTTTCTATAATTGAGAATAACACAACTATTCCTGTTATTCTTGCCGATGAAGGCGATAATATAATCGGGTATCACAATTTTGATTCCCTTAAAATTAAAGATCCTCATTATCTGCAGGGCCAGTTATCAAGACTTAAAGAGAAGACAGAGCCCATAATAATTGACTATGGCGGTGGGTCGAAAAATTTTATATATTATAAAGACAGTATAATTCTTAGCAGGCTAATATATTATCCCTTTGTACAGCTTGCCGTAATAATAATGTTTATTCTTATCGCTTACCTTGCCTTCAGCATGTCTCGCAAGGCCGAGCAGAACAGGGTATGGGTAGGCTTGTCAAAAGAAACGGCTCATCAGCTCGGTACCCCTACATCGTCTTTATCTGCATTATCAGAGTTGATGAATATTAAATATCCCGAGAGCGACATTTCAAGAGAACTGACCAGGGATGTTGAGCGTCTTGAAAAAATAACACAGAGATTTTCAAAGATTGGTTCTGTTCCTGAATTAAAAAATGAAAACATTCTCTCTGTTATCTCAGGCAGTCTTGAATATCTTAAACTGAGATCAAGCTCCAGGATTAATTTCAGTATTCAACACAGTATTGCTGAAGATACAAAAATACCCCTTAACGTTCCTCTTTTTGAATGGGTCATAGAGAATTTATGCAAGAATGCCATGGATGCTATGAGCGGGGAAGGGGATATAACAATTCAGATAAGCGGTAATAATGATCAGTTAATTATTGATATCGCCGATACAGGCAAGGGTATACCCAAAGCTGCTCAGAAGAACATCTTCAAACCGGGTTATACAACCAAGGAAAGAGGATGGGGACTAGGCCTGTCTCTTTCTCAAAGAATAATAGAGTTATATCACAAGGGGAAGATTTTTGTCAGATATTCGGAACCTTTAAGAGGCAGTGTGATACGTATTATCCTCAAGACCAAATAATAATTATCTTTGCTCCCCTGAATTATGGATTTTAAAAGACAGGATATTGAAATAATGGCCCCGGCAGGCTCCTATGAATCGTTAGTGGCAGCTATCCAGGGTAAAGCCGATTCAGTTTATTTTGGCCTTGAGCAACTTAATATGAGGGCACGTTCATCGCATAATTTCACTGAGAAAGACCT
>Ga0209121_10006295_pt1 | contig 10449 bp, 11 predicted proteins | sample Cruoilmetagenom3_FD_187292 | JGI IMG/M metagenome (GOLD analysis project Ga0209121, IMG submission 187292) | Oil polluted marine microbial communities from Coal Oil Point, Santa Barbara, California, USA - Sample 3 (SPAdes) (version 2) | ecosystem: Environmental > Aquatic > Marine > Oil seeps ...
ATTTTATAAATTAAAGCTAATTTTCCTGGATTTTCAATTTCCGGGTAATTTCTTGTCAATACTTAGCTGTTTTTTAAGTTCTTATAGTGAAATTTCAAATAGGAATACTTTTCTATTTGCCATTATTAACTTTATTATATATTATATGATTTAAAATAATAACCTGGTTTTAAAAACTTAAGTATTTAAATAAAATGACTGATGTACTATTAAAAAAAATTGAGAAGGTAGACAAAGCATTAATCGATGATGTTAAAAACCATATTGTGGAAGCAGTTGACCCGGACAAAATAATCCTGTTTGGCTCTTATGCTTATGGGAAACCTTCAAAGGATAGCGATCTTGATATCCTGGTAATAATGAAATCCAATCTTCCAAGATATAAGCGCTCAGTCCCGATCTACAAAGCACTTGCTGGAATGCTTATCCCAAAGGATATCATTGTATATACACCCAAGGAAGTAGAAGAATGGGATAATGTACCCCAGTCTTTTATAACAACCGCTGTGTCCAGAGGGAAAAAAATATATGAAAAAGAATAAAGAAGATATCATAAATAGCTGGATGGAAAAGGCTGATATGGATCTTGAAGTTGCAATATGTTAAAGATAGAATTCTTATAGATACTGAGGATAAAAATAATAGTACATAGTACTGAATCTTAAACTATTTTATGGATAATAAGATACCAGACATAAACTCAATGGAGAGATTATCTTTAGAACTCTCAAAGCATCTGGAAAATAAAGAATTTGATTCTGAAGAAGACCTTAAAAACTTTCTGGACAACATTGACCTGAATAAAGATGTCCCAAATATTCCAGAAAAAAATACAGCAGATCTGGCTCAGAACATAATCTATGATGCATGGGAAGCTGAAAGTAGAAAAGAGCGCATCAAGTTGGCAAAAAAAGCTCTTTCTATTTCTCCTGACTGTGCCGATGCGTATAATCTACTAGCTCAGGAAGAAGCAAGAACCATCCAAGAGGCAAAAGAGTATTATGAAAAAGGTGTTGCAGCCGGAAGGTGTTTCCTGGGAGAGGTGATGTTTAAAGAGAGTTACAACCATTTCTGGGGATATGTTCCTTCAAGACCCTATATGCGGTCAAGAGCCGGTCTTATGGAGTGTCTGTGGGAGCTGGGAAAACATGATGAGGCAATAGGTCATGCTCGGGAAATGCTTAAACTTAATGTCAGCGATAATCAGGGAATAAGATATATTCTTATTAGATACCTATCAGAACTTGGCCGTTATGATGAACTGGAAGAGTTCATGGAAAGGGATGATTACAGGGATGACTGTGCAGCAGAATGGGTTTATGCCAGGGCATTGCTTGCCTTTGTAAGGACTGGAGATTCCAGGACAGCACAGGAACAATTGAAGATAGCCATGGGATATAATAAATATGTGCCCGATTATTTAACCAGTAAAAAGGCTGTCCCTGATATACTGCCTGACAGGGTTACCATGGGAGGTGAAGACGAAGCATACTGTTATGCCTGGACATTTAAAAAATCCTGGGAAAAAGTCCCGGGTGCTATTTCCTGGTTGAAAGAGAAAACAAGAATAAAAAATACTTTAAAGGTCAACCGCAACGATCCATGTCCCTGCGGGAGCGGCCGGAAATACAAAAAGTGCTGCGGCTCATAAAAAGAAAATAGTCCTGCTGGAGCTTTTGGCTACAATAATTTTATAGCACTCAGACTTAACAGAAACATTAAAACACCATTTAGATATCACCAGGTTTAGGATTCTGTTTGCTTATTTCATTTTCCTAATATAATATTTAAACAATTTTTAGCATTCTTTATTCACATCATAATAAATTAAAAATACCAAAAGGAGAAATAATGGTATCAAGCTGGATAGTAAAGGAGGCAGAGAAAATAAAAGAATATAAAGATATAGCTATCCTGGAGAAACCGGACATAAAAAAAGAACTTGACGATATGCTTTTAAAAAAATACTGGCCAGCTATTGAGGTCAGTTTAAAAGATACCGGATATATTTATTACCCAGATGATAAGCCAGAAACTGAATTTGAATTCAGCTATGAACTTACAAGATCCCTGATATTTATGTTATTTGACTATGAAAGTGCCATATTCAGGGGAAAACTAAGCCTATCACAAACTGGCTGGATGCTGGAAAGAGAATCCTTCCTGCAATTGACTGACAAGACCGATTCAGAAGTAATATTCGATATTATTGGAGACCCAAGATTAAAGGGGATTCCCCCGGCTCTGGAAATCCATAAAGATATGCCTTTTATTTATCAGATACACTTCCAGGGCGGCAGCGGTGGTGGCTGGCTGGTACATAGCGATAAAACAATATATAGAAAAATAGATGAAGTCATAAATATAGGGATCTATCTTTATGAATTTTCCATTGACGGCTACATTCTTAAAGAAGATGTCAATGAGTTTCTACAGTTAGCTTATCAGACATACGAAGCCTATTAGGTTAAACTATATTCTTTTCATTTCATCTAAAAAAGCAGGCCTATTCTTATATCTTTCCTTCGGACTATCCGCCAATTCTATTAATTCTTTTTTAAATCCGTTTATTTTTTCATTTGTCTTAAATAATCGACAGTCTCCTGGTAATGTACTCTCCCTGTTCTGCTTTCTGAAAACGGTATGATAAGTTTCCTGTATACTTCAAAATATTCTTTTGAAAACCAGCCGGAAAGATCTTTCCGTACACAATTTTCTTATATCTTCTATGGATATTTCCATAAACTATCTCTCAGAGTTTTTCATATTTTATAATAATTGTTTTCCCTGCATGCGGAGCATCTTTTTGGATTGCTGTAACCTCTTTTCATATACCATTTTTGTTCACTGGCAGTAAAAATAAAATTCCTGCCGCATATTATGCACTTAATCCTGACGTCTTCCAGTACAGGATATTTTCTTGAGTCGATAATCCCCAGCTCATCTCTGCGGGAAAGAATACGGTTTTCATTAAATGATGTATATAAAACATCAAATGGTGAAGATAAAAAAATCTTCTCATTATATTTAAATTCTGAATGTATTCTAAGGTGAGGTGGTTCTCCACACTCTGGTACATAACAATCAACTGACCGGGACGGGCACTCTCTCCTATGGCACACTCTTCCCAGATGGGATAGGTTCTTATCAAAAAGAAAGACTTCCCAGCAGTGATAATATCCACTCATCTGTCTGGCATATTTAGATATTTTTGCTAACTCATCAAGACTATCCACAACAAGACTTATATCAAGGTCGCCCGGGTAAGGATCTCCCCCGGCCACAGAGCCCGCAATTGCTATTTCGAGCACGCTTTTAAGTTTGCTGGCTTTCAAAGCAAAATCACCCGCAGCTTCCCTTAATACTTTATTTTTGTTTTCCCTCACCATTATAAAATGTTGCATGATACTCTAAAAGCTATTATCTTTAATATTCTTAATGGATGATCTAATGCTATCCCCAAAGCGTTCCTGGTACATATCCCGGATCCACAAGTAAACAGGTTTCTTCCAACTCTGGCTCTTATTGGGGATATTCTTTATAAGACTTTTAGGGTTCAGGCCAAGCTTTTTAGCCATTTTTACAGTTTCTGTATTCAAACGTCATCTTTTCCTGGCCTCTTTTCATTTAGCATCTTTATTTTTTTTTCTTTCCGGCCATTAAAACCTATTATAGAACTATTTTGTTATTAAGGATATAATATCTCCTGCTGGTACTCTTGTATTAAACCTGACAGGCTAGATAAAAGTTTTAATCCGGCTTTTTCATCTTATGGATAAAGAACTTAAAGAAAAATTAGATAAAATTAAAAAATTAAAGCATATTGGCAAAGGAACTAAAGGTTTTCAATATTCCGTTGAATTTTCTGAAAACAAAGATGGGGTAATAAAAGTAATTGCTAATAAGGGTGAACTTACATACCAATTAAAAGAATTGCCAGAACTTTATGCTCCTGAACAAAGTTTTAGCCTTGATATACACTGGGATGATGATTACTACATTTCTCTTTTAAATACCATTGAAGGAACAATCAGTTATATTGATGATTCCAATACAGGGCTAACCGATGCAAAAGTTATTTATTCTCTGGAAGAATTGGTTTTCAGACCTGCAATAAAAAGTAATGATATAATAATAAAAGAGATAAATGAGAGACTGCGGTTTCAACTCAGCATTAGTGACTACACCCGTAGCGAAGTTAGAGGGGCACTTAGAAAAGTCCTTAAGTCTGCAAAAAGACATAACCGAACCGGTGGCATCAGGGGTTATTTAGACTTTATTATGCAATTTTTCCCATCGTAAAAAAACGATTGCCTGAGAGATTGTCTCAAGTACTTCATCAAGTACTTCAAAATAATGTTATGCCACATCCTCACGATCTTTCACTACAAGCATTCATTTTTCACCTGTTAGGTGAATTAGAACATTGGCAGATTATATCTGTTTTAAAAGATTATAATAATCGTTATAAGAACCAATCCAGAACCATATTATTTGGCTATTCTATTGTATACCAACAGCACGATAGTCTTTAGATATGCGTATAGAGAAAATTGGTCGGGTAGAATGTATCTGTTTGAAGCGAAGACTTGGGTAATATGGATTCTTTTTGAATTGTACGTATGCCTTCTTTGCCTCTTTCCTTATATTCTTTGGTAATTTTCTATAACATTTCCAAAAACGACAGCTGGTTGCTGATATCATAATTTCTCTATATCCATCGTTTTTGTTTCTCCATCTTTGTGCTCTAAAAGAGTCTCATCAGCAAGCCTATCAAGTATATCTTCAGATCCTGCAAAAGCTTTTTCCAATCTATCTTCTGATTTCAGCTCTTCTATAACCCATTTTGCCAAAGCGTTCTGTTCTACCTCTGGAAGCTTGGATGCTTCTTTAAATGCTCTTTCTAAAAGTTTTGTCATAGTTTCCTTTCCTATAGTATTGATTATATATTTTATCATACCAGTCTTTCATTTATAAGAATTTGCTTCTAGATTTGATAGGTATTTATAATTATATAGAAGTTCAAATTACTTGCATAATAAATTAAGCTTCAACAAAGATTATAATCATAATGTACTTATAAAAATGGAGTTCGAATGTCCCCTTGTTGAGGAAGAGTCGATTCGAATCGTCAAAAGTGGCTCCGTGGGCTGGTCAATGTTGATAACAAATTTCCCTGTTTTAAGTAGAGGAATAAACCAGTTAATCTGGAATATATGGTATCAATCCCTTTCTGTATGCTTCTTTCTGAATCCATAATTCACAGTTTCTAGCATCCACAATAATACCATTTATTTCAATCAACCAGGCATTCAGATTATCTCCTAACCTGCTTGGAAGCGTCCAGTTTGCATCCATTGTATTAATTTTCATAATACTGCGTATCTGTCTTGATTTTTTCCCAACAGTACTCCCTGATATGTTAAACCATTCATATAGTTGCTTTACTTCAAAATAATCTTCTGATGATGGATAAAAAAGAAAATTTACCGTTCCTATCGTGTGAATAATCCCGGATGCCCAGGTTGGTACCTTGGCACTGATTAACGGTGATGGTCTTTTTCTACAAAGAGCAGCACATAGCTGCAGACATATTTGCCTGTACTCTTCATTCAGTTTGACATTGCAAAAATCAGTGATAAGTTCTGCAATTTCATCAAACCTATTTTTCATTTCTTTAGGCACTTTCATACTTTTTTTTACAAGCATTAATTTAATCCTCCCAATTATTTATTTTATTAATATTACTCCCAAGCAGGATATTGATCTGGCGACTTACCTTCACTGCCAACAATTACGGGTTGTAGTAGCAGAGGCGATTTTTTATCAATTTTTAAAAGCTTAATATCAAACCACCATTCATCTCCAAAATCAAAAAGATAAAATATTTTTTGGCCCCTAAAAAGCTTCAGATCAGCAATATTTATTTCATCTGCAGTTTTTCCTTCTTCTTCAACATAAGCGCAATATATGGCCCTTCCAGCTTTACGCCTCCCGCCAATATAAAAGGAATAGAGATGGTCATTGTCAAAATCAAAAGCTTCCTGAATTGCCTCGTGCAGATCAGAAAGATAATGTTTGTGTGATATATTTATCTTTCTCCAAAGACCGCTATGCAAGCTAACTTTAAACGTATAAACCCCGGACCTGTCAAATTCATCTCTGTAAACTACTGTCTTTTTAACCTCTCCTTCAGGAAATAATCTCTTGAATATATCAAATGGATCCTTATCTTTTTGAGGTTTGATCTTTTTTTTCATATGTGAAATCAAATAATCAAGAAACATATTATTCCAGGTCATTAAAGCATCAGTTATGAGAAATCTACTGGCATAGATTCCAAACTCATTTACGATAAAATCTTTTACTGAATTCTTATAAAATGCCTCTTTGTCATCATTTAATTCATAATCTCCAAATCCAAAAAAATTTAAGTGGTAAAAAAATGCAGAATCTTGAGAATAATGCACAAAAATATTAAAGTGATTATCTTTTACGACCCATTGTGATTTTTGTGAATTAGCCAATGCAGCAAGGAACCTATAAAAAAAGTCTACACTCAAAAAGCCGCTGTATTTAATATCAAATTCATATTTTGTCCAGTATGTCTGCAGAAGAAATACATATTTTTCATACATGTTTAAATCTTTAAAACTTTCATTTGCCGAAGTCTTTACCAGTATTGCTTTTCCTTTTTCATTTGCTTTTACATAAAGGCCGCCGGCAAGGGCCAGTGAAAACATAAGATCTACTACTGGATACTGGTACTGAGTATAGTTTGGCTTGCTGACATCTTTTTTATAGTAAAGTATCTGATTTAGCTTGAAGGAATCCTTTTTCCCAATTTCACCTCTTTTTGCAGATAAGTGCGGTTTTTCAGATTCAATAAAATTATTGAATTTGTCAAAATCACCTATAGTTTTTTCGATTAAATCTTCATTACTTATTTTTGCCATATAACTATTCCCCCTTCAATTTACTGCTGTTTTAGTATTCCCGGATCTCCCAGCCTGGAAAATTTTTCTTTATAAATTTTTTCACCTCTTTTATGTCATTCTGATTTGTGCAATGCTCTTTCCATTCATCAAAAACTTTTTCGAAAATCTCTCGGGGGATATCTGTAGCCCAGTCTTTATATTCACTTTCTGACTCTTTTTCAAATTGATAGATGCCCTTCAATATTCCCATACAATGCTTCTTTGCTTCTTTATCCATTTTAAGATCCTGACACTTTGCAAGCTCGTCTAAATATAGCTCTATTGCATCTTCAAACATTTCCCACGCTTTTTCACCTGAATCTACATATCCATATCTTGTAGGACCGGAGTTATTCCAGATTTCTTCAACTTCAAGACTATCTAATTCCCAGAATACTCCATCAGCTACATCTTCAACTATTACTTCCTTAAAATATTCCATTCTTTTATGGAATATTCCCTGAATTCATCGACAGAGACATTTTCAGGTTTTTCATCAAGAATGTTTTCTTCGATATCTTCAATCAGTTTACCTATGGTCTCTGACTGGTCAAGCTCCTCTTTGTTTAAAAATTCAAGGGGCATATTCTTTGTAAGGTCTTTCCATTTTTGCAGGTGCTCTCTGGCGTTGGTCAAAAATAATAATTCTTTGTCGGAAATATGGATTTCGCCAAATGATATCCCCCTGAAATTTGCCCATTTGATCTCATCAACATTACTGCTTTCCCTTACTAATTTAAACCCTCTTACTTTAAGTATTTTATTCTTTATATCTTCCCTGTCAGATATTTTATAATATGTTTTTAAAAACATGAATTCTTTCCCGTCTTTAGTCAGAAGCTTACAATCAGCAGGGTCCTTCTCTTCATGTATAAATAAAAAATAATCCAATAGCACTCTGTAAATAAATATCGGGAAACTATTTATAAATCCGGAAAGCTCTTTATTATCTGCCTTCCTTATCCTTTTTCTGTCCCTTCTATAGAACAGCTTGACAGTAGATATGATATACTCTTTATCCTCCGGGGTAAAAACTAATGGCATGGGACCTTCTATGACAAAAATATCATTATAGGGAATAAGAAGACCTCCAAAAATATCATGTCTGACAGCTTTCTGGCTCAGCTTCTTATCCTTTACCTTATATATATTATTAGTAAATATATCTTCAAAAGTGGTTATAAAAGTACTGCTGTCAATATTTTTTATCTGAAAAAAACCAGCTGTATATTTTTTTACTGATTCCAAATATTTTATTTCATCTGCATCAAAAAGAGTCCGGAAGTTATTCAGACAGTATTCCCATAAAAAGACGTTTTCATTTCCGACCGGATATGCAAATATCTTACAGGCATTTAAAGTAATGTCAAAGAACAAAAAATGTTCGGCCATATGATAAAAATTCTCTACATTCCTATTTTTATAGACTGTCGAATCTGACAGGAAACTTAAGATATCAGAATCTGAAATATCCATTTCAAACTCGGCGGTCTCAACAAGCTTTCCTTTAGCCCTCATCCTTATATTTTGAAATCTGGAATATTCCAGGTCTTCTTTTTCTGCTTCATCGATTTTTAGAAAACAGCACTTCTTATATTTTTTCCCGCTGCCGCAGGTACAGGGGTCATTTCTACCAATATGTTTATTCATGCATTGCAGCCAAAAGTGAAATTTCTATTACAGATGCTTTTAATGATACAATATTTCCGAAATATTAATAGTCTTCTCTCCAGGGTTTTTCTCATTTTTTCCTTATCTGTGATCAGTTTAACACTTTATTTCATTCCAAACATTATAAAAATTTAAAATTAATATTCTACCCTATGTAGCCTACTTGAAAACATGAGCAGATCTAAATAAATCTATTTTCCTTCATATAAATCTTTTAATTTCAATCCATCTGGTAATAGCTGAGAATGAAATCTTAAGTAATACAATTGTAAAGAAGTCTTTAGCAATCGTAAACAGATTATAGTTATAATAATAATCCAAACCATAATACAAATAATTTCATACATTCGTATCTGACAATCCAATATCCTGGCAAAGGAAAACGCTGGCAGAAATTCAGACTGCGTATTTCTAAAAATGATTTATTTACCTCTGAGTATCCTTAAGTGAGGTGGTTTACCGCACCCTGCAGCATAACAATCAATTGATTTTACGGACACTGACTGCAGTGGCATATTCTACCCAATGGCATTAGATTTTTATCAAAAAGAAAGACCTCCCAGCCATGATAGTAACTGCTAATCTGTCTGGCATATTTAGCTATTTTTTTTAACTCATCAAGATTATCTACAATTAGAGCTAAGTCAAGATCATCGGGATAAGGATCACTGCCGGCCACAGAACCCACAATGGCAATTTCAAGGGTACTTGAGAGCTTGTTTACTTTTTTTGTAAACTCATCTGCAGCTGCTTTTAAAATTTGATTCTTATTCTTCTTTATCACTCTTTCTACACCAGAGTACTGGAATCATATAGTTTAATATTTTTAAGCTATATGCGTTTCATTTCATCTCAACGTAATTTATTTAAAGTGTTCATAAATCTTTCAAGATCACCTTTAAGTCCACCGAGGATTATGGGTAATGATAAGGATAAGCTCTTAAACCTTTCCCATTTAAGTTCAAAACCATAAATGTTTCTAAATAGATGACGGAAACGAAGATATTCTTTTAATTTTTCCTATACATCTCTACAAATTATTTGTATCAGACAAATTTCTAGATTATTCTATAAATTCTCAGTAGTATTACACCACTATTCTAGTACCGTTGAACTATTCAATTAATATTATATCCAAATTTAAATTAATTGCATAATATATTAAATTTATAGCTAATAATTTTGAATTAGTTTATTTTGTTTTCCCATCAATTATAAAGAGTCAACTATAGTGAATTTTCATTCTTAAAACTAATGAGAATTATTTAAATTGTTATAGAAACTACTATCAGAGGAATAGGATCTTGGGTAGATATAGAAAAGATAATTAAAAAAACATGAAAATTAAAATTTTCTTCCATAAAATAGAAAAGCTTTGGATTACAAATTCAGCTGGCTTCACGGGCTGGTCTATGTTGATAACATTAGTAATAAGGAATACAGAGAGATAAATATAATTGGAAAGGTTACTGCAGTAAAAGAATTGAATCAAATGGTAGAAAAAGGCATACTGAAGATTGTTGGTAAAGGTAGACCTTTAAGATACGAATTGAACGATTAGTGAACGATGATCATTTATGGATGGAATATATTTGGGTAAAGGCAGGAAAACTCTATGTGTTTGAAAAATCGTTCAAATTGGCTCCGTGGGTTAGTCGATGTTGATAACACTCATATTATATATGATTTATGTAACATACTCTGAATTATTTTTTAAATCTTTAAATGATTTTTAAAAATTGCAGAAATATTAATATTATTATCTTTCCTTCAAAATATAGTATGTTGCTCTTCCTTTTCC
>Ga0209121_10006296_pt1 | contig 10447 bp, 9 predicted proteins | sample Cruoilmetagenom3_FD_187292 | JGI IMG/M metagenome (GOLD analysis project Ga0209121, IMG submission 187292) | Oil polluted marine microbial communities from Coal Oil Point, Santa Barbara, California, USA - Sample 3 (SPAdes) (version 2) | ecosystem: Environmental > Aquatic > Marine > Oil seeps ...
AAAAAGGTAAAAAGGTAAAAAGGTAAAAAGGTAAAAAGGTAAAAAGGTAAAAAGGTAAAAAGGTAAAAAGGTAAAAAGGTAAAACACTAACGCCTCTCCTTAAACGCGCAAGTTTTAAGCTTAGTGTGTTTATCCCTCTGTATTTATTGATAAATCCAGATTACCCGTTACACTGGTTTGTATCGACTTAAAGAACTCTGTTCATGGAAAGAATACTCTTCTTCATGATATGTCTTATCTGCTTGATGTCGCCCTTATCACAAGCAGCTGAGCTTATTGCAAACCCTAGCGTCTCTATTGATTCGCTCTCGGCTTCGAACGCTCGCAATATTTTTACCATGCGCAATCAACATTGGCCTGACGGTAGCCCGATTAAGGTTTTTGTTCTTCGCGACGAAAGCCCCCTTCACAAGCAATTTTCAAAAACAAACTTACATGTTTTCCCTTATAAATTAAGGCGGATTTGGGATAGAAATATCTACTCAGGCACGGGAAATGCTCCCACCACCGTCGATAGTGAAGAAGAAATGATTGAAGCGATTGCTACACATCCCGGTGCTATTGGCTACGCTAACCAAGGAAGTGACTATGTGCGTATTATTAACATTTATTAACCATCGTCGTTGGGCTCTAATTGCCATATTTAGCTCATGTCTAATTGGTATCAGCCCTGCTCATTCATTTGAACCTTTAGATGACTTTCAAGTTCATGGCTTTGCTAGCCAAGGTTATTTCTTAACCAGCGACAACAATACTTATGGTGAAAGTAGCAAACAGCACGGAACGCTGGGCCTAACCGAAACAGGCATTAACGTTTCTTTCATCCCTTTCAATAACACCCGACTCGCTATGCAGGGCATATATCGACACGCAGGCGATGTCAGCGAAGAAGCCCGTCTTGATTATGCCTTACTGGATTGGACCTTTATAGACTCCCAATCTCTACAAATGGGACTACGCTTAGGCCGTGTAAAAAATCCATTTGGCTTTTATAATGAAACCCGTGACGTTGCCTTTACCCGACCTTCTATAACCTTACCCAGCATATACTACGAACGCTCTCGCAACCTAGTCCTCAGCACTGACGGCGCACAATTTTATGCCGATAAGGCATTGAGCATCGGCAATGTATCCTTTCAATTTAATTTTGGGGAATTAGGCGATGACTTAAAAGAGCTTGAAATCGCTATTTTGACATTTGATGCGCCTGGCCACTTGGAAAATAAACCCAGCTACCTGGGTAAAATTGGATATGAAAGCACCAGTGGTGCAACTCGCTTAGCATTTAGCTATTCGAATGCTGACATGGAATACAAACCCGGCCAAGGAGACTTTTTTGATAGCGGTGATTTGAGTTTTAAACAATTTGTTTTGTCCGCCCAGCATCGCTTTGGCGACATCACGTTAACGGGAGAATACCTAAGACAAGAAAATATTTTTGAAAACTTTGGCCCTTTCTATCCTGATGTATCCCCAACCACTGAAAGCTACTATCTTCAAGGAGATTATCAGTTCAGCAGCCGCATTAAAGGCTATGTTCGTTATGACGCTTTGTTTTTAGACAAAAATAACCGAGATGGTAAAGAAATCATCCCTAATACACCGCGTAGTGCTGCTTTTGCTAAAAGTTATATGCTTGGACTACAGTGGACTCCCTCGCACCAATGGCAGCTTCAAGCTGAATACCATAGAGTTAACGGCATAGCTTCACTGTCTTTTGCTGACAACCCCGACCTTTTCGCCACAAAGCAGCATTGGAACGTATTTTCACTCCAATTGTCGTACCGGTTTTAAATTTGCTAAAGCAAATCTCAAGACCTTATGAATGACATACAAAAACCATTTTTTAGCATTAAATGGAAAGCGCTGCTGTTATTTATTGCCTTGCTTAGCCTTTCACATGCCATCCAATATGCTATCAGTTATAAGCAAATCGTTGATCAATCTGAGCGCCAACAGCATCACGAACAGCAACTCCAGCTAGCCATCATTAAGACACTTATTAGCCAGTCTGCTCGATTAATTGAGCAAATTGCCGAATTAAACGTAACAGCCTATAACCAATCGCCTACTCATATTGAAGAGCATATTGCCACTTCATTAGAACAGCAATGGGATAATTTACAGGCCAATTGGGGGCTAACATCTATCTTTCTTTACAACCAAGAAGGCCAACAAAAATCCAGCTGGGGACTCAATAGCCCAGGACTTTTCTCAAAAAGTGATTTAGAAACAGCCATTCAAACAGAGCAACCCATGGATAGACTGCTTTGTTTAGCACAATGTTACCAAATAGTTTACATCCCCATCTTAACCGGCTCGCTCACCGACCAACATACTGTGCTTGTTTTTGTACGCTCACTCGCTGACATCATTATCACATTCAAAGAGGCAACACGTACAGATATTGCTATTTTAAAACCGGCTTTAATCACTAAAAGCAGTTCAAAAAATCCGCTAACGATTGCCGCTAGCACCAACCCTAAAAGGCTAGAGCAGCTTTTAAAAAAACTATATAAATACCACCCGAACGAAGCACTCACCCATTCCCAGCCCTATCATCAGGTTGTGGGTGACCAACAGTTTAGCTTACGCCTATTTGACTTAGGCAAAGCATCCGATCGTAACCGCCCTTACCTTCTACTGGCTACCGACCTGACCGATGAATATTTATTGATCTCAGAATCAAAAAAAGACGCCCTTTACGCCATCCTACTTGCACTGGTCATCTCATCATTTGTTATTTTAGCTATTTTACTAAAACAAACTCAGAGGCTTATTACCATTAGCAACGCGTTACCTGCCTTATCTAAGGGGGACTTCCAACAAGCCAAACATTATCTGCAACAAGCGAAACCCCATAGAAGACAAGATGAATTTGATATTCTTGAAGAGTCGGCCATTCTGGTTACTGAGCAATTAGAAAAAGGCAGCCGGCTTATTAAAGAAAAGGAAGAAAATCTTATTTGGCTAGCAGACCATGACTCACTTACAAAACTGTTCAACCGTCGTCGTTTTCAGGTTGAATTTGAACAGCAGCTAAAAATTGCTCAGCGCTACAAGAGCACTGGCGCTATTCTCTACTTAGACCTTGATCAATTCAAATATATCAACGATACGAGTGGTCACAGCGCTGGTGACATTTTACTGAAACAAGTCGCTGAAACACTCCAGCAAACGATTCGCTCATCTGACATCTTAGCCCGTTTAGGTGGCGATGAATTTGCCTTGCTTTTACCTGATATTGATGCTCATGGCGCCTCTCAACTCGCACAAAAAATAAACACTCAACTCCGTTTAATCCACCTTGAATCTAACGGCGTACAGCATAATATTAGTGCCAGTATTGGTATTGCAATATTTCCAGAGTATGACTTAAGCGCGCAAGATTTAATGTCAAACGCTGACATTGCGATGTACCAAGCTAAAGAAAGTGGCCGCAGCAAATCACATGTTTACTCTCACGAAGAACAAACAAAAGAACTATTAAAAACTCGTCTTCTATGGAAAGAGAAAATTGAAGCGGCACTCGAAGACAATCGTCTCATTTTACATTTTCAGCCTATTTTAGATATTAAAAGCAATAAGATTTCTCATGTTGAAGCCCTTGTTCGTATGATTGGCCTTGATGACGAACTCATTATGCCCAATGATTTTATCCCTATCGCCGAGCAATCTGGCTTAATCAATCAAATAGACCATACTGTTTTAAAATTAGCATTCCAAACGCTGCGTTTGTTAAAAAAGCAAAACAACCCCTTAAAGCTTTCCGTTAACTTATCCGGCAAAGCCTTTAACAATGTTCCACTTATTAGCTACCTTAAAGCCGAGCTAGGTAAACACGATATTGATGCTGGAAAATTAATAATAGAAGTTACTGAAACCACTGCTGTTGCTAACTTTAGCACCGCCGTTGAATTGATGAACGACATCAAAGCAAGCGGTGCAAAATTTGCCCTCGATGACTTCGGGGTTGGCTACGCATCCTTCTTTTATCTTCGCCAATTACCCGTTGATTATGTAAAAATTGACGGTTCTTTTATTAAAACATTAGAAAAACATCAGGAAGACCAAGTGCTTGTTAAAGCAATTTCTGAAATTGCTCATCTCTCTGGTTTAAAAACAATTGCAGAGTTTGTAGAAAATCAAGCTATTCTAGACTTACTTGAAACGTATAATATTGATTATGCTCAGGGCTACCATATCGCTAAACCCTCTGCGGAGCTCCCTAAAAACTGATCAACTGTTAACTACCATAGCGTTTAAATATTGAATAATTTTCCTTTAAAAAACATCAGCTTAGTAGCCGGGCCTGTCCTGTCTGGTCTACTATTTTTCTATTTACAGCACAGCTTACCTGAGCCTATCAGCATCACCGCAGCTATCGCTGTTTGGTGCGTGGTCTGGTGGATATTTGAACCTGTCCCCATTCCAGTTACCTCGCTTTTACCCATCGCTATTTTTCCACTCACAGGCGTGTTAACCAGCGAACAAGTCGCCGCCGCCTATGGTAATAAATTGGTACTGTTATTGTTAGGTGGCTTTTTACTGTCTACCGCTATTTCTCACTGCGGCGCCCATCGACGTTTAGCACTGACCATGGTCCATTGGTTTGGCAGTAATAACCCTAAACGATTAGTGATGGGCTTTATGGTCGCCGCCGCTACGCTTAGCATGTGGATTTCAAATACTGCCGCTACACTTATGTTATTACCCGTTGCCTTAGCCATTATAAATAGCAGCGACAATAAAACACTCTCCTTGCCGTTATTATTGGGCCTAGCTTATGCGGCCAGTATCGGCGGCATCGGCACACCTATTGGCACACCGCCCAATCTTATTTTTATGCAGGTGTATGAGGACAACACCGGCTTACAAATCAGCTTTACTCAATGGATGATGTGGGCCTTGCCTCTGGTGATTATTCTAACGCCTATTGTCTGGCTTTGGCTGACACGGAACTTGCGTAACGAGGGTGATTTTCATTTACCCAAGGTTGGTGAATGGAGCACCCATGAACGTCGAGTGATGATCATATTTGGTCTTACTGCCTTATTATGGATTACCCGCCGTGAACCTTTTGGTGGTTGGAGCGGCTGGTTAGCCTTGCCTCAAGCCAATGATGCGTCCGTTGCACTGCTCGCCGTTATTGCTTTGTTTGTCACGCCGAATGGCAACAAACAAAAGTTATTGGATTGGAAAACAGCGCAGCAAGTACCCTGGGGTATTTTATTATTATTTAGTGGCGGGATTTGCCTAGCCAAAGCGTTTGTTGTTTCTGGCCTCAGCACTCAATTGGGCGAGCAGTTATCAACCGTTACTTCATTCAGCGTCATTGCCATGATTGCCATTATCGCTTTAAGCGTCACCTTTATGACCGAAGCGACCAGCAATACAGCCACCACCGCCATGCTTATGCCAGTACTTGCCGCCACAGCCATTAATGCGGATTTAGATCCATTACTGTTAATGATCCCTGCCGCCTTTAGTGCTAGCTGTGCCTTTATGCTACCCGTTGCCACCGCACCTAACACCATCGTATTCAGCAGTGGCCACATTCATACAGAGCAAATGGCAAAAGAAGGCCTTATCTTGAACCTTATTGGCGCTGCGGTTATCACCTTAATTTGCACAGCACTATTTGCCTGACATGGTTGAATGAAAACTATCCTTTATCTAGTAAGCTTCATATGGCTGAGAAAACAGCCTGTTTGTGTATAATAACCTTTGCGCATCACGGCTTGTCTAAAAAACCTTAAATTAAAGAGACCATTATGGATAACAAAATCATACAAATAATTTTAGCCATATTTCTTCCTCCAATAGCTGTATTTCTAAAGCATGGAGCTGGAAAAGACCTCATTATCAATATAGTGCTATGTGTGTTTTTCTTTGTACCAGGAATCATTCACGCTCTCTGGTTAGTCACTAAATAGCTCGACCCAGCATTAAGCCAAGTATTTTGCCTAGAAACTTAACCACCTACGTTTCTAGGCAAGTACTCGGCGAGCTTTTGCCCAATACAGCACTAACGCTTACTGTGTTAAAACATAGCGCTAATCATTCGCTAGAAAGAAGGTCCTTTATAATGGCAACTCTCATATAACTTCATCCGCATCCACCATTGAGCACACAATCCTTAACCACACCTTTTAAATCGCCTGTTTTTAGGATGATGTGGATTGCCATGACCATTTCAAATATTGGCACTTGGATGACAGAAATTGGTACCACTTGGTTAATGGCCTCTATGCCAACCTCTGATCTTTATATCGCTTTAATCCAAACAGCCATCACCTTGCCCTTTTTATTGTTGGCCTACCCATCGGGCACCTTGGCCGATTTAATTGACCACCGCCGGATGTTGCTGATCCTACATATCGTGCTGTTTATCACCGCAAGTGCTTTAGCAATCAGCGCTTTTTATGACCTAGTTACACCTTTAAGCTTACTGTTATTTACCTTTGCCTTAGGTGCAGGCAACGCGATGATGCGGCCTGCTTGGGCGGCAAGCGTGCCTGATTTTGCTCCAAGAGAGGTATTGCCTAGCGCCATTACTCTCAACACGTTAAGCACTAATATTACACGAGCCATCGGCCCTGCTATTGGTGGGTTTATTGTTTTTCAATCTGGGCCAACGGGGGTGTTCATCCTTAACGCCGTTTCGTTCACCGGCTTAATTATTGCCTTAGCCATTTGGAAACCAGAAAAATTAGATAACCCATCCGCTCTTCCCGTTGAGCGATTTTTTGGCGCTTTTAAAGCAGGCTTACGCTACACACGAAACGTACGCTCATTACGTCTCACATTATTTCGAAGCGCTATGTTTTTCTTTTTTGCTAGTGTCTCGTGGGCTTTATTGCCTATTATTGTTATTCGCGAAATGAACATGGGGGCGCAAAGTTTCGGTGTTTCAATGGCTGTGGTTGGCTTAGGCACCATTCTAGGTGCTTTCTTATTGCCTAAATTTCATCGCCTGCTAACACGCAATCAAATTATTTCGGTATCAACTATTCTGCTATCGCTACCCTTAATGCTCTTAGCTTATATCCCAAACTTATACACATTAGGATTAACTTTAGTTGCGCTTGGTAGCGCATGGATTTCTAGCTTTTCATCTTTTATTTTAGCCGCACAAATGGTGGTACCCAATTGGGTACGTGCACGAACAATCTCCCTCGTAATGCTGACCTTTGGCGGTAGCATGGCATTTGGTAGCTTAACGTGGGGAACCTTGTCAGACCTCTATGGTTCGAGCACTTCAATGTTTATTGCTTCCAGTGGCTTATTGCTAACCTTGCTATTAAGCCGCCGTTTTGCACTCGCAAATGATAGTTTAGATCCCTCCGCCACGATACAATGGCCCATAGCCATTGCTGAAGATTCTGTTCCAGGCAATAAAGGCCCTGTGATGGTCACTATCCAGTACCAGATCCCCGAAGGTAAAACGGAGGAGTTTCTCTGTTTAATGAAAAAGCTACGGGTTATTCGAAAAAGAAATGGTGCCTATTTTTGGCAGATATTTCACGATGCCAATGACCATCATTTATTTTCTGAGGTGTATATGTCTGAATCGTGGAATGAGGTCTTACGCCAACGAGATCGAATGACCTATGCTGAAATGTCTATTCGTGATCAAGTTATGGCTATGCACGTTGGAGACGATACACCTGCCACTTCAATTCAAATTGCAGGTAAAGCTTAAATGACTAGCCTAATACCGATGGTTTTAATCCTCTCCGCAGGTGTGGCATGGCACAAATTTGAACCCGGTGGCATCACTACACAACAATTAAGAAGCACCCTAAGTGCTTTAGTCGTTAACTTATTAGCACCCACTTTAATTTTATATGTCATTCTAACAACACCTCTTAAAGAAGAGCTCTATCAAGTTCCCATTACCGGCCTGATCACCATCAGTATCTGTTTAGGCCTGAGTTTAATACTGTTCTCCTTGCTTCTTCGTGCGGACTACATCACCCGCCCCCAAGCTGGCGCATTAGTTTTAGCCGCTAGCTTTGGCAATGGAATGGGAATTTCCTTACCGGCTGTTGAAGCCCTCTTTGGGGCTGATATGGCGAGTATTCCTTTAATTTATGACTTGCTGGCGACCGTACCGTTCGTTTGGGTTGGCGCCGTATTGATTGCCGCGCACTTTGGCACTCGCATAGCTGGCGGCCATCTTGGTCGTGAGCTGCTACTAATGCCTCCAGTTTGGGCTATATTGATAGCCTTAGTGCTTCGATACTTTCAATGGGTCCCCCACGAAAGCATCATTCAAGCTTTTAAAATGATGGGGCTAGCGACCGTTCCCATGTTACTGCTGATGGTCGGGGTGAATTTCAGAATCAGTAGCTTTAAATATGTTCTTTTAACAATTCCGGCCATGCTAATTAAGCTTATTATTAGCCCAGCCTTAGCCTTCGCGACTGGCGCGCCCGTTGGCTTGGCTGGTGAAGTATTAATTATCACCAGCATTACTGCTGCTGCGCCACCGGTTATCGTTGGCATTGCATTAGCCGATCGCTTTAAACTAGACTCCGCTCTTTTTTGTACCGCCCTAACGCTGGGAACCGCAGGCTACCTCCTGTTAGCCCCCAACCTTTCAAATTATTTAACATCTTGGTTATGAATACACTTAAAAAAACGCTCTGGGGCGGCATCTGGTTAAGCTTTGCAACCGGTATTGCAGCTGCTATTACGGTCACCAAAGCCAGCCCTGCTTTATTAGAAATACAAAAAGAATTGCCGCTCAGTGTTATTCAAATAGGCTGGATCATGTCATCAGCTGCCTTAGCGACCGTTTTTTTAGGCATTTCTGTTGGTTCTTTATCGCACAAGTACGGTCCTAAAAAAGTACTGCAAATGGCTTTAACGCTTATTATCCTTTCCGCAAGCTTTAGTCTATTTATCAATTCAGCGAACGAGCTTATCATCGCCCGTGTGGTTGAAGGGGTTGCCATTCTCTTGGTCTCTGTTGCGGCGCCAACATTGATTTCGCACCTATCTAAACCTTCTGATATGGGATTAACCATGGGCGTTTGGGCTTTGTGGATGCCGGCCGGAAGTGTACTGGCTTTTTTAATTTCACCACTTATTTTAGAGTGGTTGGGTTGGCGCTGGCTTTGGGGCTCTACCGCCTTTATTGCTCTTCCTTTATTGCTCTTATCAATAAAGCTACATGACCCAACACGCGCTGTTGCAAAGGCTGTGAATGAAAGGTTATCTCGACCAGTTGTTTATAAGGCTATTCTCTTGGGGTTGATATTCACCTGTTTTATTGGCTCTTTTATTAGCATGCTGACCTATCTGCCCACTTATCTCATGGACACTTATCAGTTGAACTCCAGTATTGCGCTTTTAATCACAACAGTTCTACCCGCTTTTATTATTCCCGGTAATTTATTGAGTGGCTTTCTGATTCATCGAGGCGCCTCTTGTTTTCAACTGATGACTTACCCCGCCGCCGCCCTTATATTAATCATCACCTTATTAATACACACTCACTATCCTGCTGAAATTGGTTTAATGTTACTCGCCCTAATGGGGCTCTTTTTAGGCATGATACCCACCGCCATTTTTGCGCTCAGCCCTCGTGTGGCAGAAAAGCCCATTGATACAGGGCGTGTTATCGGCATCGTTATTACCGGGCAAGGGCCAGGAATATTACTTGGCCCACCGATAGCAGGGTTTCTACTTAGTGAACAATATAATTGGCAAAACCTATACCCCTTCTACCTTACCTTAACCCTTGGCATCATCTTTTTAGTTGGACGTTTAAAAAAATGCCACGCTGAAGCCTAATCACTCTTCATGTAGCGCTTGGATAGGGTCCAAATTTGCTGCCTGCCCAGCGGGGGCAACACCTGCTATTAGGCCTATGAGTGCCGACATAAAAAGCGCTAACCCTAAAAAGAAAAAGTTATAGCTAACCGGTAAGGCAGGTAAGAAAACGTGGAACAAGCCGGTCATTATAAGCAGCAGTAACAGCCCAAGTAGCCCACCCATGAGAGCTAATACAATCGCCTCACCTAAAAAAATTGTTTTTATCCACGCTATCGCGGTATAACGCCAATTACTCAAACTAGGGGTAAATTCTTTTAGCAGCTATTGTTTTAATCGATCTTATAGGGACACCTTATTGCCATCAATAACTGTTTCAGTCGGCAGTCTATGCATATTTTCTTGTCGTTGTATCACCACGTCTACGTCTGCACTATAAGCCATTAATAATTGCTTACCCTGCTCTGTATTGACCAACGTAACTCTATCCATCGTTCGCGCCTACTTTTCCAAGCCTTTTACAGACGGCGCTATTAGTGACAAGGGCCAATCAAGCGCCCTTTTGGTCACCGATACTAAACTCACCGTTACCGGCTTATCCTCTTTAAAAGAAAACCAAGCTAGCGTCAGAAATACCAGCACAATAAGGCCTATCATCACTTTA
>Ga0209121_10006297_pt1 | contig 10447 bp, 7 predicted proteins | sample Cruoilmetagenom3_FD_187292 | JGI IMG/M metagenome (GOLD analysis project Ga0209121, IMG submission 187292) | Oil polluted marine microbial communities from Coal Oil Point, Santa Barbara, California, USA - Sample 3 (SPAdes) (version 2) | ecosystem: Environmental > Aquatic > Marine > Oil seeps ...
AGGTGACAGGTTGAGAGAAAGGATATGTTCACTAAAAAGAGCATAAAGTGCCCATAATATTGATCCTGTAAGCAGTGCACTTGCAGCTTTTTCAATTTTTATCGGATGTTCAAGCGCTATAGCAGTATAGCCCAGGATGAAAATAACAACCATCAGTAGAAACATAACTCCTATGATTTAAATTAAGGTATTAAATAAATGATAGATTTAATAAAGGGACAAAAATAGTTTTATTTTTTTATTCTTCAATGATCTCAGTATCTTCTTCCTGTTTCATTTCACTTTTTTTCTTTTTAAAGAGATCGCTGAACCTGTCAAAACTTTGTCTGAAGAAAAAACCAAATCCCTGTGTGTATGGCGCAGTTTCGTATACCATGTTGTCATTTGATCTGTTAAAGACCTTGAATCGTATCTTTTCAGTAATTTTGACTTCAACATCAAAATCACCTGTTATTTCATTAGTTGAGGAACTTGTCTGCTGACTACCAGATTCACCACCCACATCGAAATTACCATTTATTACAACCCGGTCATTTAATAATTGGGTTGACAGGGCAACTTCAACCTCATGCGGGCTTATCTCATTTCCCGGTCTGTAAGCAAAACCAATATCAAAATCATTACTTATCTGTGATAGCCAGTTGCTAAGCTGGTTTGATAACATTTCAGTAGTGGTTACACCCATAGCCGAGGCCCCGGCATTTGTTGTATTGAGTGATACTCCTGAGATAGCAGGATCGGGGTAGAAGCTGTTCATTACCAGCAGATAAAGGAATTGTCTGCTCATCTCTTCTTCTGAATCTATAGCTGCCCTCAGGTCAGTACGCATTGATTCATCAGCAGTGGGCAGGTAAATATCAAAACTGATTATAGGATTTACCAGCTGACCACTCATATTGAGATGGCACTCAACAGGTATACGGGCTGAATAGGCCTCATCCTGGAAAAGATCCTCAAGTGAAGCTTTAAGCTTATATATGGCCTTGGCATCGACATTTGCATTCATAATATCCCCATTCCATGATATAGTACCGCCTTCTTCAACTACAAACTTTTTGTTGAAAATGTTTCCAAGGGTAAGCTGATAATAACCATTCTCAATTACATAATCACCAAAAATGGTAAAGTCTCCTTCTTCGTCAATAGCCATGTTCAGAGTACCGGTACCTTGTGCTTTCATCATATCTCCGAGCCTGGAATCAAAAACCAGCTGTACCTCTGCGTCAGATGTAACCTCCAATTCAAAATTGAGAGATATTGAACTATTATTCTCCCTGTTCAGCAGGGGCAGATTGATAGGTATATGCTTATCCTCCTTATCATCCTTATCCCGGAAACTGATAAATGTATAATCACTTATTTCTTCTCCGGCACTAAGTGGGATAAACATCCTGGTATTTCTTTCAGTTCTGGCTGATATATTGAAATCCAGATCATTTGATGGTCCATCAATTGTTATTACTCCGGATGCATAAGCCGTACCATAGAACAGGCTGTTATCTTTCTGCCGCGTATCAAGTACCAATATATTATCTGCATCAATACGCAGGTCAACATTAAATTCTTTGAAACTATTATGTGAAACAAACCCATCGATAACAGCATTGTTATCCTTGTTGTCACTGAGTGGTATATTATTAAAGACTATTTTATTATTATCAAATCGAATACTGTCTGAAAACATGAAATTTGTTTGGAGATAATCAATGGTCATTGAAGCCTGATCGGCCATAACACTTCCCAGCAATGAAATATTTCCTTCATCACTAATTATTTCTACCTTGCCTGATCCCATGCCATCAACCTCAGAAGCAAAAGACTTCAGGAAAAGGTTAAGTATATCCAGAGGCATATCATCAACAGCAGCAAGTAAATCAAGATATTTCTTCGAAGGATCATACCTGCCATCAACACTGAATGTATTCTTGCCAGCAATGTTATTACTTAAGCTTATTCTTGCTTCCTTAATGTCATTGTCCCACTCCGATAATATTTTTATATCACCATGCTCATTATCATTAAGCTTGAAATCTTTGATCATTATGTCTGTCTCAAACATAGGCTCATTATAAATATCGGTGAGGAGTATTTCCCCCCTGAGCAAGCCTTCAAGTATGAAGTCGATTTTTTTTGAGTCTTCATATACCTGTTCTCTTTTAAGATTATTGAGGCCGGCAAGATTCAAACCGTTGAAACTAATGGTTATACTGTCAGATGAGTCTTCAGATACTTTTCCATCAATCATAAAGTATTCATCTTCACAACTTACCATGAGCCTGTTAATACTTATAGCATTGGAATCCAGAACGACATTACTGCTGTCAATATTCCACAATTTATCATTGATGATTATGCCGACTGGTAAAACAGCAAGATCAAGTTTTGTGTGTTTATTATCAGGTTTTGTGAATTTACCTTTTGCTGTAAAAGTTCCTTTATTTTCAATTTCACCTGCATTATCCCAGTCAACATTGATATTGAAAGTGTCGATATTTGTTTCTGACCTGATGCCAAATTGTTCAAGTTTAAATCTGTTAAACAGGTTCAGTTTTTCACCGTATAGCTTGAATACCATGCTGGTATCAATTATTTCACAATTTATTTCAGGCACAATAAGGCTGTTAAGCTTGTAAATGATATAATCTCCATTGGCTGCCATGCTTATCTTCCCCCCGGGATTTATCCTTCCTTTTATATTAAAATTGGGTGAGAGCATTAAACCGGTTTTGAAAAATTCATTGATGCGGTCTGTATTTTTAAATCTAATCTCATAATCGAAATCATTCTTTCCGGTGAGATTTTTTTCCTGGATGCTAAGCAGTGAAGGGAAAATAATTGATGTTGCGGATTTCATATCTGCAGCAATAGTGGAAAGGTCGTATATACCCCTTATGTCGGCATCAACATAATCGGTTCGTAGGTTGATACCCAGTGTGGAACTGTCAATATTAAATGCACTGATGCTGCAATTATACAGATCGAACTCATCCCTATTCCTGGTAAGCTTAGAGTTTAAAAGCCTAATATCACCGCTAACATTATCTATGCTATTACCAGTAAAGCTTGCCGTAAGCAGCATGGATAAATTGGAAAGGCTATCAGCTTTATCAATATTGAGGTCAAAAAGGTCGGCTTCAAGCAGGTTCAGGCTGAAATCTACAACAGGCACATCATCTGTAAAATCAAACCGGCCAAGTAAATCCATCTTCAGTTCTTCAGTATTTGAACTAACAGTTCCATCCCATATTTTATCAGTTACCAGTCCACTGATCTTAATATCACGATAGGTATAATTATTAAATTCAAGACTGTTTATATTTGCTTCAATATCAGCCCTGAAATTCTTAAATGATTTTGATGTTCCCTCTACATCAAGGTTAGCTGACAGTGAGCCCAGGATATCTTCGAGTTCTAATATTTTACCCAGTTCCAGTGAGCGTGCCTTCAGTGTTCCTTTGTAGCTAAAAGTACTTGAAGTATCGGGCCTGAAAAGAATATCTGTGGAAACTGATCCAAGTTCAGTATTTAGAGTGCCATATGTTACAAAATCCTGGATAAAACCTGTGAAATTACCATTAAAAGAAATAGCTCCAAGGTTCCTGAATTTATTTACGGGGACCATATCGCTAACACCGGGTATCCCTATCTCAGAAATGTCACATGTGGTTGTAGTAAAACTGCCTACCTGAATAAACATAAAAGTATTATTTATATCGGGTAAGCCGGAAAAATCAAAATCACATATAAGCATAGTACTGTCTGAATAGGATAAAATAATATCCCTGCCATTAAGTTCTTCAACAGTACCATTTACCCTTCCTGAGAACATAAAATCCTTATCCATACCTCTAAGCGGTTTGACAAAATATGCAAGGTCAGATAAAGAGATCTGTGAGCTCTGCATGGCGAGATTAATATTTGCATCACGATTGAAATTTATATCACCACTATTACCAATTATGTCTATACCTATTATTTCAGAATTAATAAAGCTTTTCGATGTCCTGATGATGGGATCAATCAAATGGTATTTCCCGTTCTCAATCTGCACTTCAGTAAACATATTCTGCACATCAAAACCCTCTCCGGTTGAAAACGATAAGTCAGAAATTCTTAATGAAACATTTTTATAATGCTTATTAAGTTTATCAAGGGTGAGATTAAGATCTGAAAGGGATACATTGTTTATATCAAAATATTTTGCTGTATCAGGGCTTTTGCCTGACCTGTAATTCAGTTTTCCATCTTTTATATTTATCTGCCTGATAAGAAGGTCTTTATTTCTCCTCGCTGTGTCTTCATTTGTAATTAACCGGGCAAAGTACTCCAGGTTTAATATATTATTAGTGTCGGGCCTCAGTTTAATTACGGGGCTATCAATATCAACACGCCCCAGGTTTATCAACCTGTTTTTCCTGTTTATTTTCCTTATTCCTGCTTTAACCATTGGGGAATACAACATGGTATCAGCAGTATTATCCTTTAACAAAAGATCTTTTATTTCAATTTGATTGAAGAAGGTAAATCTTATATTATCTGCAAAAAGCTCTATTTCATTATTCTTTGAGATTCTGGCTGACAATCTTTCGAATAACCAGGTCTGGACCGAAGTATTCCTGAGGGCTAAAAAACCAAGAACAGCAAGGATTATTATTACCAGGATTGTTAACAGAGGGATTTTATATATTTTCTTAATTTTGTCCATTATTTAGTGCATGCACAAATGATGTTCCAAAAATAGCTTAAAAAACTGAAAAATAAAGATAAATGCCGGTTACTATACTTGCCATTGAATCATCCTGTGACGATACTTCAGCTGCTATTGTCAGGGATGGTATTCTTCTTTCCAATTTAATTGCAGGGCAGGAAGTACATAAATCATACGGGGGTGTTGTACCGGAGCTGGCATCCAGGGCTCACCAGGCAAATATTGTTCCCGTAGTTGACCGGGCCATTAATACAGCAGGTATATCCAGGGAAGATATTGACGCTATAGCATTTACACGGGGGCCGGGCTTACTGGGATCACTTCTGGTCGGGACTTCTTTTGCCAAAGGATTTGCCCTTGCAATGAATAAACCTCTTATTGAGGTTAATCATCTTCATGCACATATACTTTCCCACTGGCTAAAAGAAGAAGATAAAGTAAGCAACACTCCCCGTTTGCCATTTTTATGCCTCCTGGTATCAGGTGGCCATACTCAGCTTATTGTTGTCGACAATAATATGAAGCTTAAAGAGATTGGATCAACTATTGATGACGCTGCAGGAGAGGCTTTTGATAAATGCGCCAAGGTCATGGGTATGCCTTATCCGGGAGGACCTCTCGTTGATAAACTGGCAGCATCAGGAAACCCGGATCGCTTTGTTTTTTCTAAACCAAGAATTAAAGGACTTGACTATAGTTTCAGTGGACTGAAAACCAGTTTCCTTTATTTTTTGCAGGATTCTATAATGGAAAACCCTGAATTTATTGAAGATAACAGGAATGACCTCTGTGCTTCTCTTCAGAAAACTATTATAGATATCCTGATGGATAAACTGGTAGAAGCTGCCAGACAAACAGGAATAAAAGAAATTGGTATTGCCGGAGGTGTAGCAGCTAACAGCGGATTGAGAAATTCACTCAGTAATATGGCCGATCATTATGGATGGAATACATCCCTGCCTGAATTGAAATATACTACCGACAATGCTGCTATGATTGCAATTACCGGTTATTTTAAGTATCTTAATAAAGATTTTACTGGCCAGGATACAGTTCCTCGGGCAAGGTTTAATATTTAATGTATTCCGGATGATTGAGAAGGACATGACAATTCTGATTGTGGGTGCTGGAGCTATAGGCGGTATTTCTGCTGCTATAATCAAGAACGCAGGTTATAATGTTGAGATAGTCTGTAAATACGAAGAATACAGGGAAATTATAATAAACAAAGGCATAGTGGTAAAAGGTACCAGGGGAGAATTCAGGGAGAAGATCAATGCCTTTACCTCATTAAAAGATATCACCGAAAGAAAGGATATTATATTGCTGGCAGTTAAAGCGACAGATCTGCAGGAAGTGGCTGAAGACCTGAAACCATTGTTGAAGAATGACAGCCTTGTAATATCAATGCAGAATGGTATTTGTGAACCCAAACTTGGCAGGATTCTGGGTAATAGCCACATCGTTGGATGTATAGTGGGCTGGGGAGGTACTATGAACAAACCCGGTGAACTGTTTATGACATCTGAGGGTGATTTTGTCATTGGATATACTGACAGACCGGTTGATAACAGGCTAGACGAAGTAAAAAAGATACTGGGTACCATACTGCCGGTACGTATAACGGGTAATATGATGGGACACTTGTACTCAAAGCTGATCATTAATGCCTGTATCACATCGCTGGGAGCAATTACAGGATTACTCCTGGGAAAGATGATGAGAACACCCAAAGCAAGGAAACTGTTCATAGAGATAATTCGTGAAGCTATTGAGCTGGCAAATGTTCTCCAGATAAAAGTTGAAGATTACGGAGGCAGACTCAATTATTATGAATTTGTTAGTGACGATAAAAATTTTGCCGAGATAAGAAGGCATATTCTATTATTCTTTATGGGTTTGAAGTACCGTCGCTTGAAATCATCATCACTGCAATCCCTGGAGAGAGGTAAACTAACTGAAATTGACTACCTGAATGGTTATATCTCGTCAAATGGGAAGGAATATGGTGTGCCGGCATTCCTAAATGAAGCTATTGTTAATATGATCCATGAAATTGAGGATGGTAAAAGAAATATTACACCTTCTAATCTGAATGAGGAAGTGTTTAAAAAATATTACTGATAAAGGTTTCATTTTAATTAACCGATAACTATATTAGCAGTAAATACTAATATGGATCAGATATACATAGAGTCAACAAAAAGTTCACCTGAGATAAGCCTTAATCCCACAGGGACACTCAGGTTTAAAGGGCGTTCAATTCATGAGAATGCCCAGGATTTTTTTGAATCTGTAATAAGCTGGGTAGGAAAGTATATTAATGATCCGGCCGATACAACATTTGTGGATATACAGCTGGAGTATTTTAACAGTGCTACTGCAAAGTATATAATCGTAATGCTTCAAAAACTCAAAGAGGTAAGATTAAAGGATAAGAAGTATTATGTAAACTGGTTTTACGAAGAAGGTGATGAAGATATACTGGAAAGGGGCGAATATTTTGCCTCAGTCCTGGATATGGAGTTTAACTTCGTGGAAATCTCCTGAATTTTTAATAATCAAATATTTTATTCCTGCACAGAAGGATTGCCTGTTTTTCCCATAAAGGCAATAGCATTGGTACTTGTTTCCCTGATCAGATAAAGGAATGGCCTATCCAGTTTTATCATGAAAGGGTCAGCAGGTTGAGTAGATGTAAATTCAATCATTACAACCGTGGCAGCAGCTGCTTCTGTACCTTCCTCATTTGTTTCAATGAAAGTCTGGTGTAATACCTTACTGATAAAAAGATCCTGCTCTGATATATTTGAGAAATCGGCTATCTCCGGTGCAAAGGCAATACCCATACCCATTGATGTAAGTATATCTTTTAATTCTGTCTTGAATTCATATTTAAATCTTGGCATATACAGATCCACATTCGTGTCATGCATATAATTCATCCAGTTATTCCAGTTTTCATTATTGAGTAATCTGACAATATCTGAGCAGGTATTATTATCAAGTGGTAATAATACATCCATAACATAATTACCCTGCCCGTAGGGTAACTCCAGTAGTATTAAATCAGACATAAGGCTTAAACGAGCTGTGAGTTCCTGGTTCATCATGGGAACAGTTACCTGATTGCCAGTCTCCGTATAGAAAGACATTTCATTTGTCTTATCCGTATCAAATTCGTATTTCCACTTACCATTAAAATATATTGCGTTTATTAGAAGCATGGCAATATCATTAGGGAGTTCATCTATCATATCCTTTATTTTGCCATGAGTATTATCTTCTATCCATTTGTTAATTATTTCCACCATTCCAGGATCAGAGACTGAAAAATCATAGGCTTCAGCATCAAAATACTCTTTAAGCATATCAATAAAAGCCTGTTTTACCCTTAGTCGTTTTTCAACCCATACAGAATTGGCTATTTCCATCACCACCCTCTCATCGATATCAATAAGTTTATCTGTAAGGTCTTTGTAGGAGTTATTAATATCTTCAATATCAATATTATAATACCTGAGAGCTTTCATCATTGAATCACGCGTTGCCCCGTTTGCCCCGTTCAGGGTCATAGATAAAGCGTAGGATATGCTGAGAGGTGAGATCATTATATTTTCCACATCTTCATTATCCTGCATCATTAGCCGGAAGATATCAAAACTGAAGGTATTATCCGCTTCGACCAGCTCCTGCTGTGTTGCAGTAAGCTCTATTGGTACAGGTTCATCAGGAAGATTATCCGTGGAGTTCTTTTCACATGAGATGAAAGGTATGAATAGAATTAAAAAAATGAATAGATAGCGTGTCATTTTTAGCCTTTTATTAGATTGGTCTGGCTTATTAATCGCAAAAAACATGCCATGTGGCATTTATTTCTCAAAGAACTGTTCTTTGCCGGGGAAGCCGAATTTACGCTTTGCAATCTCTTCAGGGTATGTAAAAAAAACTGCTTCAGATTCAGCACATATTTTGCCATTACCATCAGTAAGTTCACATTTAAGGTATACATGTCTGTCTTCAACCTTAAGGATCCTGGCTTTTATATTTATATTCCCCCTGTTCATAAAAACAGGTTTAAGATACCTGACCTTAAGCTCAGATGTTACACCTGCCGTTCCCATTTTAACTGTTACACACCAGGCACCTGCCTCATCCAGCAGGGTGGCTATTATACCGCCGTGCAAAACATTAATATACCCCTGGTAATATTCTTTGGGTTCCCATACAGCCATAATATAATTATCTACTTCTTCAAACTCCATTTTCAAACCAATTGGATTGGTTTTACTGCAGCCAAAACACTTGTTTAATTGAGGATTGTATGGATTGATTATTTTTCTTCGCATAGTCGAATATTATTTACGATTTTTCCAGTATTTATAATATAGAAATACTACCGGTGTGGCAAGAAAAAGTAGTCCCAGGGATAAGAGAAGAAGAAAACCTGTCAGGCTGGGTTTTTTAAAACCCTGGTCAACCATTTTCATCCTGTAAATATAACCATTGATCGATAGTATTATAATCAGCAGGGCAAAACAGATAGCTATATAAAACCTCGATTTATCAAGGACCCTCGTTGATTTGTATAGGTCTGAATTAATGAAATTATTATACCGTGTACGTGCATGAGCATGAGCTTTGCGCCTAGCTTGCTCTTTCCTGTAGCTTTCCCATTCATTAATGAATTCATCCTCTTTTGATTGAACTGAATAGGGTCTTTCATGGCGAGCCAGTAAAAACTGGTATGCTTCGGTTGACAGTATAAATAGTTCACTCGCATTATCAGATTTATTAAGATCGGGATGATACTTTCGTGCACAACGCCTGTAAGCCTTCTTTATATCATCAATAGAACCTCCAGGTTCAAGCCCCAGTATTTTGTAATATTTATCTACCTGATTCAATACTTTGGTTTATTGCATAAAAATAATGATTTGTAAAAGATAATTCCATTTCATTCAAAAAAGAGTACCTGTACCTGTTTATGATACCTGTTAGATAAGTTTAGGTAATTAAATCATTGAATTATACTAACTTTTTATAATTTTGCACATCTGAAATAAATATTCTTTTATTGATTAATGGAATGGAGTAATATTTACCTTGCCTTTGGCCTTACCTTATTTGCGGGTTTGGCTACCTCAATTGGTGGGGGAATTGCATTCTTTGCCAAAAGGACAAATACAACATTCCTGTCATATTCACTGGGTTTTTCAGCAGGTGTAATGATTTATATTTCCTTTACAGAGATTCTTGGCGAAGCTAACTTAATCATCGGCACATATTTTTCCGAATCTACCTCGGCATGGCTTACTTTCATGTTTTTTATTGCCGGTGTAGCTATTACTGCCCTGATAGATAAGATGGTACCAACACATGAGAATCCACATGAAATAAGAAGCCTCGAACAAATGGATAACGGGAGGCCCTGCCCAGGCCGAAAATTATTACGCGTAGGTGTCTTTACTGCAGTTGTTATAACTATTCATAATTTCCCTGAGGGTATTGCAACATTTATGGCAGCGGTGTCTGACATAACAATAGGTGTCAGTATAGCCCTAGCTATTGCCATACATAATATCCCCGAAGGTATAGCTGTTTCAGTACCTGTTTATTATGCTACCGGCTCCAGGAAAAAAGCATTCTGGTGGGCCACACTTTCAGGTCTTTCTGAACCCGTGGGAGCATTGTTCGGATACTTTATCCTGTCACTATTCAGCAGCAATATTGTGCTTG
>Ga0209121_10006298_pt1 | contig 10446 bp, 9 predicted proteins | sample Cruoilmetagenom3_FD_187292 | JGI IMG/M metagenome (GOLD analysis project Ga0209121, IMG submission 187292) | Oil polluted marine microbial communities from Coal Oil Point, Santa Barbara, California, USA - Sample 3 (SPAdes) (version 2) | ecosystem: Environmental > Aquatic > Marine > Oil seeps ...
TATTAGGAGCAGGAAAAATTATTGCTCTTGACATTATCTCTTCGAAGTTGAAATTAGCAAAAGAATTTGGAGCTGATTTAGCTATTGATATATCCAAATTATCAGATGATGATTTAGTTCAGTATATAAGAGATGAAACAGAAGGTAGAGGAGCTGATATGGTTGTTGAAGTAGTTGGTCGACCGGAAGTTGTGAAAGTTGGACTTCGAATGCTTCGCAGAGGTGGAACATATTGTGAAACTGGAAATTTTGTCGATACTGGAAGCGTAGAATTAAACATTCATCGGCTTTTTGCTGCCAAAAATGTACTTTTTATTGGAAACACAAATCATCCTCATGATATGTACTATACTCATTTTGAAATGATGATTAGAAATAGAAAAAATTTTCCCTGGGAAAAGATCATTACTCACCGTTTCACTTTAAATCATTGTGAGGAAGCATTGAAAAAGGCTTATGAGCCCGATGCCATTAAAGTCGTATTTACAGCTTGAATTGAAGAAAAATGCAATAAAGAAGCTAAAATATTTAAATGGTCGTATCCAGCTAATCTTCTTAAAGTGTATCTACTAATAATAGAAAATAAGTAATTATAAATTTTATAACTTCACAGTATATATTGTAAGATATTTATAATTTAAGCTTAATTGAGGAAAAGGATATGAATGATCAATTTCTTTTAAAGATGGAAAATATTAAAAAAAATTATGGTCATGTGGAGGCTTTAAAAGGTGTCGATCTTGGTCTAAAGAAAGGAGAAATTCTTGCTCTTGTGGGAGAAAATGGTGCGGGTAAATCAACATTGGGTAAAATTATTGCCGGTGTTATTTCTAAGGATAAAGGGGCAATCTATGTTGACAATAGGGAAATAAAGAAGAATTCCCCATATATAGCACACAAATTAGGTGTAAGTATAGTTTTTCAAGAATTGGGTATAATTCCAAGCCTGACAATAGCACAGTATCTATTCCTGGCTAATGAACCACTGAGAGTGCATATGATGGTTAAGAAGAAAGAAGTTCTTAGTAGAAGTAAGAACTTGTTGAATGACTTGGAGATTGGTATTGATCCCAATACTAAATTATCGGATCTAAGCATTGGGCAACAACAAATGATAGCTGTGGTACGTGCTATAGCTTTTGATCCTAAAATAATAATACTGGATGAGCCCACCTCTTCACTTACTACTTTTGAAGTAGAAAAACTTTTTAGAATTTTGAAAAAATTAAAATCTCTGGGCGTAGGCGTAATATATATTTCACACCGTTTAGAAGAGGTTTTTGAAATTGCTGATAAGGTTACAGTATTAAGAGATGGAAAATTAATTAATACAGTTGAACCAAGCAAAGTAAAAATTGATGATATTATTTTCATGATGGTAGGAAGAGATATATCTGAAATGTATCCAAAAGAGCTCAATAAAATTGGTGAAGAAGTCTTGACCTTGTCTTCTGTTTCCAGAAAAGGTATATGCAAAAATATAGATTTGGTGGTACGAGAAGGGGAGATTGTTGGCCTTTATGGATTAATTGGAGCTGGTCGAACAGAATTGGCAAGAATTATATTTGGATTAGATAATTATGATACTGGTGAGATTAAGTTTTTTGGTAAAGGAGTTAAAAAGAAGAATTCACCATTTAACCACGTAGCTATGGGAATTGGACTTTTACCTGAGGATAAAAAGGAACAGGGTCTATGTATGGTTCTTCCTGTTAAACAAAATATAACGCGTGCTTCATTGAAAAGGCTTTTTCCAAGATGGTTTATTTCACCAGTAAAGGAAAATAATGTTGCAAAGAAATATATAAGTGAGCTAAATATTGCAACAGACTCCCCTGATAAACAAGTTATTTTTTTAAGTGGGGGTAATCAACAAAAAGTTGTACTTGCTCATTGGATGTGTGCTAACTCAAAACTGCTGATATTAGATGAGCCTACTAAGGGGATAGACGTAGGAGCAAAAGTAGAAGTGTATCGGATAATGAATCGTTTAGCAAAAGAGGGTGTAGGAGTTTTGCTTATATCATCTGATCTCCCGGAAATAGTAGGCATGAGTGATAGAATTTATGTAATGTATAGAGGAGAAATAACAAATACTTTTCCAAGGGGAAGAAATAATCCAGGTGAAATTCTTTCTTATGCTATCGGAACGGTAAAAAAGAAATAATGGAGAAAAGAAATGGGGTTTTATAAGAGAAGTTTAATTAATTATTTTAGGCAGCTTCCAGCTATAACATATGTTCTAATTGCTCTAATTGTAATATTTTATATATTTAATAGGAATTTTCTTTCTTCGATGAATATTTCAAATATTATTAGACAAGGTGCACCACTTATAATAGTTTCTCTTGGCATGTTAATAGTTATTATAGGAGGAGGTATAGATTTATCCGTGGGAGCTTTAATGGCTTTAACTGGTACTATTATCGCCTTATCTACAAATGCAGGATTGAGTTTGCCTATAGCACTGATACTAGGTATTGCAGTGAGTACAATTTGTGGATTGATATCTGGACTGCTTATTGGAATGAGTGGTCTTCCTCCAATGATAGTGACTTTTGGAATGCTATATATTGCACAGGGTATCAATCTTGGAATTACTGGTGGAGGCTCAATGACTATAACCAGTAAGGCTCTTAGTTATTTTGGAAGGGGTGCAGAGTTCCTGGGAATCCCTGCAGTTTTATGGGTAGTTATATTATTTATAGTAATAGTTGCTTTAATGCTGAATAGAACATTTTTTGGTGGGTATCTTTATGCCATAGGTACTGATCCTATAGGAGCAAAAGCAATGGGAATAAAGGTAAATATTTGTGTGTTACTACAGTATGTTATTAGCGGTTTTATGGCAGGAGTAGCAGGAGTTGTATTAGCAAGCAGACTTCTAACAGGTAATGCTCTTGTAGGTATTGGAACTGAATTTGAAGCAATTGCTTCTGTAGTTGTAGGAGGAACCCCTATTATAGGTGGATCTGGGACTTTGGTTGGTACAATTATGGGGGCATTGATTATAACAATTTTAAAAAGTGGTCTATCTTTATTTGGTATTTATGCAGGTTCAATGGCAATAATTATTGGTTTGTCTTTGGTAATAATGGTTGTGTTGTCTCAACTACTTTATAGAAAGGAAAAAATTGAGAAATTATAGTAGGGAATTAAAAAAATCAAATATTTCAGTAATAAATATTTTAAATCGCATACTGTCTGGATCTTCGTATATTATAATACTTTTAGTTTTGTGCATAATTACAACCATTGTTAGTCCTGTTTTTTTTACTTTAGGTAATTTACTCAATGTGCTTGCACAAATGGTTCCATTTTTTATTTTAGGGGCAGGACAAACTCTGGTCCTTGTAATAGGAGGAATTGATCTCTCAGTTGGTGCTGTTGGCGGTGTAGGAGGATTGGTAGCAGGGTACATGTTAATGAATGGTTATCCAATTTTGCATTCTATGTTAGTGGGTTTGGCTATTGGTGCTGGTTTTGGTTTAGTTAATGGATTAATAATAGTAAAAGTTAAAATAAATGCTTTTATCACAACCTTTGGGATGAGATCTGTAGCTATGGGCATTCTTAGTTGGTATTTTGCAAGGAAGTTGATTTATGGTTTTCCAGAACCTTTTCGGTTTTTAAGTATAGGTCGTATAGGAAATTTCCCTTTTGTAATAATTATAGGAGTTTTAGTATTTTTAATTCTCCATCTTCTATCACGTTATACAACATTTGGGAGATCAATCTATTCTGTTGGTTCAAATCCAACAGCCAGTAAAATTTCAGGTATTAATACAGATAAGGTAATAATTATTACATATATTATCTCTGGAATTGTAGCTACATTTGCAGTGATGCTTTTTATTGGACGAGGGAATACAGCAAGTGCCAGGGTAGCTGAAGGTCTTGAATTAATGGCTATTGCTGCGGCTTTACTTGGTGGTGCTTCATTTTTAGGAGGAATAGGATCAGTAAATGGAGCTGTTTTAGGAGCTTTTATACTAACACTTTTAGGTAATGTCATTAATCTTATTGGTATTTCTTTTCTGTGGCAAAGGTTGGTTACTGGAGCAGTAATGATATTAGTAGTATTTGGTAATGAAATAATACGTAAAAGAATGAGTATTATTAAAAAATAATTGTTAGTAAGTTAGAGTAAAGGTAGATAATAAGCTATAGAATAAATTTTGGTGATTATTTAGATGTAATTAGTTTAATGAAAAAAGGGGGATAAAGGGAAGAGAATTATATTTTTAAGATTTTATGATAGTTTAAAAAATATTTTGTAAAAGTATGTAATAGCAGCTCATATATTTTGAGCAAATTAAAGGAGGTGATAGAAATGAGGTAATAGGCAATGAAGAGCGAGATTTGTTTATGTATAATTTAAGAGCGAAGCTATTTACAAAACTAAACAAATCTCGGAGATAGCATTATTAAAAACTATCTGAAAGGTAAACTAAGAAAGAGAGGGTTAAAAAATGAAAAAAGCATTATTATGGATGTTGATATTAGTGATGATTGTATCAATGACAGCAGTTTTTTCACTTGCTGATTCGAGCGGAGAGGCTAAAGTAGAAAAAGAGTATGAAGTAGCATGGCTTGCACCGATGGAGGATGTTTTCTGGTATTATGTTAGACAGGGTATGGAAGAAGTAATAGCAAAAACTTTAGAGGAAAAAGGTTGGAAAATTACTGTAACTCAAATGGCTCCGGTTGAAGCATATAATATCACAGAACAGACTACGCAATTTGAAAACATGATTGTAAAAAAAGTTGATGCTATTGCAGTATGCCCTACTAATGAGCAGGGGTTAGTTCCAATAGTTGAACAATCTGTTGCTGCAGGAATTCCTGTAATACCTGTAAGCGCAACTATTCCATCAGATAAAATACTTACTCAGTGTCGTCCAGATGAAGTTAACTCAAACAAGCAGCTTGCAATTCGGGCAATAAAAGATAATGGGGGAGCAGGAAAAAGTATAGTTTTATTTGGTATGCCTGGTAATATAACTTCTAATGAACGGCGACAAGGTTTTGAGGAGGGTATTGCCGAGTTTCCTGATTGTGAGATATTAGATACACAGCCTGTAGAATTTAATAAAGAAAAAGCTATGACTGTTATGGAAAATATGTTAACCAAATATCCTAAGATAGACTTTGTTTTTTGTGTAAATGATAACTCTGCTATCGGGGCTTATGAAGCTGCAGCTGCAGTAGGTAGAGCTGATGAGATGGTTATAGTTGGGCATGATGGTATGGAGGATTGTCTTAAGTATATAATGGATGGAAAAATTAAGTATTCATGCTTCCAGGATCCTTATAAAATGGGTAGAGATACTATTACGGCATTAGTAGAATACTGGAGTGGTAACAAAGTAACAAGGGGTCAATATATGTTTGATTGTAAAATAATTGATAAAGACAATGCACAATCCTTCCTTGATATAATTGATGAAATGGCAAAGTGGTATAAAATAAAATAAGTTATTGACAGCCAAAGTTGTTTTATTGAATACATTTGGGGAACATAATAACAATGTTCCCCAAATTAAACATTTTTTATACTTGGGTTAGTGTAGTATAAATAAAAGAGAGATTATAAATTATTATGATTATAGATTTCCATGTTCATATAGAATATAAAAATTCAAGTGAAAAATATTCAGCAGATGATATTGTCAAAGCTATGGACAGAGGAGGTATAGATGTATCAGTACTGCTTGGAAATGATCAAGCTGATGCAGGGTTCAAACGCCCCTGGGTAGATTCCTCTATAATGTCTGTAGCTGTAAACTGCAGTGATGAAGAAATAGCTTCCTACTGCAGCAAGTATCCTAGCAGATTAGTTGGGTTTACTTCAATACATCCTGATAGGTATCAACCCTACAGAGAAGTAGAACGGGCAGTAAAGGAATTTGGGGTGAAAGGTGTAAAGATATATCCCCATTCAGGTTTTTACCCCAATGATCCAAGACTAAATCTTGTTTATGAAAAGTGTATCAAATTTGATATACCACTGATGGTTCATACTGGAATAAAAGCAGTTTCCTGGCAGAGTTTAAAGTATAACAGTCCTGTATATGTAGATGATATAGCAACAAATTTTCCTGATTTAAAAATTGTTATGTGCCATGGTGGCTACCCCTGGGTAGAAGAATTTATAGTGGTTGCATATTCCAATCCAAATGTATGGGTTGATATTACATTTCTTGACTATATTGAAAAGACTTATAGGAAAGATAGATTAGCAGAAGATACAATTAAGCGCTTAGTAGATTTAATAGGTCCAGAAAGACTTCTATGGGGTACAGAAGGTCCATATATGAACCTTCCCCTATTTGGAAGTCATGGTCCTGAGTATTATGCCAAATCACAGGATTTTTTAGTAAGACGTTTTGATTTTCTTTCAGAAACAGACAAGGAGAATATATTAGGAGAAAATGCAAAAAGGCTTTTAAAAATTAAATAAAGTTCTATTTGTTTTTAATAAATTGTTAACATAAACCATTTGTGGGGGAGTAGTAATATGAGAAACTTTAAGAAATATTTGATTTCAGCTGATAAAATAAAACCACTTAATGTGGGAGAAGAAGAAGGGTTTAAGGGTGTTGATTCTAGACTTCTAATATGTGACGAGACTGTAGGAGACACTACATCTTGCCTTTTTAGAGCAGTTTTTCCTCCTGGCGCTTATCATGGTAATCATGTTCATAGTAAATCAGATGAGCTCCTTTTTTGTATTTCAGGAAAAGCGATTCAGGTAATTGAGAACACTGAGTATAGAATGAAGCCTGGAGATGCAATGATAATACCTAAAGGTAAAGCTCACTGGATGAAAAATGACGGAGACAAACCATTTATTGCTATAGGTATTTATCCAAATGCTGTAAATTTTGAGGATAGTGGTCAGTATTTGATCAAAAATAGGTAAGCTTTTATATATAATATAATAAAAGGTTAAAAAATATGGAGAAGAACATATGGTAAAAAAAGAAATATTTGAACTCTCTATGGAGCCCAAATGGAGAGAGGATGCAAAAAGAGCTTATAATACAATACTTAGCATGGGTGATAAAGTAAAAACAATTACTGAAGAGGACGCAATTGAACTTTTAGATGGTGCTGTAGATATGCATGTTCACTCTATCCCAGATCCGGAAATTGATGTGGGCTGGGATCAACTTGAAATAGCAAAAAAAGCAACAGATTTAGGTATGGCTGGTGTTGTTTTTAAATCCCATACTATTCCAACTGCTGCAACAGTTTATTATGTTCAAAAGGCAGTAGATGAATATGCTAGAAGTATAGATAAAAAACCTGCCAGGGCATTTGGAGGTGTTACTCTTAATTACTATCAGGGTGGACTCAATCCTGCTGCAGTACAAATGTGCGCGGATCTGGGTGGTAAAATGGTATGGCTTCCCAGCCATGATTCTTATCATCACAGACAAGTTATGGAACTAACAGGAGGTATAAAGCTATTAGATGATAATGATAAACCAGTTCCTGAACTTTACGAAATTTTTAAAATAGTAGCTGAAAATGATATGATACTTGATCCCTGTCATACAGGAACCAGGCAAAGATTTGTGATTATAGAGGAAGCAAAAAAAATAGGCGTAAAAAAAATAGTAATAACTCATCCAAATTGGAATGTTACAAAAGCAACCCGTGAGCAGATGGCTGAAATGGGCAAAATGGGTGCATATATAGGTCTCTTTATGTATGGGGATGTACCTAATTTTAATAATCCCAACTGTGACCCTATGGAAATGTTTGGAATTATAAGAAAAGTTGGACCTGAACATATTGTTTTAGCATCTGATTTAGGTACAGTTATAAATGTTCCCCCATGGGAAGGAATGAAGCTGTTTATGAGAATTTTAATTGCAAAAGGTATAAGCAAGAAGGATATTAGAAAGATGTGTAAAGATAATCCATCGTGGCTTCTTGGACTGGATAAATGATAACTAAAATTAATATTTCAAGATAGTATATTTTTGAAGTAGAGTAATTCATATTTGGCTTATATTTGAGTAATGTGTTATAGTAAAAAATTTTATATATTGGATATTTTTAAATGAATTCAAGAGAAAGAGTTCTTAAAGCCATTAATCATAAAGAAGCAGATAGAGTTCCAATAGATGTCGGAGGGACACTGGCGACATCGATGCATAGAATTATTTACCACAAATTAAAAGAAAAATTTAACATAAGAGATGATAAGGAAGAGATATTAGAGCTTGCTCTTCAAAGCGTAGTATTAGATGAAAAAGTTTTAAAGAAACTCCATGGGGATGTGCTTGGCATATATTCTAAGCCTCCCAAAAGCTGGAAGATGAAGATAAATCCAGAAGACAATTCTTATATTGATGAATGGGGTATAAAATATAGAGCTACTAGAGATAACCTATATTTTGATATAGTAGATCATGCTTTAAAAGAAGTCACTACTGAGAAGTTGGATAGGTATAACTGGCCTGATCCTTATGATAAAGGAAGGTTTGAAGGTATAAGGGAAAAAGCCAAATATTTTTACGAAAATACTGATTATGCAATAAGTGTAGGGTGTACATTTGGTGGAGGTATTCTACAGGATGGTGCGTGGATTATAGGATTTGAGAATTGGTTTAGCCTTTTGGCTATTGATCAAAATCTTGCAGAGAAAATAATGGATAAGATTTTGGAATTTCATATTGGTTATTGGGATGCTATGCTTTCAAGAGTTGGAAAATATGTTCAAGTAGTTGTGCTAGGTGATGATTTAGGAACTCAGGAAAGTCTTTTTATTTCTCCTGAAATGTTCCGTAAACTTATTAAACCAAGGTATAAAAAGTTAATAGATTTAATTAAAAGTAAAACTGATGTTAAAGTACTTCTCCATTCAGATGGAGCAATTCGAGCACTTATACCAGACTTGATTGAGGTTGGCATAGATATACTAAATCCAATACAAGTGACAGCAAGAGGAATGGGTGATACAAAATCACTAAAAGAGGAATTTGGTAAGAAAATAGTATTTTGGGGTGGAGGATGTGATACCCAAAAAATATTGCCGTTTGGGAAAACAGGTGATGTTAGAAGAGAGGTGGAAAGGAGAATTCATGACCTTAAACCGAGAGGGGGTTTTGTGTTTGCACCAGTTCATAATATTCAACCAGAGGTTCCTATTAAGAATGTATTAACTTTGTATGAAACAGCATTGCACTGTGGATATTATTAATATAATATAGATGTTTTATCATGACTAAATAAATTTAATTTATAAGACCTAAATTTCAATTTAGGATTTTAGAATTAAAGAATTAGGTAATTTTTATAATTAGAATAAGAGACATAGCAAAAAAGGCAGGAGTTTCTGTAGTAACAGTATCACATGTCATAAACAAAACACGATTTGTTAGTGGTGAGCTGAAGGAGAAAGTAAAAGATGTAGTCGTAGAAGTAGTAGGACGTCCGGAAGTTGTCGATGTTGGTCTTAGAATGCTTCGAAGAGGGGGAACATATTGTGAAACTGGAAATTTTGTTGATACTGGAAGCGTGAAATTAAATATTCATCATCATTTTGCTGCCAAGAATGTACTTTTTATTGGAAATACAAATCATCCTCATGATATGTATTATGCTCATTTTGAAATGATGATTAGAAACAGAAAAAATTTCCCCTGGGAAAAGATAATTACTCACCGTTTCACCCTTGATCAATGCAAGGAAGCTTTGAAAAAGGCTTATGATCCCGATGCAATTAAAGTTGTATTTACACCTTGAATTGAAAAAAAATGCAATAAAGAAGATAAACTATTTAAGTGAATGTATACAGCTAATTGTTTTAAAGCGTATCTACTAATAACAGATTTTATAATTTCACAGTATATATTGTAAGATATTTTTTAATTTTAGTTTAATTGAGGGATAAAATATGAATGATCAATTTTTTTTAAAGATGGAAAATATTAAAAAAAGTTATGGTCATGTGGAGGCTTTAAAAGGTGTCGATCTTATTCTAAAGAAAGGAGAGGTTCTTGGTCTTGTAGGAGACAACGCTGCAGGTAAATCAACCCTAATTAAAATACTAAGTGGTGCAATTAATATGGACTATGGAAGAATTTTTATTGATGGAAAAGAAGAAAATATATGTAACCCTGCTGATGCAAGAAATATTGGGATTGAGACAGTATATCAGCAATTTGCATTAGTTGATAACTTACCAGTTTACTGTAATGTTTTTCTGGGGCGTTTAATAAGTAAAAAGTTTCTTGGTGGTATGTTCCCTATACTAGATAAAAGTAAAATGGAGAAAGAAGCATTAAGAATTTTAAGTTTCATGGGTATTAAATTTGATTCTGCTAGAGCAAGGGTTTCTGATTTGTCAGGTGGTCAACGTCAAGCTGTTGCTATTGCAAGAGCAATATTATTTAACCCTAGAATACTTATCCTTGATGAACCTACTTC
>Ga0209121_10006299_pt1 | contig 10445 bp, 8 predicted proteins | sample Cruoilmetagenom3_FD_187292 | JGI IMG/M metagenome (GOLD analysis project Ga0209121, IMG submission 187292) | Oil polluted marine microbial communities from Coal Oil Point, Santa Barbara, California, USA - Sample 3 (SPAdes) (version 2) | ecosystem: Environmental > Aquatic > Marine > Oil seeps ...
TAGGATTGATAAAACAACTTCGTCATAGAGTCAACTTAAAAAAGATGTCTTAGCATTATTGAGTCTGTTTAGATTTAATTTTTCATTGTTAATTGTTAATTTTGCATTGTTAACTTTGAACTTGCCGTTTCCCTCTTCTCCGTTTTGCCTTTTTCCCGTCCCGCAGGGACTCAAACCGTGCTGAAAGCACCAATCTCTGTTCATCGCAGATGAACCTCTACCGTTGCAAAGCAACTATTCGTTTCCCCGTTACACCGATACCCCGATACACTCTACTGCTTACTGCCTGCTGTTTGCTATCTGCTGTTTGCTATTTACTATCTGCTATTTACTATCTGCTATTTGCTATCTGCTATTTGCTATCTGCTGCCTTTATGGAGCAGAGCGGACTCGAACCGCCGACCTGTGCGTTGCGAACGCACCGCTCTCCCAACTGAGCTACTGCCCCTTTTATAACCTTTAATTATAATAGAAAAAAATCTTTGTGTCAAGGGTTTAAAACCTAAATTTTTTATAAAAAATCTTTGTAAAACTTGCTGTGGATAGAAAGGTTTTCACTAACAAAGTGGTTATTCTGAAGTAAATTTTATTCACTTTTATAAAAGCCAGATACATTTGTATCTGGCTTTTTTTACCATATCCATTTTTCCCTTGATTTCTGTTTTTCTTGATGTATAATTCATTCTATGAAAAAAAGAAAGTTCGTCATAGGTTTAACAGGAAATATCGGAGCAGGAAAATCAACTGTTGGAGAAATCCTTAAAAAGAATGGGTTCACTGTTATTGATGCGGATAGGATTGGGTGGCAGATATTGGAACGATTGGAGATAAAAAAAGAAATGCTAAATGAATTTGGCGATGTCTTAAAAAATGGAACAATCGATAGAAAAAAACTGGGGCAAATTGTCTTTTCTGACAAAAGAAAACTGAAATTACTAAACGCGCTCATTCATCCTCTGCTTTTACAAAAACTAAAAAGGGAAATACAAAAAAACAACAAAGAAATTATTGTAGTGAATGCCGCATTAATCTTTGAATGGGAAATTGAGAATTGGTTTGATAAAATAGTACTTGTAACAGCATCAAAGGAAAAAAGGCTCCAGAGACTACTCAAAAAAAATTATTCAAAGGAAGATGCAATTCAGAGAATCAACGCACAAATGAACGATAAAAAAATGATCAAAAAAAGTGACTTTGTTATTATAAACAATGGAACGAAAAACAAGCTAAAAAGTCAAACCCTCGCTCTTGTTACGAAACTCTGTCCCAACTATATCAAATAAAAACATTCCTGGATGTTGCTCTATAGATGTAGAATAACTGCTGTTTAAAAATAAACTGGCAGGTCGGCCAAAAGGATTTTTTGGGTGTGGTGGGATAAAAGGGGGATTAGGTCAACCTGCCGAGGATTTTATTTACGATTTCAAACAGCCTTTTCTTTCTCTTTGACTTTGCGTGATTTATAACTTCTTTATTATAATAGATAAAAACCCATTTGTCAAGGGAAAAAACAGAAATTTTTGGGAAATTGCTTCACAGCAGATATGGATGTAATGGCATCTATTTTATAAAACTATTGCTGGGACGAAATAAAAATTAATATTCCCTACTCTTTTCAATTCTGAGTTTTCTCGAACGATAATTATACCAGTATTGATATTGTGTTTCCTCATAAAATTTTTCAAACTTAAGGGTACCTTGTGCTTTTTCTGCCATTTGACTTCAATGGGTATTATAGATTTTTCACTTACGAGAAAATCCACTTCTCCTCCAGACCTTTTATGATAAAAATGAATCTGTCCTGTTTCAGAGAATTCCCTCAAGAGTGAAATAAAAACAGCATTTTCAACAATGTTTCCCTGGCCTGGCCTTAGTCCATGAGGAAAGAAGTTTCCAACCGCCCAGTTCAATAAACCAGTATCTACAAAATATACCTTGGGCATTTTCTTTATTTCCGTTCTTACATTAAATGCAAAAGGATGGAGAACCTTTACAAGAAAAAGTCCCTCAAGGATAGAAAGGTATTCCTTAATTGTTTTAATGGAAACCCCTATTTCACAGGCTATTTCTGATAGTTTGAAAAGATTTCCAGCAGTACCTGCAACTGCATAGAAAAATTTTTCAAAAGCCATTTCTTTTCTCAATTGAAAGAGAGATCGAAGGTCCCTTTTTGCGTATATCCTAAACATCTGCGAGAGTATACGAATCTTTTCTTCTTCAGTTCGTGCGAGGACTACCTCTGGGTATCCTCCAAATTTTAAGTATGTTTCATAATTCTTATAAAGAAAATCAGGAATAAGTTCAATTTCTTTAATTGATGGTGAAGCGACATTGAATTCAGGTATAATTTTTAAGAATTCATGCTTTCCAGTAAAGGTAAGGAATTCTTTGAAAGTGAGGGGAAACATCTCTATTTCTATAATTCTTCCTATAAGTGAATCTTTGAATTTTCTATTAATGGTGATACTTGAAGAGCCAGAACAAATAAATTTTATTTCGGGATAGTGGTCTACTGTAAGTTTTATTAATTTATCAGGTTTATTTAGAAGATGAAATTCATCTATCAGAAAGTAACCCTTTCCGTAAAGCTTCTTAAGTGCTTTGGGACCATTAGAAATAATATCCAAATCATCCGGGTCTTCAAGATCGAAATAATAAATATTCTCTTTTCCTATAGAGGAAAAATACTGTGCTATTAGGAAGAGAAGGGATGTTTTTCCAACCCTTCTTGCTCCCTCAATAATGATAGATTGTCTTCCAGGAATAAATCCAAGCACTTTTTTAGTTAAACCTCTGGGAAAAAGTTTAATATCAATAATCTCTTTTACTTTTAACATAAAACTATTATATAGAACAACTCCAGAAATGTCAAGTATTTTTTTACTTCTACTCCAAAATAATATAAAATTTGAGGATGAAACACCAATTTCAAAACAATTCCCTCCTTCAAAGCTTCTCTTGTAACGCTTCCAATCCCCCGGATATTCTATCCTCGCTTTCCTTGCCATAATAATATTTTATGTAAGTTTTATGAGCTTCTCTCAAGTATAATTTCTATTTTCCAGCCTGACCCCAGTTTGCTCTTTCTGTTGTTAACTGCTCTATTCACGCTTCATTGCCTCTTCTGTACCTTCCTTGATTGATTTATCTATCTTTTCCAGAACCTGGAGGTATCTATTCTCATATGTTATAAAATCCCTGAAGATTTTATTCACTGTAAGTTCTTCTTCCAATTTCTTAATCTCGTGCTTTTCCTCTGGTTCTACTGGTAAACCCTTTTTTAATTTCTCCTCCTCTATATTCTCTTTCTCCTTTAATGCATCGAGAAGTTTCTGTATTTTCTTATCCTTTTTAAATATTTCACTTGCCTTCTTGAAATCCTTCCAAACATTACTTTCCCCTATTGCTTTTCCCAACTCCTTTGCCTTTTTCAAAATCTTCTTCTCTGCCATATTACCTCCTATGTAAATTTCTGGTTCTGGGAAAAGAGTAACCACAGATTTACCCCGTTAGATATGAAATTATCTAACGGGGCAGGCACAGATTTTCACAAGATTCTCCCTTTTACCTGCGCTCTATCATCTCAGAGGTACAGGTATTAAAATATTTCTCCCCATCGGTAAAATCAATCCTTAGAACAGGTATCCATACAAGACCAAAGGAAACAATTGCAATATCCTTTTTCCTCAATTTTACTTCTATGGGTCTTATCTCCTCCAGGGCATCGTCGAACCTATCCTCGAGCTCGTCCATCTCCTCCTCGAGTTCACCTTTTAATTCTTTAAGGTCTCCTTTATAGTTCTTTATCATTGCATCGGCCTCTTTTGCGCGCTCCTCAGATGTCCTTCGCATCCTTCTCTTTCTACTGGCTGTCGATATTCCCCTCATACTCCGTCTTCCGAATATCCAGCTGAAGGCTGTTTCTGCACCACTAATGTATTCCTCTCTCTTCCTTGCACTCGCTTCCTCTTCATATCTTTCCTTATCCATCTTTTTTCTCTCTATTCGGTCCTGAATGCGGTCAATCTTCTTTTCAAATTTTCTCTGGAGTTTTTTTATTTCATCGTCTTTTATTTTCTCGAGTTCTTTATCACACCTATCCTCAAACCCTTCAAGGTTTTCCTCTATATCCGAATACAACCGTAATTCGGGACAATAGTAAATAACAAATCCACCTTCCCTCATCACTTCAAACAGAAGTTTTTTATGAGATGTCTTAAATCCTTCTTTCTTCTCGACTCTATAGCTTGCTAGTTCGAACCCAATATTCAGACTATTATCAGGAGATAGAGTAAAATTACTAAAAGTTAAATCGGTCTTTTTCCAGATAAAAAACTCCTGTGAATTATCACACGGACAAAGATAGTTTTCCCCCTTTGAAAACGCAATAGGTGGTTTGGTCTTATCTATTGAAATATTGCACTTTGCAAAGAGATATGGTGAATAGAATTGTTTTTTTTCTTTTATATCCTTATTTTTAATACCCTGTTTTTTAAGAATGAATTCCTGAGAATATCTGGGGGGAAGGAAGAATTGCGAAAAATCGTCGCATATCTTAGGTCTAACCTTTACAATATTTCCCTCCCGAGTTTTCTCTTTTCTTTTACCCGGGGGGACTGTGATATCAACCTTCCGCAACTTCTTAATCTGTTCCTTTGTAAGAGGACCTTTCAGATAAGACATAGCCCATCTTGTCATAAAGAGCTCTGGTTTCTCATTGTGAACATTATGATGAATAAAAACCCGCTTTTTAAGTGAAGAGATCAAATGGTCAAGATACCTCCTATCTAAAACTTCTCCACCCTCTTCCGTAACTGTTTCAAGACCTTCCAGTAACCTCTCTTTATCCCTTTCCGTTTGAAGTTTACCAATAAACCAGGTACCTGCATTTGTAAGCGCCTTGTAATCTATATCAACTGGATTCTGTGTCGTCAATATTACTCCCGTTCCGAATGCTCTTGCTTGCTTGAACAACAGTAGCAATGGTTTTTTGGTAGGGGGATTTCGTGGATAGGGAGGGATGTATCCAAAAACCTCATCTATATAAAGAAGGGATTTCAGGTCATTCGTCCCTGGTTGTGCCCTTACCCATGAAAGCATTTCTTCCAACAAAAGACTCGTAAAAAATATCTTCTCATTATCACTCAGATGTGCAGTATAAAAAATAGAGACCCCTGGTTTACCATTTTTAGCCCTCAAAAATCTATCTATATCAAGCGTTTGCCCATTGAGCCAATCGGAAAAACTCGGAGAGGCAATAATAGCATTCAAATCAAGAAGGAATTTCTGTCTTTCTTTTCGAGGTATAAATGTATCTATACTCAAAACACCAAGTTTTTTGAAGGGCGGATTTCCAATTGCAGCGATGAGTTTCTCAAGTGATAGGTCTTCTCCCTTTCTCCAGAAATGTTCAAATATATTTGAGAGGAGAATATGCTCCTTTGAACGTATAGGGTCGGTACTATAGTTTATGAGACCAAGCAGTGCTGATACAGTCCCCCTGATTTTCTCCCTCAATGTTTCCTCCTCTTTGTCCCAGGATAACTGTGGTGCAAGAAGTGATGAAACAATACTCACACTGTTTCCTGCTTTACTCCCCGGTGTATATATTCTAAATTCAGCAGATTCCTTATATCTTCTTATACGTTCTGGCTCAATCCCCCATTTATTTAAACCCGTTTTCCATAGATTGGAAATTTTTTCTGAATAGGCATCCAAATCCATACCTGCCCTCTTCGCATCTGTAGGATTTAACCACGGGAAAAAATCTCGAGGCAAAAGTTCGGGAAAGGCAAGAAGCAGGTTCGTCATATCTCCCTTTGGGTCGATAATGATACAAGGAATTCGGTTCAGTGTAGCCTCTTCTAAAATATCAATACACAATCCTGTTTTACCGCTTCCTGTCATACCGATACATACTGCATGTGTTGTTAAATCCCTCGAATCATAAAGGATAGGATTTTCAATGGTTTTATTCTCCTTCATAGAAAATTCTTTCCCAATGTAGAAGAAACCCGGCTTTTCAATCATCTTTCTCTCCTTATCAATATTTCTGAATACTTCAGAAATATTTGATTACTCAGATTAAATACGATTACACAGATTGGGTCATTGAAGCGCTTTTCAACAATCTTAAGGAATTATACTGAAAATTTCCTCTATGTCAAGAAAATTCAGGCGAGCATAAAGAATGGCATTTCGGACAGAAGTTATTCACTTCGTGAATGGAAGTTAGCATCTTCGATGCTGGAAGTTATCTCACGAAGTTTACACTGAATGCAATGAAAGTGTTCGCTGGAATAGAGAGATGCAGAAACACCAAGATGCCGAAATAAGCCTGTCCTGACGAAGGTCAGGATTCGGAATGACAAAAATTGGAAATGTATTAAAGGTAAGGATTCGGTTTGAGTAGATAATTTTTTACATAATCATCAATGGCTTCTTCCAGTGAAGTTATTTTTTCCTTATATCCAAAATTTCTCATTTTCGTCATATCTGCTTCTGTAAAATTCTGGTATTGTGATTTCAAGGATGCTGGCATTTCAATATATTCAATATTGGGCTCCTTGCCCATTGAATAAAAAACAGCCCTGGCAAGGTCATTAAAACTTCGAGAAACCCCTGTCCCAACATTTATAACACCATTAACAGAAGGATGCTCATAAACGAAAAGGGTCATAAGTACTACATCCTTTACATAGACAAAATCCCTTAACTGCTCCCCATCCTTATAATCAGGACTATCCGACCTAAACAACATTATTTTTCCCGTATCCTTAATCTGATAGAATGATTTATGTATCATACTTCTCATCTCTCCTTTATGGTATTCATTTGGACCAAAAACATTGAAGTATTTAAGCCCTGCAATGGATTTCAGGTAATCATTTTTCTGTGCCCAGAGATCCAATTGGTGCTTTGAAAAACCGTAAAGATTGAGAGGTTTAAGTTTTGTTAAAAGGGAACGGTCATCAGAAAAACCATTTTCACCTCTCCCATAAGTTGCTGCGCTCGAAGCATATACAAATCTTTTTTTATTTTCAACAGACCATAGAGCAAGTCTCTTTGTATATTCATAGTTATTTCGCATAAGAAAATCCTTATTTCTCTCTGTCGTATCACTACATGCACCCATATGAATCATACCATCGATGCTATCGTTGAAAGCGCCTTCTTCAACTTTTTCGATAAAGTTATCCTTATCAAGATAATCGGAAAATTTAAGATTAAAGAGGTTCTTAGATTCAACCACATCCTTTTTCACATCTACAACAAGAATCCTATCATAACCCTTTTTATTTAGAGCCCAAATTATTGCACTCCCAATAAAACCTGCACCACCAGTTACCACAATCATAAGGTTATCCTTTGTGTAACTCGTTCAACCATCCAGCTTCCCTACTCAATTTTCTTTTGAACATCTTTCCAACATTCGATGGATTTCTTGCCTCGTGATACTTGAAATAGATTTCATTATCAATAATGCCCAGTATTTCTATCTTACCTGTTTCATGTGACATAATATACTTAAACCGTTTACTGTGTCCGTTAAGATTCTTGTTTGCTTCCTCAAGTATCTTAATTCCTCTGTATAGAGAAATCTGAAAACGGTATTTAACCCTTTTTACAGGTCTACATTGGAAAACATAGTATGGATTTACACCTATACCGACCAATCCATTTAACAATTCGGATAGTATCTCTGGGTTATCATTCACTCCCTTTAACAAAACCGTCTGGTTATTGATAATAATTGAACAATTGATGAGTTCATTTATAGCATCTCTTGATTTTTTTGTTATCTCTTTCGGATGGTTGAATTGTGTAACTACATATAATCTCTTTTGCTCTCTGGAATATTTCCTTAAAAGATTCAGCAAGCCCCGATCTTTCAAAATTCTATTGGGAAAAACAACAGGGACCTTTGTTCCAAATCTTATAAAATCTATGTGTGGTATAATGGAAAGTTTTTTTAAAAATTTCTCCAAGATTAAAACTGGTAAAATAAAGGGGTCGCCACCACTTATAAGTATATTATTAATCTCCTTATGTTTCTGAATATACTTTACAGCATCACTGAACCTTTTTATTATCTCATTAGTTGGTAAACCAACCATTCTTTTCCTGAAACAATACCTGCAATAACTTGCACACCGATTAGTTGTAAGAATAAGCGCTGTCCGAGAATATTTATGTTGCAAACCGGGCATCTTCGTACTCATCCTCTCACCACCCGTGTCATAGGACCCAAATAACCTTAATTCCTCCTGATTGGGGACAACCATCCGTTTAATTGGGTCAAAAGGATCTTCCCAATCAATAAGTGAAAGATAATACTGGGTAATATTCATCGGGTGAAGTTCTATTAGATGTTTGAGCTTTTTTTCCTCCTCCTTTGAAAATTGGGTATATTGCTTCAATTGCTCTAATGTTTGAACATTTCTTTTAAGTTCCTTCAACCACAATTTTTTCACCCCCAGTTAAAAATAAACTTTTAATGAGTCTTCTCTCTAATCTATATAGAGTTAAAAGATGTTGTTAATTAAAGACCCACATAAGATTAAATAAAATCTATGGACTTATTAGAAAATAAAATTTGCGTAGCAAGATTACGCTTATCATAATATAACAGAATTTTGATAAAATTTCAAGAGGAAATGCAAAAAAAGTTAAGTTTTTTTCTAATTTGAGATGCTCTTTGTTTTGAAGGATTATAAAATTTATTGACATTCATATTTTTTTAACATATAATTAAATAGTAAATATTTATCGGAGCAGGGAGAAAAAATCTCTGTGTCTCTGTGATTAGTTTTTTCACAGTACCAATCACTTAAAAGGAGGGAAAATGGTCGAAACCCTAAATGCCATGGCGCCAGGAGGCGGTCAGACTCAAACAAACCCTTTAACCACAATAATCTTCATAGTTATGATTATTGCAATCCTCTATTTTCTGCTATTTATGCCCCAGAGAAAGCAGGAACAGAAAAGAAAAGCGATGATCCAAAATCTGCAAAAGGGTGATGCTGTTGTAACATCTGGAGGTATTCATGGAACTATTTCAAGGATAAAGGAGGAAAGTGTTGTTATAAAGATTGCAGAAAAAACAGAGATAACAATTGAAAGGAATTCCGTTTCAAAAGTCAAAGAAAAAAGATGAGAATCGTTTACTGGGGGAGTTCGAAAATATCGACAGAAGTTGCAGTACACCTATTAGCGAATAATTTCAATATCATCCTTTTTATTACCCAACCGGATAGACAAAAGGGTAGGGGAAAGAAATTTCTACCTACACCTGTTAAACTCCTTGCAAAAGAGAGGAATATACCTTTCTTAACACCCGGTGACATTGACAGAGATGATGTTATTAAAAAAATATCGGACTATAACCCTGAAATCTTCTTTCTATGTGCATACGCAAAAATACTCGGTAAAAAATTACTCGAGCTACCTGAAAAAGGAGCAGTCAATCTCCATTTCTCTTTACTACCTCAATTGAGAGGTGCAGCACCGATAGCAAGAGCAATAATGGAAGGATTTAAGACAACAGGTGTAACAACGTTTTTTATGAATGAATCCCTTGACAGAGGCAGTATTATCCTTCAGAAAGAAACAGCAATCAAAGAATTTGAAACCGCTGGCGAACTGGAAAAAAGACTTACTGAATTAGGAAAGAATGCTGCAAAAGAGACAATAAGAGCAATCGAGCAGGGAAACTATAAAACAATTACGCAGAATAACACAAAAAAAAGTTATGCAAAAAAAATCCTGAAAGAAGAAAGGCTTATTGATTGGAAACGACCTGCCATAGACATTGTGAGGAGAATCAATGGTTTATCGCCAAAACCTGGCAGCTTCTCTTTTTTAAGAGGGAAAAGAGTAATATTCTTAAAGGCAAAAATAGGTAACAGCGGTAGCGGAGAGCCAGGAACAATAATCTCGGAGAAAAAACTTGAGGTTATTGCAGAAGACAATAAAACTGTAATCATAGAATTACTGAAACCAGAAGGGAAAAAGAGCATTAGTGGTAAGGATTTTATAAACGGTTTCAGGATAAAAGAAGGTGATTTTTTCCAAACCCATCAATAAATAGGTAGCCACAGGCTTTACCCCGTGTAATAGGAAAATGTTTTTCACATATCCAAATCTCTCTTCTGGACATACGATGATACTGTTAGTGCAGGAACAACAAAAACGGTTTACAATAATGGAACGACCACCACTTCCGATGATTATCTTATTTTTGATGCAAAGAATGGGAAACTCTATTATGAGGATGACGGCACTATGGTTCTTTCCTTTATTGCGGGAAAGAATTTCCCGAAACACCAGGGCGATTCGTAGGCTGCCTACTATCCACAGGCAAGTATCCTTGAAAGGGCTACTATGCCAGCACTTTCTGTGCGCAACTTTGTTATACCAAGCGTAACAGGTAAAAAACCCTCTTT
>Ga0209121_10006300_pt1 | contig 10445 bp, 6 predicted proteins | sample Cruoilmetagenom3_FD_187292 | JGI IMG/M metagenome (GOLD analysis project Ga0209121, IMG submission 187292) | Oil polluted marine microbial communities from Coal Oil Point, Santa Barbara, California, USA - Sample 3 (SPAdes) (version 2) | ecosystem: Environmental > Aquatic > Marine > Oil seeps ...
GGGCGGAAAGTCCCGCGCCATTCATCTCGGGCAAATCCCCGCCCGCGCGAAAGATCGCTCGAATGCTGAGCACGGCTCGCGATCACCTGTGTAGAGCCGACGCCATCCTGGTCGCCCGGATAGAATCTGTGCTGCCGGCCTTGGCGACCGCCCGTGCCCTGACAGACAGGTTCACGGACATCGTGCGTAATGGCAGGGAAGACGGCCTGAACCCTTGGTTGGACGAGGCCGAGGAGAGCATGCTCGCGTCTTTCGCGCGCGGGCTTCGCAAAGATCATGCGGCCGTGGCGGCAGCATTGCGCGAGCCATGGTCGAACGGGCAAACCGAAGGGCAGATCAACCGCCTGAAGACACTGAAACGCCAGATGTATGGCCGCGCCAACATCGATTTGCTCAAAGCCCGCCTCGTCGCATCAACCTGAACCGGATGCAAGCCGTATGCACCAAAAGTGAGTCAGACCCCAATAGTGACCCCCTACCGATTTGACACAACCCATTGATCAGAAGCTATTTTTTGCCTCCGGACCGGGGTCTCGATCGGCGCCGATTATGACCCCTCTGGCCGGCCACAAAGTAAATGAAATCAGGGTGTTACAGAGATTTGATCTGGGGGCAATTTTGGACGCCGATTCACAGTAGAAAGGTCGTGTTGCCCCTTCCCGGAAGCCGGGTCGCCACGGTATCCTGCCCAGAACGGGGCGAGATTCAATGACCGAAAGGCCGTGTTCTTCCCGACCAATGCCTTGATCCGAACAAGTTCGAATGATTGAACTATGCGCAGGGAAGGGTATCACTTCCATCATTGAGCGAGTATCGAATCACGAGGTGAAGTTGCGAGAGGTTATAGCTGCGCCGTATGCGGCGGCTTTGGTGGAGGGGCATCGCGACTTCGGCTACAACCTCCAAACGGCACTCGCAGACGTGATCGACAACGCGATCACCGCGGGCGCCGGAAAAGTCGAGTTGATTGCCGACACGGTGTCTGATGAGCCTTGGATCGCCGTGGCGGACAACGGGTGCGGGATGTCGGAAGCGGAGCTTGTCGAAGCGATGCGCCTTGGCTCCAAGAACCCGACGGACCACCGGGAAGCGCACGACCTTGGCCGTTTCGGCCTCGGATTGAAGAGCGCCAGTTTCTCGCAGTGCCGCAGCCTGACAGTGTTGACCCGCCGCGACGGCGTGACTTCCTGCGCCCGGTGGGATCTTGACCGGATTGCAGAGCGGAACGACTGGGCGCTGGAGCTTCTGGACGATATCGAGGCCATTCCAACCAACGACCTGCTCCCGGACACCGGCACGGTGGTGGTCTGGCAGAAGCTGGACCGTTTGAGCGGCGGATACACGAACGATCAGGCGAAACGCGCGCGCCACATAAACGCCGAACTCGCCGGGGCGGAACGACACTTGCGTCTGGTGTTTCACCGGTTTCTCGAACGCAGGAAACCCCGGCTGAACCTGTTGTTGAATGGTCGAAGTCTGGACCCGATCGATCCGATGGCATCGGACCATCCGGCGACCCAAAAAGACCCGGAAGACCCGCTTCAACTGAAAGGCGGCCTGGTCAAGGTGCGCTGCCACACCCTGCCACACCACAAGCGGATGGAACGCGATGAATGGGACGAACTCGGAGGCCCCGATGGACATCTGAAATCGCAGGGGCTCTATGTCTACCGCGAGGACCGGTTGATCATCGCCGGCGGTTGGCTGGGGCTCGCGCGCCAAGCAGAGCTGACCAAGCTGTGCCGGATCGCCGTGGACATCCCGAACACGATGGATTCCGAGTGGAAGATCGACGTGAAGAAGGCCTCGGCGCAGCTTCCACCAGTGGTTCGGGAACGCCTGCGCAAGGTCGTCGAACGCTTCGTGGGAACCTCGAAACGCACATATCGTGCCAAAGGACGAAAGCTGGTTGATGAAACCCGGCATCCGATTTGGAACCGGGTCAAGACAGACGGGCAGATCACCTTCAGACCCAACTTGGGCCACCCGGTTTTCCAGGCCTTCGAGGGTCAACTGCCGGGCGAACTAGTCGAAGGCTTCGAACGCTGCATGCGGCTCGTCGGCTCCGGCTTGCCGGTCGAGGCACTTCATGCCGACCTCGTCGGGAATGCGGAGGCCGTCACTCCTGAAATGATGGACATGGCCGATCTCGAAGCCATGGTTCGTGCTTTGGCGACGACATTGCTGGACAACGGGGTCGATGCAGCTGCCCTTCAGGACACCTTGGACAGCTACCCTCTCCTGCGCGCGTACCGCGAGGCGGTTGAGGAGTTTTTGAAACGTTTTCTAGAGGAGCGAGCCGATTGAGCAGCCAGAATGAACGCGAAGCTCTGAGCAGCCAGATTGAACACCTAATGGGAGTCGTCGAAGCGGCTCTATACAACAAGCCAAGAAAAACAGAGGAAGAACTTCGGTTATTGATCGCCGACTTGGCCCGGGTGATCGCGCCGGATCTCGATGCCGATGGCATAGAGCAGGTCGCCCGAACGATCGAGGCGAACCAAGGGATCAAGGCCGGTCTCGGGGCCGTTGTGGACAGCGAGGATTTCGTGCCTTGGCTGGATGATCTCAAACCGGAGATCGAGCCGTTCTACTGGCAAAGATACAAGAAGTTTCTCTTGCAGGATGGACTGCCGCGAGATGTCGTCACGGCCACGGATGCCGTCACCGACAAGATCCTGGGGCGACTCGGGAACCCGCGGAAGAACGTCCCTTGGGACCGTCGCGGCATGGTTGTCGGGCATGTCCAGAGCGGCAAGACCGCAAACTACACCGGGTTGATCTGCAAGGCCGCCGATGCCGGCTACCGGTTGATCATCGTGATCGCCGGAATCCACAACAACCTGCGAAACCAGACCCAGGAACGTATCGACGAGGGCTTCGTCGGAAGGGACTCGGGCAAGGCCCAAGAGAAGAAGACCGGCGCGGCACGCCACATCGTCGGCGTCGGGCACTTCAATCCGAACAATACGCCGGTCGCGCTCACGAACACCCTGAAAGATTTCAACACCGCAACGGCCTCGACAAACACCAGCGAGATCGATTCCTACAAGGTTCCGGTCGTGCTGGTGATCAAGAAGAACCACCGCACGTTGGCCAACTTGCTGCAATGGCTCAAGGACAACAGCGCGCGCGGCGACAGCGAAATGATCGATCAACCGATGCTGTTGATCGACGACGAGGCGGACAACGCCTCGATCAACACGAAATACAAAAAGAAGCTCGTCACCACGATCAACGGTCAGATCCGGGACTTGCTGAACACGTTCCATCGCAGCTGCTACGTCGGCTACACCGCGACGCCCTTTGCAAACATCTTCATCGACCCCGATCAGGACGATGAGATGTATAACGAGGACTTGTTCCCGGGCGACTTCATCATCGGCCTTGATGCCCCGTCGAACTACTTCGGGGCAACGAAGGTCTTTGTTGATGGCCTGCCCGAGGAAGGCGACCCGGTCTGGTTGCGGCAGATCGACGACAACGAGGATCTCCTCCCGGTCAAACACAATATCGATCACGATGTCGATGTCCTGCCGGACTCGCTGGCTGAGGCCCTGCGCACTTTCCTATTGGCCCGGACTATCCGGAACCTGCGCGGACAGGTAAAAGTCCATTGCTCCATGCTGGTGAACGCAAGCCGGTTCACGCGTGTGCAGGGTATCCTGCGCAACCGGCTCCATGAGCATCTGGAGCGCATCCAGAATGCAGCACGGGTGAACGGAAGTCGGAAGGACGCAGCGCTCAACGATCCCGAAATCGCTGCCCTGCACGAGGTCTGGCGACGCGAATATGGCGCGCTCGAGTTCGACTGGGATACCGTCCAGGCTGCGCTACTTGACGCTGTGGCCGCCGCCAAAGTCGTCGAAGTAAACAGCAATTCGAACGACCTCGATTACCCGAAGGATCGAGAGCGTGGACAGACCGTGATTGCGGTTGGTGGCTATTCTCTGTCGCGGGGTCTTACGCTCGAGGGGCTCACTGTCACTTGGTTCCTCCGAAATACAATCATGTATGACACGCTCATGCAGATGGGCCGCTGGTTCGGATATCGCGGCGGCTACGAGGATTTGTGCCGCATCTGGATGCCGCGCGAGGCGATTGACTGGTATGCCTTTATCGCCAATGCCACTGAGGAACTCCACGACGAATTGCGAACAATGGAAAAGGCCAAGGCGACACCGCGCATGTTCGGCCTTGCCGTGCGTAGCCACCCGGCATCCCTGCTGGTGACTGCGCGCAACAAGATGGGCTCCGGACAGAAGGTCACCACACTTGTCGGACTCTCGAACCGGTTCGTTGAGACCGCACGAGTCAGCACCGAGCCGGCCGATCTCGTGGCGAATCTAGGCCTCGCAAAAACGCTGATTTCCGAAATGAAAGCGGCGGGGCTGGCAGAAGAAGGCACACCTTGGGGAACGCTCGTGCGCGGCGCGCCGGTCGAGTTCATCGACGGTTTCCTTGCCGGCTGGCGCAATGCCGAGCAGAGCGTGATGACGGATCCGGGCCCGATCCGCTCCTACATCAGGGCGAGGAAGGACACCGAGCTGCGGACCTGGGATGTGTTGATCCCAAGCCTTCAGAGCGGTGACGCCGACGAAAAACTCGGCCGGCCAGTGATTCCGGCCAGTAGGTATGTCGACATCCACGACTTGAAGGATGGCTTCATGTCGTTCAGCGGAAAGCGCATGCGCGTTGCGTCCCGTGGGATCGAAAAGGCCGGTGTCGATCCTGCAAGGGCCGATGCTGCGGAACGAGAAGAGCGGGGACGAAAGGGCGCCTCTGACGGTGACCGGATCAATTACCCGGATTCGATCTATCGCAAGGAGAGAGACCGGGGCCTGTTCATACTTCACTACGTCCGAGCGACGCCGCCGAAGGGCAAGGAGGCCGGAGAAGGCGTCGAATTGCTCCCGCCTCACCCCGTCGTTGCCTGGGGTATCAGCCTGCCAGTCTCCCAGACTCCCGGAGAACGAGTCGAATACGTCGTGAACACAGTTCGCTATCAGGAAATCTTCGGCGAGGACGACGAGGACGACGATCAGGAGGCCGCGCTTGATGGCTGATCCCTGGGACAAGCTGGGGCCTGACGACGCGCTGCGTGTCGATATCTCCGGCCGATACGACTTCTTCTGGGTCGTGCTGGAAACCGGCGCACCCGGGCTCATGCTCAGGCTGCACGAAGTGCCCGAACCGCACCCGAAGCTGCCGAAGCTGAAAAACTTGGTTGCTGCCTTTCGGCCGATCGGCAATGGCCGGGCCTTCGTGCTCGGGCTCAAGGAGCGGAGCCAGTTGGAGGTCTTCGAAACGCTCTGTCGGGACGTTGTCGATGCCGGAGAGGCCGCGGAAAACGTCGAAGATGCTTTGAACCGTGCCATTCGACGCACGATGCGATGGCAACATCTGCTGCGAGGAGGACGCTCGAGCGGGTTGACCGTCGATGAACAACGCGGGCTGGTCGGCGAACTGGCCTTTCTGCGCGAGCTGTCCGATGGCCTTGGGCAACAGACCGCAATCGAAGCCTGGACCGGCCCGACGGGGTCGGCAAAGGACTTCGAGCTCATCGGGTCCTGTATCGAAGTGAAGACCCGGCGTGTCGCGGCCAAACCCTTCGTCTCGATTTCGTCGGAAGACCAGCTGTCGGACGTTGAAGGAAGTCGTCTGTTCCTGCGGGTGGCCAATGTCGCGTCGGCTGTCATCCCAGATGGCCTGGATCTTCACGATCATGTCCGGATGACAGCGCGGCTCTTCCGGGACTCGGGATCGGCCTTCGACACATGGGAGGACGTTCTGTTTTCGACGGGATACGATCCCGACAACGACTACGACGAACGTCGTTGGCAATTGGGCGCGGTGGCTCAGTTCGAGGTCACCGAAGGCTTTCCGAGGATTGCCACACCGTTGCCGGCCGGCGTCGAGGCGGTGCGGTATTCGATCGGCCTCGATGCCTGTGCCCCCTTTTCATTCGACGCGGATTTGATCGATACCATTCGGGAGGGCCTGAGAATTGAGTGAGCTAGAGGAGTTTCACCGGCAATTGATCGCGGACATCCAGGGCGATGCTGATGCGCTCGGGTTGGTGACGGTGGAGGCATTCTTCGAGAAGGTCGGCGACTTGCTGACCGAGACCGGAGAGCTCGAGAGCGCAGGCCGCGCGTTCTTCGAGGGCACCGTTTCGGGCAACACCGCGCGCGTCGACGGCTACGGGGGAGACCCCCGGGATGCCGATGGGGTCCTGAGCCTCGTACTCTGCGATTTCGACCTCTCCGATGAGCTCCGATCGATCGACAAACGACGCATTATGGTTTTGCTCAAACAGACCTACCGCTTCCTCAAGGCGTGCCGGTCGCGAGATTTCCGTGATGGTCTTGAGGAAACCAGCGCCGCCTTCGGCCTTGCTGACCTCATTTCCACCACGTGGAGAAACATCGAGAAGATCAAGATCGTCATTCTGTCCAATGCGGAATCCAAAACGCAGGCCGACGCCATCAAGGTCACCGACTTCAAAGACAAGCCAATCACGCTGAGTGTCTGGGATCTGAAGCGCCTCAGGCAGTTCATGGAGCAGGGTCAGGCGCGGGCAAATCTGTTGATCGATTTCCAGAAGGATTTCGGCGGCGCCGTGCCTTTGCTAGCGGCGTCAGGCGGTGAAAACGCGCTTGAAAGCTATCTTGCGGTCATCCCCGGAAAGCAACTGGCGTTGATCTACGACAAATGGGGCCCCAGGCTTCTGGAGGCCAATGTACGCAGCTTCCTCCAAGCGCGCAGCAAGGTGAACCGGGGCATCCGAGACACCATTCGCGACGAGCCCGACATGTTCTTCCCCTACAACAACGGGCTCAGCGCCACGGCCGAGGGCATCGACGTTTCTCGCTCGGACTCTGGCCTCGAACTCACCCGCGCAGACAACCTCCAGATTGTGAATGGCGGCCAGACAACGGCGTCGTTGCATGCGGCCCTCAAGCTTGCACCAACACAGCTCGAAAGCGTTCACGTTCAGATGAAATTGACCATCGTTCCGGCGGAGCGGACCGAGCTTATCGTTCCGAAGATCTCGGAATTCGCCAACACGCAGAACAAGGTGAATGCTGCCGACTTCTTTGCCAACCACCCGTTCCACATACAGGCCGAAACACTGTCGCGTCGAGTTCTGGCTCCGGCTGGTCAGGACGGATACCGGGAAACGAAATGGTTCTACGAGCGCGCCCGAGGGCAATATGCTGATGAGCGGGGACGGCGCTCCATTCCCCAGCGGAAGCAGTTTGACGCGGAATTCCCGCGGTCCCAGTTTTTCACGAAAACCGATCTCGCGAAATATGAGAACACCTTCGCCTGCCTTCCGCAGGTCGTGAGCCTGGGCGCCCAGAAAAACTTCGGCGAGTTCGCGGGGCGCATTGGCAAGCTCTGGGGGAAAAAAGGCAAAGGATTCAACGATACCTGGTTCAAGAGGCTGATCGCTAAGTGCATCACCTTCCGGGCCACGGAGAAGCTGGTTTCAGCGGCCGTCTGGTATCAAGGGGGTTACCGCGCAAACATCGTGACCTATTCGATCGCGAAAGTAGTTCACGATGCGGAGGCCCGCGGCATGGTCGTCGACCTCGACCGGATCTGGCGGACCCAGGAGGTTCCGGAGGATCTCAAGGCGGCGCTCGAGATCGCCGGCGCCGAAGCGCAGGACGTGATCTCGAACCCGCCGGACGGGGTGCGGAACTTCAGTGAGTGGGCCAAGAAGCCCATGTGCTGGAAATGGATGTCAGAACGGGCGCTCACCTATGAAGAGGGTTTCGACAGCATCCTGACCACGACGGAACTGGCAGACGAGGAAGTCCAGGACGAGATGGCCGACGAAGCCATGGACAAGAGCGTTGCAGCCGAGATCGAGGTCTACCAGCTGGGTGCCGAGTTCTGGGCGGAAGCGCGCAATTGGGCCCGGGAACGCGGACTTCTTTCACCCAGGGAAACCGGCATTCTCGAGACCTGTGCGGCAATGCCGCACAAGCTTCCGACCGAAAAACAGTGCGATCTGGCCATTGGGGCTCTCAAGAAGCTCCACTCTGAAGGCTTCGCGGCGGGCCAGTCCGAAGCGGATTCCTGACCGGATCCGAGTGGCCGATCAAGCCGTCAGGACGCGGTAGAGCAGCCGGGCAATATATCGTGCCAAGTCGGGCGGAACGGCGTTGCCGACCTGAACGTATTGCTGTGTCCGGTTCCCGAGGAAGAGGTAATCGTCCGGGAAGCTCTGAAGACGCGCGGCTTCGCGGACCGTCAGGCTGCGGCATTGTAGAGGGTCCGGGTGGATGAAATAGTGCCCATCCTTCGAGATGTGGCTCGTGACCGTCGTCGAAGGCTCATTCCCCAGCTGCACCCGGAACCGGTCGTTGAATTTTCCGCTGTGCCAGTTCCCATGGTTGGGCTCGAGCATGGCCGGGAAGTCTCTCGCTTTCGGGCTATGGCCGTGGGTTTTTCCGAAGACTGAGGCAAAGAGATACCGCCCGAGATCCGATGCCATATGGCTGCGCGTCTCGTGCTGCGCAATGGCCCGCAGCTCCGGCCGCTCGAGCCAACGCAACAGGTCATCATCCGAGGTCGCGTATCCCTCGGGCAATCGTGTCGATGAACGTGGAAAAGGGCGAGTTTTCGCAAGCGCCCCTGCGACGAACTCATAGGTATCCCTGTCCGGATCGTCGGGATGGAGGGCTGCGAGGAGTTTCGCGTGGTCAACAACCTCCTCACACCAGGCCGCTTCGCTGTCCCCGCCCCTGCTGATGGAGCTGCGGAGCCTTGGCAGGTTGCCGATCACGTCCAGTACGGTTCTGTGCTCGCCCGGAACCAATATCGACGCGTTGTCGATGCTGGCCGCGAGATCTGCGCGGATGCCCACGATTATCACCCGGTGGCGGCGCTGAGGGACACCGAACTGCTCGGCGTGTATAACGAAATCCTTCGATTGCCGCGCTTCGCGCAGGCTTGCAACGCCATTTTCGAGGTGGATTGCCCGGATCTCGTAGAGATGCTCGGCCCCGGTTCCTAACGAGGCCAGATCCTCCATCAGCATTTCGAAAACCTTGCGGCTGTCGACAGTCGACGACAACATGCCCTTGACGTTTTCCATCACGAAAGCGGCGGGCCGGAGCTTGTCGAGCACGCCGATGTACTCGCGGAACAAATAGTTCCTGTCGTCTTCTTCCGGCACGTAATCCGGTTTGCCTTTCGCACGAGCGCGCCCGACAAGCGAGTACGCCTGACAGGGCGGACCGCCGATGAGCACTGTATCATCAAACTGCTCGCGGAGGCGCGCGATTGCTTCATCGACGGTCTGCGCCGCTTCCGGGGTTCCAAGCTCCAGATGGCGCGCTTCCTCGGTCGCGGTCGACCACGCATCCGCATCAATGTCTGCCCATTCAGGCTCTCCGGTTTTTCCCGCGTGGAACGCGAGGAATTCAGCGGGCAAGGTGCCCGTTCGGGAGCGATGCTCGCGCAGGAAGGCGCGCAGCGACAGGGTGCGGTGGGCAGACGCTTCTTTCTCGATGGATATCCCTATGCGGAAAGGGCTGTGTCCTTCGTCTTCGACGGACGCAAACCCTTCACCAAGCCCGCCAGGACCGGCGAACAGATCAACAACACCAAATGAAGACGGCAAATCGAGCTCCTGACGAACCAAGGTCGGAGCGTGTATAACCGGAATTGGGTGGAAGACCAGGGGGCGGCATGGACATTGTCAACAAACAGACGCGGTCGCGCATGATGTCCGGCATTCGCGGCAAGGATACCAAGCCGGAACTTGCGCTGCGCCGTGCCCTGCACGCCGCAGGCTTCCGATATCGATTGCACTTCAAGGGGCTGCCCGGGCGCCCCGACATCGTGCTGGCCCGGTATCACGCGGTGGTTTTCGCGCACGGGTGCTATTGGCATCGACATGCAGGTTGCCGGTTTGCTACGACACCGGCCACGCGGACCGATTTTTGGATGGCGAAGTTCAGCAAGAACACAAAACGGGACTTAGCGGCGCAGGCGCAGCTTCGCGACATGGGTTGGCGGGTGGCGACTGTCTGGGAATGCGCCCTGAAGAAGCCCGATCATGTCGATCAGGCAGCCGCAGCTCTCGCGTCCTGGCTGAAAAGTGACTCAATGAAGTTCGAGTTCGGAAGCGAGGACCTTGATGCTCCGCCGGCATGAGACCGCCATGTGACCGTGGAGCAAGAATGGCGGATCGCGCCAAGCCAGCAGTTTGTTCAGCCGGCGCCAAGAGGGTTGGGTGTGAATCGGCGCCCAATAGTGACCCTCAACCAATTTGAAATAACCCATTGATCACAAGCCATTTTTGGCCTCGGCAGCAGGGTCTCGATCGACGCCGATGACAACCTGCCCTTTAGGGCCCAAAAAGAAGCAAAATCAGGGTGTTCCAGAGATTTGGGTCGGGGTCACATTTGCACGCCGATCCACAC
>Ga0209121_10006301_pt1 | contig 10442 bp, 9 predicted proteins | sample Cruoilmetagenom3_FD_187292 | JGI IMG/M metagenome (GOLD analysis project Ga0209121, IMG submission 187292) | Oil polluted marine microbial communities from Coal Oil Point, Santa Barbara, California, USA - Sample 3 (SPAdes) (version 2) | ecosystem: Environmental > Aquatic > Marine > Oil seeps ...
AGCGCAGAGGCCTGGGTGCTCATCGCCCACATTCGACGCGTCACACGTCATCTGGCAAGGGCATGAAAATGCTCGGGTAGTTTTGAATCAGACTCTAAGTCTGTGCAAGCCAAAGCCAAGGGCCATCTGCACGATATCTGGCAAGCTGAGACCCGCGTCGACGCTGAAGCTGCGTTCGATTTCTTCGTTGCGACCTACGGCGTGAAATACGACAAGGCTGTGGGGAAGTTGGCCAAAGATCGTGACGTGCTGCTGACCTTCTATGACTTTCCCGCTGAACATTGGAAACACATTCGAACGACCAACCCCATCGAAAGCACCTTCGCCACCGTCCGCCATCGCACTGGAAAAACAAAGGGCTGCCTGAGTCGCAAAACCGGCCTCGCCATGGCGTTCAAGCTGATGATGTCCGCTCAGTCGAAGTGGCGCAAACTCGACGGTGCCAATCGCATGCCTGAAATCATCCAGGGGATTGCATTCAAGGATGGCATCAAGCAACTTCAAAACGCCGCCTGATCACGCCGTCACCAACTTTCGAGCATAGCTCGGCGGTTACGCAGCAAGGCTGTTTTTATATCCTCGGTTTGCCGGGTAACAACAGATTGAAGACGCTTTCCTGCCGGAATTATATCAAACTCTGCACTTTCGGCCCAACAAAATCGTGCTTTTTTCAAGTAAAATCAACCAGATATGAGATGTTCAGGTCGGACTCATTATGAACGAGGGACGACACGGGGCTGGCCACAGGGGGTCAGGTCACTTCTGATGACGTATCTGCTCCAGCCGCCCTAAATCGGGTGTAGAGGACTTTCGGCCCCTCCACCTCTTCTGCGTTTTCCTGATCTTCACTATGTGTGCCCACATGATCCGCAATCCAGATGCCGCTTGCAGAAATGAATACAAAATGAACGTATGTTGTGTTCCAGTAGTGAACGGTCCAGCCCGCGATGAAGAAACCAAACATGGTCGTCACGAAACCCATTCTGTGCCAGCTCACTCTTTCGTCGAGATCCTTGACCCAGACCACTGCAAAAATGATTGAGAAAAAAAAGGTCAGGTAGCCGACAAGAACAATGACACCGTATGTCATTCCCTGCAACATCCAGAACATGTCGAAGCTGCTGGACATAAAAGCTGCTCTTTCCCAGTCATTTTGACCAATGCCGAAAACCGGGTATGCGAGCATGTTCTGCACACCTGCGTCAAAAATAAATATACGGTTATATGCTGTCTCGGCAGAGAACGAAAAGTAGTAGGCAAAGACCCGAAAGGGATCCCGGGTCGAAATCGTGTCCACCGTGATGTACGCTAAAACGCAAAGGGCAAGGAATACGTACCATCTTTGCCGAAAACCCTTCAGGATCGTGTCCCAGGCCACGAGATACAACTGGGTTGTCATGGCGGCAAGAGGGCCGGAAGACAAGGACAAGGCCCCGGTCCCAAAAATCAGGAGCGTCGCAAACACCCGTACCATAAACGATCTGCCGTACCCAAGCACATAGTACACCAACCCGATTAACGAACCAAAGAAGACCCCATAAAGTATTGGGTGTTCGAGCGTGCCTTGCACGCGGGTCAAACCCAACCGCTTTCCCATATCATTGTGAGGGAAGTCAGCCCCGATCAAAGCAAATAAACGTACAAACAGCTTCTGTCCGGTGATCGCTTCAAATATCGCAAACGGCAGCATGATCATGCCAATGATAAACAATAGGCGAACCATCTTGTAGAAATCATCCGGCGTCCGGATATAGACGCGCCCCAGAAGATAAGCGCCCAGCAGCTCGATGTTCAGAATTCCGACGGGCTCGATCACTTCTGCAATGCCATGAAGGACAATCAGGGAAAGCGACGACCAGAAACAAATTACGAAAACACTGATGTCCGCAACCCGGACGGCCCCGGCTTGCCCACTCAGAAACAATCTTACAGTCTGTGCCATGGTTATCAGAAGGACCACCCGATACGCTGATAGCCTGACGGAACCAAGCTCCACGCTTATGGGAATGAGAAGGCTGATGATGAAGACAACAACAAAAGCGGACAAACCATTGGGCTGCTTAACAAGACGTCTCCCGGCCCCCGGTTTTTTGCTGAGCGAAGGTGACGCCCGCCTGCCATGCCTGGATGATGCTTTCTTTGAAACTGTCAAATCATTCATACTTTCCGCGGAACCGTTCAGCGCACATATGGATCGGATACGCGTTCAAAAACCAACAAACGTTCTTGTGTTGCCCCTGTGTGATGCGTGAAACACCCCTCACCTCTTGTCCAGTCGCTCGATTAATGTCTCAAGAGCCGCTTCATAGGCATCCAGTCTTTCAAGGCCACGTTGCAGCGCGTCCTTCATTCTGAAGGAGATCTCTTGCCGATCTTCGTAGGCGCTGAAAACACGGTCCTGGATTTGCGCGGCCGTATCTGTGGTGCAGTCGACCGTGTAATCGTATCCCAAGCTGCCAAACAAGCCGGCAAATTTCCGGCTGTAGGCCATTGGAACCACCGGAACACCACTAGAGAACGCGGCAATGCAGGCATGCATCCGCGCGCCCATGAAGAAATCCATCCCAGCAATATAGCTCTTCGCCTCGGAGGGCGTTTCAAAGGCCGGTGCAACGATGGTTCCAGGGAACTCGACCGCGAGATCCAGGCAGGCCTGATAATCATCCTCGACGCCGCCGCGGGTGCGCGGGATCACATGGCCCACCAGGTGCAACTGGCAATCGCTGGGATGGGACAGGAAGCCTTTCGCGATATTGCGGATTAAAACCGGATAGTCGGCTTTCAAACCAAACATATTTTTGCCGGTATAGCCGCCGCCCATCAACAGGCCCGAGACATTCAACCCGACCTGCGGTCGGGTCTCTGCACTGTCCGACGGCGGGGTGAAGGGCAGACGCAGCGCCACGTCAGAGGCCTCGATCATCTCGCGCCGGATGCCCATATCGCGCACAAACGCTGTTGATCGGTCATCGCGGGTCACTACAATGGTGCTGCGGCGGATAGATCCAGCTGCCAGAGTCCGCCACAAGAATTTCTTGAACGGGCCCATTGTCTGGGGCGCCATCACCAGGGGTCGCCTGGCCAAGTGGACCATATATTTCTGCAGAAGGTCCTGAAAAATACGGCGATCGCCGTAGATATCAGCAAAACTGTCGCCGCCCGAGATGTCAATCACCAGGTCGCATTCCCGGATAGCAAAATAAAAGTCCAGTGGTTTGCGCAAAGGGCGCACGAACCGTTCCGATACATCGTCACCGGTTACACAGCTTTCCTGCTCTCCCTTCCCGATGAGGATACTGATTTTGATGTCCCACCCCCGGCGTCGCGCGATGTGACGGATCACCTCGACATCCGATACAGTAAGTGCCCCGACCCCAAGATTGGGGTTTCGGGTATCGTGGCCGATAAGGGCTATCTTGAGCATGGCGCGGGTCTGGCCTCTATGATGGGTTGTTAACTGCTTTCGAAGGATGCCTCATACGACCGCTCCGAGGCTACACTAACACCAGAAAATGGGTAAGAAAGCCACTTGCACCGCACCGCACACCAGACAAAAATATCACATGTAGGCGGCTGACGGCATGACGGGTGAAATCCTCCCAAAATTGTTCAACTGAACTACCTCTCAATCAACCCGCAGGGTCGTGTTGCTTGCGGCCGCGAATGCTGATCTGGCGCATGAAAAGATGCCGGAAACGGTTACCCGTCATCTGGTTGATGAAACGGGTCCGCGATCCAAAGGGCGTGACCGGTCGAACCTCTTCCACCGAGAACCCAGCCTGCTCGAACAGATCAGCATACAGCGAAGGCGTGAACCACCGAAGATGCGTGCGGTCCATCGCCCCATCTTCAGCCAGTTCCCAGCGACCGTGAATAAGCTCTTTTATGACACTGTAGTGGCTAATATTGGGAGAAGACGCAAACACAGCCCCGCCAGGCTTTATGAATGGGGAAAGCTTTTGCACGACTTTCCAGGGGTCGATGAGATGCTCCAGGACCTCGCTGATGATCAGTGCATCGAAGGACGCCGGAGCAAAGGGCAGTTCGATTTCTTCAATATTTCCAACCAGCACATCCGTCAATTTTTCTCGCGCGATTTCCGCCACGGTTGGACTGATCTCCACCCCGACATATTGACCGCATTTCCCAAGCGTCAACGCCAGGGCCCCGGTGTTTCCGTGGGCGCAACCAATTTCAAGGATAGAAGCGTTCGGATTTTCCGGAAGACAGTCCACATAATCATGACGGCATCCGCCGAAATAATATTCTGGCTTCTCTTCGTAATACCCAGCCGTAGGACTATTCATTCTTTTCCCTCTTCATAACCGATACGACCGGCAATGGACTGCGCAGATGGTCTGGTTATGACCCATCGCCAGTCTTTGCCGAACAGGCGCCAGCGCCTGGACAAATAGTTGCGCCAATTACGAAGCCGACTGTATTCTTTCTGTTTATCAAGAATTAGATCCCCCGGCACGAGATCTGCAATCAGCGTTGTAATGGGTAATCTGTCGGCCAGTTTCTTTTGCATGTAGCGATATGCCTCTGTGTAGCCGCCTTCCAGCATCTGTACGGGCTGGCTGTTGTGAATGACCGGGGCATGAACAATATATGCGCCGAGGCCGACTTTGAGAGCCGATTGCACAATATCTGTTCCATAAAGGTGAAAGCTGGGCAATCCCGAGTCAAAAGATAGCCCACTCGACCGCCTGAGAATGATCAAAAGCTCGTCAACGCAGATCGTCCGTTCAGGAAGATCAAACGGCCCACCAATGTCGCGCGCAAGTCCTGTCGACCAGACATGGCCGCACACATGATTGTCTGGTGTCAGCCCGATCAGCCCGGCAACGGCCCAGTCAGGGTCAAACGAGTCCAGTTCCCGAACCCGCTGTGCGAGAATTTCGTCCCATCCTTTTGGAAGATAGACATCCTGATGTGCGAAAACCACGATCTCGGCGCCAGTGCGTTCAAGACCACGATTGTAGGCAATCGAGGCAGAGGGCTGGTCAACCTGAATCTCCAGTAGATCCGGGCGCTGTATAAGCGAAGGAGAGGCAGCAAGGTTAGCTGCAAGTATTTCAGGTTTGTTAACCGCAGCAATACAACACCAGTCAACTGGCAAATTACATTTTACCTGGTCCGATTGACGCTCTCGATTGTCCTTCTGCAACATTCTTTACTCCGCCCCGCCAATACGTTAGGCTCAGAGCCCTACGACTTAATACGCCGATTGGTGCAGATGACGCAACTGACTGTCAGGAGGCGCTGCGGTTGGTGCTAAACGTCTCGGCCACAATCCAGCCGTTGGCCTTATCCAACCGCGTCGGCGGCCATCGGCACCGCCACCAACTTCACCCACGAAACCGGGTTCCAAGCGGATATCCCAACGATCTCCAATAGAGGTCCCAATCAAGGTCACGTCTGAACCCAGTTTAGCAGCTTGGAGGATGGGGTCGGGGTATCGTTTACGGTTAAACTTGCATCCCCTTCATTCTGTTTGCATAGATTGCGACATCGAGAGCAAAGCCAGTTCCCACTTTCAATTGCTAGGTTTAGATCATGCCAGACACGCGTCGCAACATTGCGAATCTTCTTGTTCATTCCACCCAAGTTTCCACCAACGGAACTGTCGTTGCTGATCGGTCCCGGGAAATCGGCGCCGAGGAACTGGCAAGCAGCGCAAAGGCCATCGCCGGACAACTAGAGAATTTAGGAATTGTCCCAGGCGACAGGGTTGCCATTATCGTCGACAAACAGGTCGAAGTGATCGTGGCGCTCTTCGGGTGCTTTCTGGCAGATGCGGTTCTGGTGCCGGTGAACCCGCAGCTTAAGCCGCGTCAGATCCAACATATTCTGTCCGACAGCGGCGCCAGAATTATCATCGGTGCGGCAAAGCGCACGACGGTTCTGGAGAGGCTCGAACCTGAACTGGCCCTCCCGGCCACGATTACAGCGAGTTTTGAACTGCAACCGGCCTCCGCCAACTCGAGGCTGGCGGAGTGGCACCCCCCGGCGCCAGGGTTCGAAAACAAGCCTCTGGCAACGCTATTCTACACATCAGGCTCGACCGGGCTCCCAAAGGCGGTTGCCTGCACACACGACAATATCCTGTCTGGAGCAGAAAGCGTCAGCACCTATCTGGAAAACAGCGCCTCTGATGTCATCCTTGCCATCCTCCCTCTCAGCTTTGATGCCGGATTTAGCCAGCTGACAACAGGCCTGTTATCGGGCGCCCGGATCATCCTGCAGGATTACCTTCTGCCGACGGATATTTCCCGCGCCTGCCAACGGCACGGGGTCACCGGAATCACCGGGGTGCCTGCAATCTGGAACGCCTCCCTGCGCGCCAACTGGACGAAGGAGGCGCGGCAGGGCCTGCGCTATTTCGCCAATACCGGCGGGCATCTTTCGCATCAGCGCATTGTGCAACTGACCGAGCTTTTCCCCAATGCCCGCCCCTATTCGATGTACGGGCTAACCGAGGCGTTCCGGTCTACCTATCTGCACCCGGATATGATCTGGAAAAAACCCGGCTCGATTGGCAAGGCAATCCCTGGCGCGGTGCTGTGCGTGGTCGATGAAAACGGCGAAGAATGCCCACCCGATCAGCCAGGAGAACTGGTTCATGCCGGACCGACCGTTGCCGCCGGCTACTGGAATAACCCCGACGAAACCGAAAAGCGGTTTCGTTCGGCTCCGGCGGCCTTGCGGCAGCGCGTAATCGAGGGAACCGTGGTGTTTTCCGGGGATCTGGTCCGGCGCGATGCCGAGGGGTTCCTGTTCTACGAAACGCGGATAGATAGCCAGATCAAGATCTCGGGCAACCGCCTTTCCTTTACCGAAATCGAGGACGTTGCCCTCGCGCATCCAGATGTGCGCGCCTGCGCAGCAGGCGGGCGAAAATCCGATCTGGCTTCCGACCCGGAATTGGTCCTGTTTGTGGAAACAGACGGGCCCGAAACAGTTGCCGAAAATATCATGGAGCAGCTACGCGCCGAACTTCCCGGCTATGCCGTGCCGTCCCGGGTAATTGCACGGAGAAGCCTCATTTTGAACAATAACAACAAATACGATGTAAAAAGAATGATTGCAGAATACTGCAGCAAATTCCCGGAAGGTGTATCGAGTGGAACAGATTGAAATCCGGAACCGGATTGGCAACCTGACCTGGCAACAGGTTAGAGATCTCAGCAATTACGAACCGTCCTTCTTTTACGAGCGCGAAAAAATCACCGGTCGCATCAATGCGTTGCGAAGGTCCTTTCCCGACGGCCTGAAGCTTGCCTATTCTCTCAAGGCCAACCCCTTCGCCCATCTGGTTGATCTGGTCTTGCAGCAGCTGGAGGGGGCGGATGTCACCTCGTACAGCGAGATGGTTGCGGCGCTGAATGCCGGGGTCCGGCCCGCAGACATCATGTTTGCCGGCCCGGCCAAAAAACCGATGGAACTGCGCGCCGCCGTGGCCCTAGGGGTTGGGTTGTGTGTTGAATCGCTCCGTGAGCTTTCCCTATTGACCGAGATCGCCCGGGAACAGGGAAAACCGGCCCGCGTTCTGCTGCGGCTGAACCCCGAGTTCTCCCTGTCGGGCGCGTCGATGCGGATGGGCGGAGCGCCGACACAATTCGGTCTGAACACCGAGGATCTGCCGGAAGTCTGGCGGCTGCTGGCCAGCCCACATCTGGCGTTTTGCGGCATTCACATCTACTGGGGTTCACAATGCCTGTCGGAATCCGCCATTTTTGAAGCGCAGGAAACCTCGGTCGACCTGATCGAAAGTCTCGCACCACATTTTCCGAATCCCCCCGAGATTCTGAACCTCGGGGGAGGCTTCGGAATCCCCTATTTTGCCAAAGACACCGCCCTGGATCTGACCTTGGTCGGGCGCAGCTTCGCCCCCCTCTATGAGCGTCTGAAAAACCGCTTTCCAGAGGCCGGTGTTTTTCTGGAGCTCGGGCGCTACCTGGTGGGCGAGGCCGGTACATATCTATGCAACGTGGTCGATACAAAAACATCTCACGGGGTGGAGTTCGTCGTCACCGATGGCGGCATGCACCACTTTCTGGCAGCCTCCGGCAATCTGGGTCAGAAGATTCGCCGGAACTATCCCGTCTGTCTGATCCCGTCACCTGATCGGGCTGGAAACGGCGAGCCAAGAATCTATCAGGTGGTTGGTGCTCTGTGCACCCCGATCGATCTTCTGGGACATCGTTTGACCGGACCAGACGTCAGGGTCGGAGACATGATAGGGATCGGCTGTGCCGGAGCTTATGGCAAATCCGCTAGCCCACTCGACTTTCTCTCTCATCGGCACCCGCATGAGTTCATTATCTAGCAGCTTTCGGTATGTTCAGGGTACCGAAAGTACCAATACCTCAAGGATTTACATCATGACGGCAACGCAGCATACACCTTCCCGGGACACGGTGACCGAACAGGTCAAGATAATTGTAACCGAAGCACTGCACGCCCAGAAGATGGCAAACCAGATCACGGAAGATACTTTTCTGGGAAATCTCGGCTTGGATTCACTCAATATCGTCGATATTCTCCTGGGTATCGAGACAGAGTTTGATATCGCCTTCGATGACGAAGAACTGGACCTGTCCGCTCTTGAAACACTCGGCAGCCTTGTTGAATTTGTCCTGAACGCAAAAAATCCTGCTACCTGAGAAAAGTAGGGAATTGCTTCAAAAATCGAGGGCAAAAAATATCATGTCAGAAAACCGCAAGCTTATGCGTGGCGGTCTTGTGCTTTCTATTGGAAATGCGCTTAGTCAGGTTCTTAGCCTCGTCCGCAACCTGATCGTTGCCCGTCTGGTGACACCCGATGATTTTGGCGTAGCCGTAACATTTGCTCTGACTCTATCCGTACTGGAGGCTGCCTTTGCACATGGGTTCGACAAGCTCCTCATTCAGGATGAGGACGGGGAGGACGAAATGCTGCAGTCGATGCTTCATTGCCTTCTGCTTCTCAGGGGTGTGGTTATTTGTGCGATTATTTTCTTCGCAGCCCCCTGGATCGCGCTCTTGTTCGATATTCCGGAGGCAAAATCAGCCTACCAAATTCTAGCTCTTGTTCCCCTTCTTCGAGGGTTGATGCATCTTGATGTCAAACGCATTCAGCGTAACATGCGCTTCACTCCAGATCTCGCTGTGCGCTTGATCTCGCAAGCTTTGGGTCTTGTCGTCGCAATCTCATATGCTTGGGTCTTTCAAGACTACTGGGCAATGCTGTGGGGCGTTTTGGTGCAGGTACTCTCTCTGACCTTGCTGTCCCATTTTTTTGCCGTCCGTCGCTATTCTCTCGGCTGGAATCCTCAATATTCCAGCCGAGTCATTGGGTTCAGCGGCCCGCTGATGATAAACGGCATTATCATGATTTTCTCTGATCAGGGAAACAGGCTTTTGGTCGGCGCACGCCTTTCGGTAAGTAATCTGGCAATCTTTAGTGCAGCGGCAATGCCCTTGGAAGCTGGCCTCGGATTTCTCTCACAGGTCGCGGGCGACTTGAGTGTTCCCTGGTTATCTGCAGCCAAATCGGATCCAAAAAAATATAAAAGGCGTCATGGCCTGGTAGGTTTGGCTATTTCTGTGGCGACACTTGTCGTTTTCGCCCCACTTGCAATGATAGGTATGGAAATCACAACGCTCATTTTTGGCGCCCAGTACGCTGGTTCCAGCATAATGATGGCGTGGCTTGCCCTTGCTTTCGGCCTGCGCTTTCTGCGCGTCTGGCCGATTGCAACAGCGATCAGCTTGGGCGACACACGAAACCTGATGCTAAGTAATCTGGCCAGAGCTTCCGGCATTTTCTTTGCAATTGCATTGATCGAAGTTGGAATGGGTTTGAACGGCGCTGCTATTGCGATGGCAATGGCAGAAGGGTTGGCGACACTTGTTGCGTTCTCACGTATTCAGAAGATGTCAAAAGAGGTCTTAACACCTGGCTGGCCCTATTTGACCTTGGTGGCTATGGGCTTTGTAATCACGATTGCTGCAGCCGTTCTGATTGATCAACTGATATTCAAGATTGCCTTCGCAGCAGTTTTTGTGCTGCTGACACTGGGGGCTGTCCTGTTGTTTGAGCCTAAGCTCTGGAGATCGCTTTTGGGAAGCTTTGGAACTGAAGCCCCGTAAGCTGTACTCTGATTTGAATGTCTCGATGTCATCTGGTATTTCCCCCATTTGTAACGGGGTCCGCTTGTAGAATTACGCGGCTAGTTTCAGTTTCATGGCGGGTGTGATGCCGCCGATGCCCATGTTGGGTCGGTCGTTGTTGTATGTCCAGAGCCAGTTTGTGGCTTGTTCCTGGGCCTCCTCGATTGTTTCAAAGATGTTTTGGTCTAGGGTCAGGATTCATAACCAGAACATGACGACTGCTGCGAGTGCGCAGGCTGACAGGAAGACCTTCGGGCACCTGTCATAGCGGGTTGCCACGCGTC
>Ga0209121_10006302_pt1 | contig 10442 bp, 14 predicted proteins | sample Cruoilmetagenom3_FD_187292 | JGI IMG/M metagenome (GOLD analysis project Ga0209121, IMG submission 187292) | Oil polluted marine microbial communities from Coal Oil Point, Santa Barbara, California, USA - Sample 3 (SPAdes) (version 2) | ecosystem: Environmental > Aquatic > Marine > Oil seeps ...
CAAACCAGTGCTCAAGTAGCGCTCCGCGCGGTAGCACTTTGAAAAATGGTGCGGGTGAAGGGACTCGAACCCCCACGCCATAGGCGCCAGAACCTAAATTTCACGAATATATATACAAGCCAGTCGCTTAACGAAAAAGTTTCGCAGGACATAGCTCGAACGAAAGGTGATTCTGCGAAACGCCCGATGGGGGATTTCGCATGAGCCACGCCGCTACCAATTGGGCCATCAAACAGCGCGGATTGAAGCCTGCGACCAAGATCCTACTGTGGCATCTCTGTGATCGGTATCATCCCGACAATGGATGCTTCCCCAGCCAAAAAACACTGGCAAGCGATTGCGAAATGTCTGAGCGCAGCATCCGAGAGCATACAAATTTGCTCACACGGCATGGCTTGATAATGACTGCCATGGCTCGCCTCCCAGGCAAAAAGTACGAGTCGTTGGTTTACTATTTTGCCTTCGAAGATGACTTCAAACAGCGACCACCGGCAATATCTGCCGACGGAATAACTGCGCCAAAACCACCGGCAGAATCGCGTCAATACCACCGGCAGTATTTGCCGACTAACTCTGTAAGGGAACCAGTAACAGAAGCAGTAAACGCTTCTGCTGATTTTTCAGATGAGTTCTCGAAGACCTGGCAACCGAACGAAGAGTTGACACGCTGGGCTAGGAGCGAGGGCTTCACAGGTCACGACATACGTGAACAGACAAAACGCTTCCAAGACTTCTATCAGAAGAAGCGTAGCCCGAGTTCGGCCTCATTCGCTTGGAAGAAGTGGATGCGCGATGACAAAGCTTATCGTGAAAAGCGCGCTGCTAAAACAGACCCCGACAAAGCTAAGCACCAACGGCAGCTTCAACGATTAGAACGAGAATACCAAGAAGAAGTGCAGCAACAGGCCGAGCTGCGAAAGAGCGAGCGGGAAAAGCTCGAACGGCAAGAGCGTGCAAGAGAAAATGTCGCTCGACAGGAAGCCGAAAACGGCGGGCTTGGCGGTGTTTAAATTGGTCCCAATGCCCGACTTTATGGAGGGGTGTGTGTACGCGGGGCGGGCTTGTCTCTTCGCGCTGTGCCAACTGAGAAGCCAAGCGAGGTTATCGAATCTCGGGCATATCGGGCAAGTCGTATCCAGACAACCGGGGATCGTCTCGATCCATGGAAACTATGTTATAAAGAGTGCGACCGTCGCTGGTATGCTTGAGTTGCGTTACGATCACTTTGTCGTCTGGCACTCGACCAAGGTGTATGTCGTCTTGGTCAGGAAGCACAGCCACGATGTTTTCACCGAGCCGCACCATCACCTGCCCACCTGTTGGAACCATAGAGGCTGCAACTCTTTTGAACTCTCTATAATATTCAGGCTTTTGCCAGTCACGTCTATTGGGATCGGCGTGAATGACAAACCGCTGATTGTGTTCCTCATAGTCCACGATCAGTCGCGACATTCGCGGTTTCCAGTGCTTTCCCAATTGTGGCATACGCCGCCAGCCGCAGTAAAACGCCTGACACGATGCTGGACGATCTGCGTAAATCTGGCATCCTTCATTTATCGTGCAGTGTTCGCACCAACTTTGAAGCGGCTTATCCAGTTCGACAATCGACATGTATTTGCAGCAAAGTGTGCACCCTTCACACGTCCGACCGGCGACAAGTTCAATTTCTTCTACCAACCGCACGCCTCTTGGATTCAAATTCCTGGGGAAATTTTCACATGAATGCGGCGACGAAAGCAATCCGCTTCCTCGAAAATCTTTCCATCCCCGAAGGCCCGAAGGCGGGTGAACCGGTCAGGCTTGCCCCTTATCAAAAGCAATTCGTCAAAGGTGCACTGGCGGATGGGATCAATGTCGCGGTGCTGTCCATTGGGCGGGGCAATGGGAAATCGGCTCTGTCGGCGGGCATCGCTTTAGGTGCCGCGATGGGCAAATGGGATCAACAACCGCGCCGGGAAATCCTCATTGCCGCGCGTACACGAGATCAGGCGCGTATCGCGTTTGACTTTGTTGTGGGCTTCATCCGGTCGCTTCCCGAGGATGAACAAAAGCAATTCACGATCCGGCGCAGCCCACGTCTTGAAATCGAGTATGAGGGCGACGGCGGGGGGCATTTCATCCGGGCCATTGCAGCGGATGGTAAGACGGCTCTGGGATCGGCCCCGACGCTGGTTTTGATGGATGAACGTGGCCATTGGGCGGCGGACCAGGGCGATGCGCTGGAACATGCGCTCTTGTCCGGCATCGGCAAACGCGGTGGTCGGGCGATCATCATTTCGACCTCGGCGGCGGATGATGCGCACCCATTTTCTGTGTGGCTCGATCAAGAGCAAGAAGGCGTCTACCGGCAGGAACACCGGCCTGCGCCGGGACTGCCCGCCGATGATCTGGAAAGTCTCAAGGAAGCCAACCCCGGTGCGGCGCATGGCATCGGCTCATCGCTTGAATGGTTGCAAGGGCAAGGGCGGCGCGCGATTGCGAGGGGCGGCTCCACCCTGACTGCGTTCCGGCTTTACAACCGGAATGAGCGGGTGAGCGGCGAAACCCGCGATGTGCTGTTGACGGTGGATGAATGGCTGGCCTGCGAGGCTAGTCCGGATGATTTGCCCGAAAGGCGTGGCCAAGTGGTGATCGGGATCGACCTTGGCGGGTCCGCTTCCATGAGCGCGGCGGCGTTTTACTGGCCTGATACCGGGCGATTGGAATGTCTCGGCACTTTCCCAAGTAAACCGACGCTCCTGGACCGTGGGCAGTCGGATGGCGTCGGCAACCGCTATGTGCAGATGAATGACCGGGGCGAGCTCAGCACTTTGGGCGATCAGACGGTGCCGGTGGCCCCTTGGCTGTGTGAGGTCATGGCCCATGTGGAAGGTGAGCCGGTCGCGGCACTGACGGCAGATCGCTACAAACAAGCCGAATTGGGCGAAGCAATCGACAAGGCGGGCATTCGCGCGCCAATCGTCTGGCGTGGCCAGGGGTTCCGAGACGGCGGCGAAGACTGCGAACGGCTGCGCCGGGCCTGCTTTGACCGGAAAGTGCAATCCGCTCCCTCTCTTTTGCTGCGCAGCGCCTTTGCTGATGCGGTGACACTCCGCGACCCGGCGAACAATCTCAAACTGGCGAAGGCAAGATCCACTGGCCGCATCGATGCGGCAGCGGCAACGGTCCTGGCTGTGGCAGAGGGCGCCCGGATCATGGGCAGACCCAGCGGACGCGGGGGGCGGATCGTATGGTCATGAGCAGCAAACGCCACGATTATAAACGTCATTCAGCTAAAGTAACGCGAGGACCACGCTGGAAGGCTATGCGGATGCAGGCGCTGGCCCGAGATGGCTGGCAGTGTGTCCAGTGTGGTGAACGGCGGCGTTTGGAATGTGACCACATCGAACCGGTGCGAGATCGTCCTGATCTGTCTTACACCCTGTCGAATTTACAAATTCTTTGCGGGCGCTGTCATGCCCGAAAGACCCGGTTGGAAGTGGGTCACAAGCCACTGCCGCCGAAGCGCCAACAATGGCGTGACCTCCTGTTGAGCATGAAAGGGAAAACAAATGCTGACATCTAAAAAACTCGAATTGCGCCGCTCTGAAATCCGGCAAACGCTGGCTGAACTGGCTGCAAATGACAATCCTACGACAGATGAAACCCGCAAGATGGGCGAACTGGATGCCGAGTATCACACGGCGGAAACACGGTATCGGGCGGCAATCATTTCTGAGGATGAAGAACGCCGAGACGCCGGGACCGAACTTGAAACCCGCTCCGACCGGGAATGGGCCGAGGTCATGACCGGATTCGAGATGCGCCAGGTTGCGTTGGCCCTTGATGAAGGTCAGAGCCTTGAAGGCCAGACACAGGAAATCGTGACCGAACTGCGCAACCGAGGCGGCTATCGTGGCGTTCCTGTCCCGTGGGAGGCGCTGGAAATCCGGGCTGGCGAAACCGTCGCGGCCGGTACGCCGAACCCGATGCGCACCGCGCCGATTATCGAACGGCTCTTTGCGGGGTCGGTGGCCGCGCGCATGGGTGGGCAGATGGTCAATGTGGGCGTGGGCGAAATGGAATATCCCGTCACCACAAGCGCCGTCACGGCAGGCTGGGCCAATGGTGAAACCGGCAACGTGCCGGGGCCAGCGGCCTATGCGACCGTGGATCGACCCTTGAAACCGGATCACAATCTGGGCGTCCAAATGCGCATCACCCGCAAAACCCTGAAACAGTCAGGCGCGGGTCTTGAGCAGGCAGTCCGGCGGGACATGAATGGTGCGATCGAGGAAGCCTTGGACAAGGCGGTGTTTCTGGGTAGCGGATCGGCGGGCGAGCCGACCGGGCTTTTTGCAGGCGCTTCGGCATGGGGCATTTCCGAGGTCGCGGTAGATGCGGCGGCATCCTGGGCGGCGTTCCGCTCCGAGGTGGTGGGCTTTATCACCGGCAATGCCGCAACCGGGCCTGCGGACGTGCGCGCCCTCATCCGCCCCGAGGTTTGGGACGCGATGGATGCAGCAATCTGGGATGCGGGCAGTGGGATCACAGAATGGGACCGGATGGCCGACGCTCTGGGCGCGGTTATGTTGTCGCATCTGAGCCTTGAGGCTCCCACCGGCTCGCCTGCGGCGTCCAAGGCGGTGCTGACTACAACGGCGGGCGGTGTGGCCCCATTCTTTGTCGGGACGTGGGGTGCAATTGATCTGATCCGCGATCCATTCTCGGATGCGCAATCGGGCGCTCTGCGGCTGACCGCGTTAGCGACGATGGACGTGACTGTGAGCCGTGCTGTCCAGACGCGCATCTTGACCGGGGTGGAATAATGCTCTGGGGTGGATTTATCGGCAGTGAGCTTGAGCTTCGACGCAAGGGGGGAGGCGCGCGATTGCGCGGTTCCTTTCCTTACAACCGTCGGGCGGTTCTTTCGGATGGCGGTAGAACCGGCCGCCCACGCAAAGAAGTGATCGCGCCTGGCGCGTTTGCTTACCGGGTAGAGCGGGAGGATGAAGATATCCACCTCTTGCTCGGTCATGATTACAGCAAGCCTTTGGCAAGTCGCGGATCCGGCACTCTCAATCTCTCAGATAACGACGACGCATTGATCTTTGAAGCCGACATCTCGTCTGAGATTGCCGAAACAACGCATGGTCGTGACGCCTTAGCGATGATCGATGCTCGCCTAGCTGTTGGTTTGTCGCCTGGCTTTCGCATTCCTCCTAAGCGAGCGGTCGCAAATGCTGAGCGGATCGAAGACGAAGGCTTTGACCCTGCAAATGGGGCGCATAATGCAGTGATCCGGACAGTCACGGCCGCGTTGCTGTATGAACTGAGCATCGTAACACGGCCGGCCTATTCAGACGCACAAGTCGAAGCGCGCAATTGGGCGCCAGAGGTCATCAAGGTTTCGCCGGTGAATGCGCTCAATCGGTGGAGGCTCTGAGATGGTCGAGATTTTGAAACGTGTAGAACAGATCCCGGCAGCTTATCCGGCTAAGCCAGGCAATTTATCCGATGAGGCCGATGCGCTGGATGCAGGTTTGATCTGGGGCCGCATCGAATCTTACACAGCTCATCGGTTTTCGGTGCGCGAGGTTGTTTGGACTGTAGAGGGGCCCGGTGATTGGGTGCCTGATCTAACGCCCGTAACAATCAGCGCAATTGAATTTTGGGAGCAGGGAAATTGGTTTGAGGCTTTTCCGGTCAGTAACCCGCTCGGCGGTTATGAGTTGTGCGTTGAGGGGCCATACCGGATCACCGCGACTGCAGGCGGCGGCGATGCTCCGGCAGCAATTCTCGAGGCCTACAAACGCTTGGCAGAATACAGCGCTGGTGAGCGCGGCGCTGCCGGCGCATCGAGTCAGGTCGTGTCGGTCGGACCAATCACAGATGAAGTACGGCGCAATCCCGCTTGGCTGGCGCGGGCCGTTCAAAACTGCGGCGCAGGCGATCTGCTACGCCCATATCGGAGGGCTTGAAATGTGGCCATTCAAACGAAAAGAGCCTGAGACTGAAACCCGGTCCAGTGGCTCTGGCTATACCACGCAAGTCATGCAGGCGCGGGCCGACTACATTACCGGCGTTGACGGCATGGCCGAACTGACGGGCACAGTGCAAGGCTGCGTGAGCCTTTGGGAAGGTGGCCTGAGCCTGTCGGATGTAGATGGCACCGACATTCTAACACCTGCCACCCTCGCCCTTGCAGGTCGCGCTCTGGCGTTGCGAGGTGAGGCCGTTTTTTTGATCCGCGAAGCCGGACTGTTGCCGTGCTCGGATTGGGATTTGACCACACGCTTTTCCAAGCCCACCGCGTATCGTGTCGGCATTCCTGACACGGGCGGCGGTAAGACTGAAACCGTTCTGGCGGGCGAGGTGCTGCACCTTCGCGTGGGGTCCGATATGGCAATGCCCTATGTGGGGCAATCCCCTTTGCGGCGGGCACGGTTGACGGCGGGCCTTTTGCAAACGCTGGAATCGGTGCTGTCTGAGATCTATTCGAACGCTCCGATTGGGTCGCAAATTGTGCCATTTCCCGAGGCACCTGAGCAAGACATGGAGGCTCTGGCCCGAGGGTTCCGAGGCAATCGTGGCCGGGTGTTGATCCGCGAAAGCGTGAATGTCCAGGCGGCGGGCGGGCCTGCTCCGGCGCAAGATTGGAAATCGTCAGACGTGACCCCTGATCTGAGCAAGGCCATGACCAAGGAAACGCTGGCTTCAACGCGATCAAGCATTGAAATGGCTTATGGTGTTCTGCCTGGCCTGAGCAACGTCGCCACTACCGGGCCGATGGTGCGCGAATGTCAACGGCACCTAGCTCAATGGGCGTTGCAGCCTGTCGCTGCGATGATTGGCCAAGAGGCATCCGAAAAGCTAGGCAGGATTGTCAAACTGGACGTGATGCGTCCTTTGCAAGCCTTCGATGCAGGGGGACGGGCCCGGGCCCTGGGCGCGATCGTGCAGACGTTGGCGATGGCAAAAGAGGCAGGTGTCGATCCGGCGCAGGCTTTGAGCCTTGTAGATTGGAAAGATTGAAATCGGTTGGTCGCGCCCGCGGTGCTTTAATGTATTGGCCCGCGAAGCGACTCGGTTAGTCGGAGAGTACGTTAACCCCGACATCGCGCGGCCCTACCCTCCAAAAAATAGGGCGCGGCGCAGTCTCAGCATGGCGAAAGCCAGGGTTGGGTCGCATGAGCTGGAAAGCTCGGTGCCGGAGCATTGGAAAGTGCTCCGGCTCATAATGACAAATGATTTGGAGGTTAGCGGTACGAGCTACTTTCGAAATTTACTCTGCCGCCTGAAGAAGCATTATGCGTCACTTTGCAATTATTGCATTCGGAAAACTCTTTATTCAATTTTCCTAACCGGTACCGTTTTCCATCTTCCTTCACTAAGCAAGTAGGACAGTAAGGTAGGCCGCTGGGCTGTCCATTAACAAGGTCATAAAGGAAACCTTCGATCTCTACCGTCGGCGTTTCGGCAGTTTGAATTTTTGCCAGCTTTTCCACCTCTTGCTTCAAACTCAAATTTTCTTCCCGAAGCTCGAGAATGTTCTCTTGCGCATCTAAAAGCAGACCTCTCAATTCAACAATCGATTGCTTGAAATCTGCGTCAGATAATTCTTTCTTGATTTGACTGAGCCGCGCAACAGCTTCCAAGGCTCCTTTTAGCGAAATTGCATCACCTACCATTTCTTAACCTCTCTCCAAAAATACCATGCCTATCCGCAACGAATTTAACATTGCCTTGATAGGAGAAGCGTGCCTTTTCCATATTGGTTTTCAACAATTCCCTAATGCTAATCAATTCCGCCAATAGCAGATCAGCTTCATCCAACGCCAAAGCTATTGTCTCGTTCGACACAGGTTCGACGATGTGCCACCATTTATTTTTTGGGTCTCCAAATTTGACAAAATAGTGCTCTACCCTCAAACAGTTATCTTCAGCGTCATAGTACCATGCCCCATGAGCGGCGGCATTTCTATTTTCCACTCCATCGCGAAGCCGTTGGTGAGCCAATAATATCCGAACCGAGGTACACAAAGAACAGTGCTTGGCGCATCCCCTAAATTTCTTAATCAGCTCATTCGTGCTTAATTTTACATTTATCAGAGATCTAGGCTTGGACCGCTCCAATTCCTTGGCCGATGGATCAGCCATCCTATAAATTCCCCAACACACGTTTTCTATGTGAGCGCAGGTCTGTAGGTAGACACCCAATTGCGTCAGATACCGAGCGGGCAACATGCCTTCAACTACAGTTTTCAATATGAGATTCCTTTAGTTGCAATTCGAATGCGATTTATTTGCGATTATTTTGCCTCCGACTTGGGGCTGGTGTCGACCTCCAATCCGAAGATGAGTTACGATGCAGGAATTCAAGTGATTCAAAATCATTGGACTTGATTTCCCCTTTTGTTAAATGATAAAGAATCACTCGAAACGGGAGCAAACTTTATGAACGCATCTGAATTTTCGCGCGAACTCGCTGGCAAATTAGGCAAAGATGAGAACCAGGTACGAATTTTTGATCGAGCGCTAGCCGAGAGTGGCGTGCGGAAAAAAACTGGTCGCGGGCGCCATGCTGATGACATAACTCGCCAGGAGGCAGTGATGCTCCTGTTGGCCATTTTGAGCGGACGCCCCGCAACAAAGGCAGCAAGAGCTGCTGTAGATCTTTCAAAATTCGATATAGCGATTGGATTATCTGAAGATGCTCTAGAGGCGTTTCACCACGCGTTTGGGGTAGAAAACGATCTAAATAGCCTCACTAGTAAATCACTGGCCGACCTCGTCGCGCTGCTTTGCGGCCGATTAACTACCGAAAAACTGGGGCAGGACAACTTTGTGTTCTTGTGCGTCAAAGATGGAGCCACAGCTGAATTCCAATTTCAGATGAATTGGATGCCAGGTGATCGAAGCCAACGACTTGGACTTGAACAAGAAGTTCCATTCACCGGATTGACTAATATTTCCCGCACATCGGGGAATTACTATGAGAGCCGAACAGCAACAGGTGAACTACTGCGCTGGATTGGCCAAGTTACCGAGCCAAATTGATGGCTTCCCCTGCCCCAATATTTGCCAGAGAACGCACTGCGGCACAGCTTCTCGACATGAAACCTTCCGAGTTCCGTGAATTGGTTGACGCCGGGATATTGCCACCCCCGGAAAGCTTAGGCGATTTCGAACGATGGCGAGTTTCATTGCTTGTAGCAATCAACACCGGTGCAGCGTTCGACGAGGATTTTGAGCCATGAAGCGTCCAGACCTTCCATACCTTGAGTTCAAAACGGTTAAAGGCCGGGAATATATCTATTTCCGCAAAGGCAAGTTTCGCCGTCGCCTGCCATCCAACCCAGACAGCGAAGAATTCAGCCGAGAGTATTGGGCAACTCGTAACGGAAAGCGCAACACTCCTGCAAAAACAACATGGGAAAAGTTGGTGGTCAGTTATTATGGCTCACCTGCATTTAAACGCTTGGGTAAGGGCACACAGGCAAACTACAGACGCCATTGTGAAGCGACCCGTGACAAGAACGGATCAAAAGACGTTCGGCTTTTCCGGCGAAAACATGCACTCGCATCCCGTGATGCTCTGCAAGACACATGGTCAAAGGCCAATGAGCGTGTCGCCGTGCTTTCGATCCTCTGCAAACACGCGGTAGATCTGGAATGGATTGAGCGCAACCCAGTCGTAGACATCGCAAAACTCAAAGGCAACGAGTACGAGGCTTGGCCCGATATCAAACTGAGGGCTTTCGAGCGATTCTGCGATGAACACCACCTGACCACGGCACGCATCATCTTTGAGTTGGGCATCGGCACCGGCCAACGTTTGGGTGATTGCATCAAGATGCGTTGGGAAGACTTCGACGGCGAATACGTGTGCGTCGTACAAGAAAAGACAGACGAAAAGATTTGGGTCTATTGCCCTGCCCGTCTACAAATTTTCATCACCAAACTGCCAAAAAGCGGGGCCTTTATCCTTGCACGCAACCTCACACAACCTTTGGGCAAACGCGCGGTACAAAAGGCAGTCGAGGATGTGCGTTCGGGTATAGGTGCGATGCACGGCGCAGCACGACTAGTCCCGCATGGATGGCGTTACACAGCCGCCAAGCAATTGGCCGAAGCCGGATGCTCCGACAGCGAAATCCAAGCCGTGACGGGCCACAAATCGTTGACGATGGTGCAGAAATATCGAAGCCAGGCAAACCAAAAGAACGCATCAAAGAGGGCGCAACAGCGCCGTGAACAGAACACAAACGGAACGTGAATGTGCGAAACTGAGTGCGAAACTTTGAAAGCCTCTGCAAGAAAACGAGCAATGGAAATGATGGAAAAATCAATAAAATCAATAGTGGTGCGGGTGAAGGGACTCGAACCCCCACGCCATAGGCGCCAGAACCTAAATCTGGTGCGTCTACCAATTCCGCCACACCCGCACTTTGCCACGCAGC
>Ga0209121_10006303_pt1 | contig 10442 bp, 9 predicted proteins | sample Cruoilmetagenom3_FD_187292 | JGI IMG/M metagenome (GOLD analysis project Ga0209121, IMG submission 187292) | Oil polluted marine microbial communities from Coal Oil Point, Santa Barbara, California, USA - Sample 3 (SPAdes) (version 2) | ecosystem: Environmental > Aquatic > Marine > Oil seeps ...
GTAAGAGTTCCATAGCTAACTAATCCTTGAGCAGCTGCGTCTGCTCCATTAAGCCATGCATTAGTATTCAAAGGTCCTTGACCAACTCCTTGTGTGTAAGGATTCTTAAAATTACTAGGTAATTCAGATACAATCAAACTTGTAACTCCTTGATAAACACCCATACTATCAACGGATATACCTTCAACACTTACTTGCATTGTATGCATATTTGCTTTAACCGATGCGACTTTTGCTTTGTCGATTGTTTTAACAAAGTTAGGAATTGCTATAGCTGCAAGTATACCGATAATAACGACAACAACCATAAGCTCGATCAATGTAAATCCTTTTCTCATATATACCTCCTTATTAGGTTTAACAATAGTTACTTATATATTATGCAATAAATATACCAATTTGTAAAGCCCTTATATAAGATGATTTATTAATTATTAGAGTATTGCATATTGCAATACTCTTGCATATTGCAAATTGCAATATGTAAAGTAATGCAATAAATGCACAGTGAATATTTTATATACATAAGAAAAATAATATTATGCATATATTACATTTTTTATGTGCTATTATATTAGTTTGGGATAAATATATGGGCTATTTGTAAATCGTTTATCATATGTAATTTAATAATCACATTTTACAAATCATATAATCTTTCATACTCCCTTAACATTTCTTTCTCTGTATAATTAAAATCATACTTAATCTTCTTTGATTTATTTATCAATTTATTTATATTTCTTACAAAACAATCTATATCATGTGGTTTACACAAATATTTATAATTGGTTAATATTTCTTTATTAGCCCCAATATCTGTTGCAATGATTGGAATATCATATGATATTGCCTCTAATATAGTAAGTGGCATTCCCTCAAAAATAGATGTTAATATAAAAATATTTGCAATATTATAGAGTTCATAAATATTATTATACCAGCCGAGCAATAAAACATTATTAATTTTTCTTTTTTGAATATATTTAATTAATTTATTTTTTAGAATACCATCTCCAGCAATAATGAAAAATAAATTTTTATTATATATCATATATTCTGCTATCTTTACGAAATCTAATGGGGATTTTTGGTTCTTTAAGCATGAAACTTGAAGGATTATTATTTTACTTTTTGGTATATTCAATTTGTCTTTTATAAAAGATTTATTTTTTAAAATAATAGGTTTATTTAATCCATTATATATAGTTTTATATTTTCTTTTGCTTCCAATTTTACAAATCAACCCTAAATTCATAGAATAATTTGATACTGTAATCAATATTTTAGTGAATTTTTCTACTATTCTCTCTATAATGACATATATATAGAATAGTAATTTATTTTGTCCTTTATAGAATGACCATCCATGAACAGTATGATATATATCTTTAATTCCACATGAATATGCAGCAAACCTTGTAATTATACCTGCTTTTGAAGTATGAGAATGTACTATAACATTTCTATATTTTCTTTTTTCTAATAATAATAATTTTCTAATCCTAAAAAAAGAAAGAAAATCTAAAAATGGATTTATAGATCTATCTAATTCATTGATATTAATTATTTCTATGTCAGCATTTATAAATTTATCACTAAGATTTTCATCTTTACCTGTTATAAGTTTTACATTATATCCTTTATTTTTTAAATAGTCTAATATGCTAAAACAGATATTTTGAGCTCCACCCAAGTATAATCTTGTTATCGAATGAATTATTAAAGTGTCTTTTTTATCTTTTCTACCGTTTCCCATGCTTTTAATATATTATCCTCCATTGAATTGTAAACCCAATTTCCATATCTGCCGATTGAATATATATTGTTTTTTTCCAAATGGCTTAGATATTTATTTTTCTCATCCTTCCAATTCAAATCGTATAGAACATATGCACTGTGGATTGGGTTTATATGTATTATATCAATTGATTCTATAGAAGGTATGATTTTAATCTCTATTAGGTTTTCAATAATTTGTTTTATATTTTGAGGAATAGATTTGAAATTTTGTGAATTTATAACTGTTTGTTTAATATCTGAATTTCCCGTATATGATATTTCAATATATATTGAATCAAAGCCATTATTAGACATATTATTATTAAAATGTGAATAGTAACCGACTCTATAAAAGCTATATTTTTTCTCAGGGAAATAAATCCAGTGAATATTGCTGTTTGTTTTCCCTTTAAAACCAATATTAATATTTAAAACCGAATTTATTCTTAATTTATGAGTAATGTTAGCATTATCAAGAAGATTATTTAAAGGGATTGTATTTATAAGAATATTATATTTGAATATATCATTTCCCGAATACACTGTTTTCTTAGAAATGTCTATCTTACCTATGTTTTTATCCAATATAATATTGTCTTTTTTTAATGTATTTGAAATTCTGTCCGGAAGTATTTTTATACCAGTATTCTTTGGATAATAGAAATATGCATTGTAACCAATGTCACTTATGTCTATCTTGTTATTAATATTAATCTTCGGTATAAATCTCCCCGTCCAATCAGGTGACAAATTATTTAAATCAGATAGCCACAATTTTTCATTGTACGGGTAAAAGAAATGTTTTCCAATTCCATCTCCAAAATATTTATTCACCCAATCTTTAAATGTCTTAATTTTGGTATTTCGATTTCTATTCAAGTATCTATCCATACATTCTTCTTTGTCTTTTTTGGGAATTTGATCTACATTTGCCTGAAACGGATAATCGATCAATTTGTCTTTATAATATATTTTACTATTCCGCCTTAATTTCTGAAATTCATCTTCTAAATCTAAATCTTTGAATATAAAATTCTTTATTCCTTGATTTCTCAAATGTAAAAGATGACCTGTGAAATCGAATTTGTAGTTTTGAATATCAATTGTTCTGCAAAGCCCGCCTGTCTCTTTTTCTTTCTCGATTATAGTATATGGAATATTGGATTTTTGTAAAAAATAAGCGGTACTAAGACCTGTTAATCCGGCACCGAGGATAAATATTTTTTTCATTCAACATTAACCCTTGATATAAATATACTAAAGATAATGGCAAGTATTAAAATAAATGAATAGATAAATATAGCACCGTATATATTAACAGTTGTTGCAATATATGCTGATTCACAGAGTATAATTTCGATAAGGATGAAAAACCATAATACTGCTTTTTCAGGTAGACCCATTAATTTTAAGCGAACTGCTATATGATCAGGGGAACCATGTAAGGGATTTTTCTTTTTTAAGATTCTTATAATAGATATAAAAACCGTGTCATATATGGGAATACCAAGAATCAAAAGAGGTGATAGCAAAGCTATCTTATTGACTGTTGTATAACTAATCTCTATAGAGATTATTGCTAACATAAACCCGATAAACTCGCTTCCCGCATCCCCCATAAATATTTTTGCAGGTGGATAATTATATATTAAAAAACCTAAAATCGCTCCAGCCAATGATCCTGATAGTATTATAATAAACGGATAATTATTCCCAAGAGCAATAAAGAAAAATGCTGATGAGGCAATGAATGTCACACTTCCTGCAAGACCATCTTTTATATCAATAATGTTGATTGCATTTGTTATTCCCAGTATCCAGAAGTATGTAAGCAATATATTTAACCACATTGGGAAATATATTATTTTCATATAAACACCATTTAGCATTAGTATTAAAATTGCAAGGGATTGAAATATTAACTTTGTATAAGGATTCAACATCTTTATATCATCCCATAGCCCGAGTAATAATATTACAAATGTACTTATCACAATACCCAGAAGGTTTGAATTGTAGAAATCCTTATATAAAAGATAAAATAGTATAACTATTATGGATGATAAAAATATTGCAACCCCGCCAAGATATGGTGTTGGTTTCTTATGCCTTTTAATTCCCATAGGTTTATCGATTATATTGAATTTTAAAGCAAAATAACGACTGATAGGAACAGTTACAAGAGATACTAAAAAAGTAATAGCAATTAAAATAATATATATAAACATAATTTAATTATACACGAAATCTATAATTTTAGAAGCAATTATTTTCCAGTCATATTGTTTTGCTAAAATACTCATTCTTTTTGAAATATTTATTCTTTCTTTATATGATAATTTTAACATTTTATTTAATTTTTCTGCACATTCAATTACATTTCCTTGATTGAAAATTAATCCTATATTATTATTTTTAATAATACTATTTAATTCTTCTATATCACTGCATAATATGGGAATACATCTGTTTAAATAATTGAAAAATTTAATTGGAGAACTTACTATGACCTTTATATTATTAATTGTTTCTATACTCGGAATAACAGCAATATCGAACAATGCCATGTATTTGTTTGTTTCTGATCTGTTTAAGGTTTTAATCGCTTTTATGTTATATTTATTATTACCTATTTTATTTGTGCCTAAAATTAAAAGGTTCAATGTTTTATGCTTTTTGAAAACTATTTTGTAAGCTTGAATAAGAATATTCAATCCATGCCATGGCAGTATTGAACCTATGAATCCTATTGTTTTTATTTCTTTTCTTATAATATTCTTTTCAATACTATCTGAATCACAACCATTTGTTATGGATATAATTTTATTATCTTTAATATGAAAATTATTCATTATATATATTTTTAGTGGATTGGAAATGGCGATTATTTTATTGCTAATATTGTAAGAAAGTTTTTCAATCAGTATTAAATAAAATAAAACTAATTTATTTTCACTATGTATTAGACTAAACTCATTTTTATTTAATCCATTAACTTCAGAAATAATTCTTTTGTGTAAAAGCTTTGCAATAATATGAGCAATAATAAAAAAAGGAGAGGTTCTTATATAAATAAAGTCAGGTTTTATCAATTTAATAATATTAGGTAAAGAAATCAGTAGGTGTATTTGATATAATAATAAATTTATTATTTTGCTCCTTGTAGCTGGTTTAATTGTAAAATATTTAAATTCTAAATAATTATTAGGTTCTAACTGTTGTGCAATTATTATAACATTATGACCTATTTTCTTAAATCCTCTTGCTAATCCCAAGAAATGTTCTGTTTCCCCTGTTGGTTTTGAAATATCAATTTTTGAAATCATTATAATATTCATAAATTATAGAATTTCTTTGTAAATCTTTATTTCCTTTTTAATAACATTTTGCCAATCGTAATTTTCAATACTTTTTCTAATCTTTTCTCTATTCCAATTTTTACTAATTGTTATTAATATTTGTTTTGAAAAATTATCTATAAAATTATTATTTAAATCCACAAGATATCCTGAAATATTATTTTTAAGTATTTCTGGCATTCCCCCAACATTTGAAGCTATAACAGGTGTTCCACATGATAAACTTTCTAATAATATACTTGATAATCCTTCATTACGACTAGGAATTAATAAAATATCAAAAGCGTTTAAATAATAAGGAATTATACTATTTGGAATGCATCTGATAAAAATTGTTTTATCAAGAAGATTATAAGAATCTAGTGCTTTTTTAATATTTTCTTTAAGAGAACCATTTCCAATAATTACAAAACAAATATTATTGATTGCTTGACTTATTTTATTGAAAATTCTTGGGAGTTTATCTACACCTTTAATTTTTAATAGATTTCCTATATATCCTATATAAATCTTATTGCTTTTAAAATCAATATTTTCCAATGCAATATCCCTTTTAATAATATGGAATTTATCCAAATCTATTCCATTTGGTATAATATAGTAATTTCCCTTTTTATATCCTATTTCTTTGGCTTTTTCAGATAAATATTTACTTACAAATATAACAATTTTTGCATTATTTAAAGCTTTTAAAACCATTTTCTTATAATTGATATTTTTAAATGGAATAGTGTGAATATCCGAGCCATGGACTGTTAAAATATAGTTAGTATTATATTTTTTCTTTACAATATAACCTATATATCCTTCTGGAAAAGCAAAATGAATATGTAATATATTACTCTTACTCTTTTTATATTTTTTATAAAGTTTATCAGCGGCAAATTCAAAATTCCCTTTATGCCTGTATTTGAAATAATTAAGCACATTAATACTAATATCTTCATAATCGAATTGTTTAAGATTGTAAGCACTTAGGTATTTTTTATTATAAAACATATTTGATAATTTTACTGCTGATAAATTTATATTTTTATATTGCTTAAGAATTTTTAATCTGCTGTATATAAATATACCAGCTGTTGGGTTGTATATAGAAGGAAGCATATCGGTAAAATATGTTATATTAATTTGTTTCATAATATATTGTCCAGAATATTTTCTAAAGTTTTGGTTAATATTTTTCTATCATATTTTGAAATTTCTCTTATGTTAGAATTCATGTTCAGATTATAATTTTCCCATTTATTATATATAATTTTTAAGATGTTTGTAATTTCTTTGTGATTATCTGATACAATAAATCCTGCTTTGCATTTTTTAATAATATTGGATGCTTCACCAGTTGGTCCAATAAAAAGAATATGTTTATTAGAATATAAATATTCAAACAATTTTCCAGTTAAAATCCCAATATTATTCTTATTATATCCACCTATGTATAAGATAAGAATATTACTGTTTTTCAGAATATTTATAATTTTATTATGCTCAAGATATTTATTAAATCTAATAAATATCTTTGCTTTATTATTAATGTCTATTGAGTTTTTCTCAATATTGCCATAAAAAGAAAACATTACATTTGGGTATAAACCATTTTTAGTAAAATTATATATAGCTTCAAAAAGATTGTTTGGTATTTGATGACCATAAATTGAACCTGTATAAGAGAAATTTAGAATGCCTGTATTCTTTTTGCGAAAATTAATATTTTTAAAGTCATCCTTATCATATCCATTAGTAATAGTTTTTATATTACGCAATATATACTTATCTTTTATAACTTTATTCATATAATCTGTTGCTGTAATAATGTAATCGGAACTATATATTAATATTTTTTCATAATAAGATTCAATATTCATTCTCTTTTTAGATATGTTTTTATTGATCATATCAAAATTATCTGTCCAAAAATCTCTGAAATCTGTTATAATTTTTATCTTATAATGTAATTTAATATATATTGCAAATCTATATAAACTAAAGGGGGGGGCAGATATATATACTGTATCAATTTTATTATTAGTAATAATATTATTTAATTTATTTTTGGAAAAATTGAATAAAAACCGTTTATTGTCTGGAATCATAAAATGCTTTTCAATAAATTTAACAATTTTTGTTAGATTTAATTTATAAAGCAGAGAATAGAACCAATTTATATCAGGATAAAAACATCTATATACTTTAATATTTTCAGGGATATCCATCAATAGAGAATAATCTTTTGTATATCTGATAAAATTTGTTTTAACAGTAAGAACGCATATATTATATTTGTTTTTATTTAAATATTTTATAAATTTCAATGTTCTTTGTACCCCCCCTCCGCCGAGAGGGGGGAAATAGTATGTAATAAAAAGTAAATTTAGTTTATTTTTCAAACAATACTCCTAAAAGTTTTTTATATGTATATTTATCAATATACATATTTTTTATAAATAAAACCTGTTTGTTAATTTGTAATATATGTATTTGATAAATCTCCTTAATTGAATTGATAAGTTTCTTTTTACTAATATCACAGTAATATGTATAAAGGAACTTATGATTATATATGACAGCATTTCCAGCATATAAATTATTTATTACAAGTTTTGGAATTCCATCATGCTTTGTGAATCTAATGTATATACTACAAGCGTTTATTAAGTCTGAAACCTTTTTATCATCAATCCATCCCCAATATTTAATATTATTAGATTTCTTTAAATACTCACCATTATTGCCAATTACATTTAACTTAAATGTTTTTAAATCTATAATTGTAGAAACAATTATAGATCCATAAAAAAAGTCTTCTCTTCCTTGTGGAATATAAGTTAATATTTTTTTGTCAATAGAATTCTTAATGTCTAATTTAGTGTTAAGATCAATAATTGGAAAAATTACAGCTTTATTTGTTTTTAGCTCCAATTCATTTTGAAGATTTTTAGATACAAAAATATGTTTGTTTATTACTAATAAATATATAAATTTTCTAAATTTTGAAAGTTTATTGAATTTTATAACATCTGTGCCTACCCAGTGAAATATGATCCTTTTTTTGATGAATTTTGCTAAAATCAAAAATAACCCCATTTTTCCGGAAATAACATATATAACATTACACTTTAAAATAGCTTTAAGTTTAAATATGAATATATCAGAAATATCTATCATATCGATATGAGAATATAATTTTAATAAATTCTTAAAAACAAATCGAGAATTATAATCATTACCCCATATTAGAATTTTAACTGTTTGCTTTTTCATATCTTATAAATTTCATTAATTGTTTGATGTCATTCTTATTAATCAAAAACTCTTTCCATCCTATGTGTGTAATTTTTTTATATATGATTAATATCATAATGGAAACATAAAAATAGCTAATACTTGTTGAAATTGCTGCTCCAATAATACCTATTTTAGGAATTAGAATTAGATTTAGCAATAGATTTATTAAAAAAGCGATAAATGAATATATTGCAGAATATTGTGGAAGTCCTCTCCCATTTAAATCCGCAGTAAGTATTTTAGGTATAGATAAAAGAAAAATTCCAGGTGATAAATAATAAACAATATTTGCTGTTAGTTTATAAGAAGAACCATAGAGTGTAGTAATTATAATTTGGCTAAATAAAACCAAGATAATTATTAGAAAAAACATAATTATAAGTGTAAATTTAAGGGACATAATAGTACTGTTTTTATTATATTTCTTTTCAGTAGATATTTTGGGATAAAGAATTGTTCCTATTGACGAAGGAATAAGCCATAATTTTTCTGATAAAACAGTTGCTACGGAATAGTACCCTAAATAATTGGGATTTAAGAATAAACTTATTACAAAATAATCACTTCTATATATTAAAAAGGTTGCAATATTCGCGATATAATTCTTTATTGAATAATTTATTGTTAATCTAAAGAGATGAAAATCAAATTTGCATAACCTAATATATTTTTTTAGAAAAAACAAAATTATAAAAATATTTAATAAAATTGACAATGTCCATATTAATATAAACATACCGACATCATTATTTTTGAGAAAAATAATATATAAGGATAATGAAACAACCAATAAAAATACTTGAATAATCTGTAAACTGTTATACAATTTATATCTTTTCAATCCTAATAAAATAGATAGAAGGAATTTGCTTTCTATAATCAGTGGTGTAGCTATTAAAGTCAAATACAAAATGTAATTAGATGATGTGTAATTCCTTATATTAAAACAGAAATTCTTTTCGAATATTTTATATATCAATAATAAAACAATAAAAATAGAAAGGTAAAAATATATTGAATTGTTTATTAGATTATGAACAGGGATCTTCCTTTTTCCAATAAAATAAACATTAGAGGATTCAAGCCCAAATGATAAAAAAGAGCTTAATAACAGGGGGATTGTAATATAAAATGTATAAATTCCTTTCACATAAGGTCCTAATGCTCTATTAATTACAATGCTGAGAATTATGGATAGTAGCAATAATAATATATTTGAAGAAAAAGTAAATAATACAGGATTTTTAAAGTTTCCCATTTATTCTCTTTTTAAAGTATAATTTTCTCAGTAAAATCGCCAATCTATTATTTAACAACTTGTAAATAATTCGTTCCGATATTGTTTCGCTTTTATTTAAATTAGTAAAATTGTAATTGTTTTTAACTATATTATAAAATATATACTGGTTTCTTCTGTCTATACCAAAATGTTTATATTCATCTATCTGAAGGTTTGTTTTCTTGCATATTTCTAATATATCATCTAAATATATCATTTCATCAACAACTTGTAAAATTTTAGGATTATCATTTATTGTGTATTTAGTATAATAAGGATTTGGAATAGTTAAAATTATATGAGCATTATTGTTCATTATACTAGATAGTTTTTTAAATAATTTAGTATGGCTGGTTTTAGGTATATGCTCAAGCGTATCTAAAAGTAATATTAAGTCATATTTTGATTCTGTATTATAATCCATAATACTTTTATTTATTAACGAAACATTAAAGGGCAAATATTTATTAACTAGTTTGATATTATTTTCACTAATATCAATGCTTGTAATCTTATTGTATTTATAACTTAAAAATTTTGTGATAACTCCAACACCTGTTCCTATCTCCAAAATATTTTCAATTTCATACTTTCTGAAAATCTGCCATAATAAAATAAAGTGTTTAATATGTCTGCGATTAATATAAATTAAGTCTTTTGTAAGTTTATAGGAAAATCTATTATAAAAATCCAATATTTTATTTTTTGGGATTTCCATAGCACTTTTTTAGAAA
>Ga0209121_10006304_pt1 | contig 10442 bp, 10 predicted proteins | sample Cruoilmetagenom3_FD_187292 | JGI IMG/M metagenome (GOLD analysis project Ga0209121, IMG submission 187292) | Oil polluted marine microbial communities from Coal Oil Point, Santa Barbara, California, USA - Sample 3 (SPAdes) (version 2) | ecosystem: Environmental > Aquatic > Marine > Oil seeps ...
ATCATAAACGAGTTGCCCTAACTTCTCAGGCTCATCTTGTGTTAGAAATCGATACCCTCTTCAGGCTCATCTTGTATTGGAAGAGACTTTCGCTTCTCAGAATGACATGAGGGAGTTATAATGAGATTGCTTCGCTCACAATGACAATGAAGAGACTCGCAATGGCATTTGAGCCCGAAGGGAGTTATAATGCAAAGTTGTCTGCCAATTATTCAAAATGCATGAGCTGGGGATAACCCAAAGCATTGTCAATATTGCTTTAGATAAGGCCAAAGAGGCTCAAGCTAGCAAGATTGTTCAAATTAATTTAGTTGCTGGTGAATTAGTAGGTTTTGTGCCAGAGTGTATTCAATTCTATTTTGATATCCTCAGTAAAGATACTATCGCCCAGGAGGCAAGTCTCATTTTTACTCCAGCACCAGCCCAACTACGCTGCCGAAATTGCTCCACTACTTTTCACCTTCAGGATACCTTGTGGTCTTGTCCTAAGTGCCATAGCCAGAGTGTGGAAATAATCGGAGGGCGAGAGTTATATGTAGAGAGCATGGAAGTGGAATGAGGAAAATAGAAATTGTCCAGAACATCATGGAAGCTAACGATTCTATAGCAGCTCGAAATCAAGGGCTACTGGATAAGCACGGAGTCTTCGCTATTAATATTATGTCATCTCCAGGTGCGGGCAAGACTAGTCTTATTCTACAAACCATAGCAAAACTTAAGAATAAGTTAAGTATAGCTGTCATTGAAGGCGATGTTGCCTCCACGATTGATGCTGAGAAGATAGAAAGCCATGCTGCAGCAGTGGTGCAGATAAATACAAGGAACATGCCTGAGAGTTGCTCGCTGATTGCTAATATGATAGACTGTGCGCTTAAAAATTTGCCCTTGGGAAATATAGAGCTGCTTTTGATTGAGAATGTGGGCAACCTCATCTGCCCTTCTGAGTTTGCCTTGGGAGAACACAAAAGAGTAGTGATTTCCAGTTTGCCTGAAGGGGATGATAAGCCTATCAAATATCCTATGATATTCGCTGATGCCGATGCGGTCGTAATAAATAAGCTAGATTTGCTCCCTTATGTTGATTTTGACATTCCTGCCTTTCGCCACACTGTTGAAGGGCTAAATCCAAGAGCCAAATTCTTTGAAGTTTCCTGTAAGACTGGCACAGGAATAGAAGATTGGTGCGCTTGGCTATCAGATGAGATAGAAAACCATACCCACAAAATCATGAACAAAGGAGGGTAAATGGAAAATAAAATCATTGAAAAGCGAAATATGGGCTCATTTATCACCAACCTTATCAACACAAAGGTGGAAGTAGTAGGAGCGAAGAGGAAAGATGGTAAGTATGCCTTTGGCAAGCTCGCTGCAGCTAATGAGCTGTGTCTTGATTATGATACCACATTGTTACCGCCCAAAATGTATCTCTTTCCCCAGAAAGAAACACTTATTAAGTTTGAGTTAGGTAAAGAAGCTAAAGTTGAGCCAGTCATTGAAGCTAAACCGATAATTCTTCTCGGTGTTCATCCTTATGATATTAAAGCTATTGAGCTTTTGGACGCAGCATTCTCCACTACTAACCTTGATATTAACTACCTTTCCCGGAGGGAGAAAGCTACGATTATTGGCGTTGATTGCTTAAATCCCAACCCTAATGCTTTCTGCCCCAGTCTGGGCACAGCCATTACTGAAACTGGCTTTGATTTGATGTTAACCGATATTGGCGACAGTTATGTAGTAGCTATTGGCAGCAAAAAGAGAGAGAAGCTGCTCAAACGGTATGCCGAAACAACAGAGGCAACACAATCGGAATTAGCGCAACGCGACCAACAACGCCAAAAAGCCCTGACTAAATACAAAGTGACTCTCAATGCGTCACTCAAAGAACTACCGCAGTTATTGGAAAAATCCTGGAATAACCCTCTATGGAAGGAAAGAGGTGAGAAGTGTCTTAGCTGTGGCTCCTGTGTTATGGTATGCCCCACTTGTTTTTGTTTCGACGTTCAAGATGATGTAGCGCTCAACCTGAAAGAAGGTGAGCGCTATCGGCAGTGGGATGCTTGTATGCTAGTTGACTTTGCTGCTGTAGCTGGGGGGGGGAACTTCAGGAAAGACAAGGAGAGTCGATTCCGACACCGTATGTATCGCAAAGGGAAATATGTGTGGGAAAGGTTGGGAAGGTTAGGCTGTGTTGGTTGTGGAAGATGCGCCTTGGCTTGCCTTGCCGAAATTGCCAGTCCGGCTGAAACCTTTAATATATTAAAGGAGGAAATAGAATGATGAGCCAAGCAACCACTCAGGCCTCCATTTACCTGCCTTGCCCTGCTGAACTAGTAAGAGTTGAGCCTATAGGCGAAAGGGAAAAACTATTTGAATTTAAGCTAAGAGATGGGAAGGAGCTAGGTCATAAGCCAGGGCAGTTTGTTGAAGTCTCCATCTTTGGCATCGGCGAAATGCCTATTTCCATCTCATCTTCACCAACCAAAAAGGGGAGTTTCGAGTTAGCAGTGCGGAATGTGGGCGATGTAACCAATGCCCTGCATGAATTAACTCCAGGAGCCGATGTCGGCATTAGAGGCCCCTTTGGCAATGGTTTTCCCGTGGATAGCTTTAAGGGCAAAGATATCCTGATAGTGGCTGGTGGCATAGGCTTATTTCCACTCAGGTCACTAATCAATTACATTTTGGACAAAAGAAACGAATTTGGCAGACTTATGATCCTCTCGGGAAGCCGAACCCCGCAGGAACGTATATTCGTCAACGAGCTTGAAAAATGGCATAAAAGGCAAGATGTGGAGCTTCTAGAAACAGTAGATACAAGAGATGAAAGCTGGACGAAAAATGTAGGCGTAGTAACCACTCTTTTCCCAAGGGTGAATATAGACCATGAGAATACCTTTGCCATTACAGTGGGTCCACCGGTGATGTATAGGTTTGTCGTGACTGCGTGCAAGAGAAAAGGCATCCCCGATGGGCAGATAATGATGTCTTTAGAAAGGAGGATGAAATGTGGTGTAGGCAAATGTGGGCATTGCCAAATTAATGGTGTTTATATTTGTCAAGAAGGGCCGGTATTTACCTACACCGAGATTCAGAAATTGGAGGAGGCAATATAAATGAAGCCAAAGTTAGCTTTTTTCGATTTTACCGGTTGTGAAGGGTGTCAGTTAGAGGTCCTCAACTTTGAGACCGAGCTTGTGGAGTTATTGCAACATGTAGATATAGTGAATTTCAGAGAAGCTATATCAGAGAAGGGGCAGGATTACGAAATAGCCTTTATCGATGGAGCCGTTACCACGGAATCGGAAATACCTAGAATAGAGAAAATAAGACAGCAGGCAAAGATATTGGTAGCTATGGGAGCCTGTGCCTGTTTAGGTGGCGTCAATTGCCTCAAGAATTTTCACCCTATGGAGGAAAACCTCAAGATAGTTTATGGTGCTAACGCTTGTGAGTACGTTTGGTACTACAATACAATTCCAGCACGTCCCGTGAGTGCAGTGGTGCCTGTAGAGTATGAATTACCAGGCTGCCCCATGAACAGGTATGAATTTATCAAACTAGCCAAGGCGCTGTTGTTGGGTAAAAAGTTTGAGCTGCCTAATTATCCCGTATGTGTTGAGTGTAAGCAGGCTGGGAATGTCTGTGCCTTTGATAGAGGAGAAATATGCTTAGGCCCGGTAACCAGAGCTGGTTGCAACGCCATTTGCATTACCAACGGCCGTCGCTGCTGGGGCTGCCGTGGCTTGGTAGATGACCCTAATGTGAATTCAGAAAAAGAGATATTGCAGAAACACGGGTTAACTGTGGCCGATATTTTAGGCCAGTTCAGACTCTTTGACGGTTATCTGGAGGTGTCAAAATGACGCAGCTAAACATTAATGTTCATCATGTGACCAGGGTAGAGGGACATGGTAATATCATCGTCAATGCCAAAGATGGCAAGCTAGAAGAAATAAGATGGGAAATCCCTGAGTCCCCTCGCTTTTTTGAAGCTATGATGAGGGGCAGAAATTATGAAGATGTAGCCATTATCGCTCCCAGAATTTGCGGCATATGCTCCATAGCTCATGCTACTGCCTCTATTCAGGCTAGCGAAGCTGCTTTTGGCGTTCAATTGAGCGAACAGACAATGCTTCTGCGCAAGCTCCTCTTTAATGCTGAGACACTGCAAAGCCATGTACTTCATTTCTATTTTCTCGCAGCCCCGGATTTTTTGGGTGTAGGCAGTGTCTTCCCTCTAGCCAGCACCCATAAGGAAGTAGTTTTAAGAGCACTGCGGCTGAAGAAATTGGCTAACGATTTAGCTGACTTAATAGGTGGCAGAAAAACTCATCCTATGGCTTGTACCGTTGGTGGATTCGCCAAATTGCCTGAAGTTAGCCAATTAAAGACTATGCAGCAAAGGCTAACCGAAGCAATGGATGACTTAAAGGAAACAGTTAAACTATTCAAAGGGTTGAATATACCCAATTTCATTAGAGAAACGGAGTATATCGCTCTCAATGACCCCAAGGAATATGCTTTTATCTCCGGTGATATTTCCTCCACCGATACCGGCACTACACCAATTACTAATTACCTTGATATGACCAATGAATTTTGCGTGCCTCAATCCACAGCTAAATTCAGCAAACATAACCGTGATTCTTATATGGTGGGGGCACTGGCACGGTTCAATAATAACTATTCTCAGCTCTCATCTGCTGCCCAAGAAGCATCTGATGAATTAGGGCTAAAACCAATCTGCCACAACCCATACATGATAAGCGTGGCTCAGATTGTGGAGTCAGTCGACACAGTTGAGGATAGCTTAAAGCTAATTGACCAACTTATAACACGGGGACTAAAGGAAGAGAAACCAGATGTTAAAGTTAAAGCAGGAAGAGGAATAGGTGCAGTAGAAGCTCCTCGTGGAATTTTGTTCCATGATTACACCTATAACGATAAAGGCATCTTAATGGAAGCTAACTGTGTTATACCAACCAATCAAAATCACAACAATATCCAAAAAGATATGGAAGCATTGGTACCGCACATTATCAACGAGACTCGAGAAGAGATAACTCCTATGCTAGAGATGTTAGTGCGCGCTTATGACCCTTGTATTTCTTGCTCGGCACATTTCCTCGAGGTAAAATTTATCTGAATTTTAACTAGGCTATTGTTATAACCTTTCCACCCTCACTTTAGTTTCCTCCTCTCAAAGGAGAGTGGGATAGTTAGCTTCTTTTCAAAGGAGGTTGTTTTTACCGTAGTGGCTAAAGTTGCGACTTTACATTTAGCTCGCTTCAGTGTCCGTGGCATCGTTCAAGGAGTGGGCTTCAGACCTTTCGTTTATGGATTGGCCACTAAGCATAATTTGAAAGGATGGGTATGCAACACTTCTGAGGATGTCAAGATTGAGGTAGAGGGGGAAGCAGAGGCTATTGAACAGTTTAAGCTGGAGCTTAAAACAAAAGCTCCACCTCTAGCTCATATTGAAAATATAACTATCAGCTACCATTCTCCCATTGGTTATAAAAACTTTGAAATCCGCAGCAGCGTTGCTGAAGAGGGAAAATACCAGCTCATCTCCCCGGATATTGCTACCTGTAAAGCTTGCCTAAACGAGTTGTTAAATCCCGACGACAGGCGTTACCGTTACCCCTTTACTAATTGCACCAACTGCGGACCACGCTTCACTATAATCGAGGATATGCCCTACGACCGCCCCAAAACCACTATGCGCTACTTCCAAATGTGTCCTCAATGCCAGGCAGAGTATGACGACCCCCTAAATCGCCGCTTTCATGCTCAGCCAAATGCTTGTCCCAAATGTGGTCCTCAGGTTGAGCTGGTTGATAACCAAAGCCACGCGGTTATTGCGAGGAGCTTCGCGACGGAGCAATCCCATCTTGATGCTATAGCCCATGCTGGTCAGTTCCTGAAAGAAGGGAAAATCGTTGCCATTAAAGGCATGGGAGGATTCCTTTTAGCCTGTGATGCCACCAGCGCAAGTGTGGTTAAAACCTTGCGGGAAAGGAAAAAACGCTCCTCTAAGCCATTTGCCATAATGGTAGCCAATATTGAGGAAGCTAAAAAACACTGCTATGTCTTGCCTGAGGAAGAGAAATTACTCCTCTCCCCCCAAAGCCCCATTGTGCTTATGAAGTGGAAGGAAGACTCATCCATATCTCGAGAGGTAGCTCCAAATCTAGCCTATCTCGGGGTTATGCTCCCATATACACCCTTACATCACATCTTGCTTCGGGATACAGGGCTGCCTTTAGTGATGACCAGCGGCAATCTCAGCGAAGAACCCATTGCCAGGGATAATGATGAAGCCCTGAGAAGACTCTCAGGAATTGCCGATTACTTCTTAGTCCACAATCGAGATATTTATTCTCGCTATGATGACAGTGTGACCATAGTAGAAAGAGGCGCACTTCAGCTTGTAAGACGAGCCCGCAGTTATGCTCCCTACCCTATCACTTTGCCTTTTAAAACTAAACAGGTGCTTGGCTGCGGCGCTGAAATGAAAAATACCTTCTGCTTAACTAGAGACAATTATGCCTTTTTATCACAGCACATTGGCGATATGGAAAATATGGAAACCTTAGAACACTTTGAGAACACCATCTCACTTTATAAAAGGCTATTTCGCATTGAGCCTGAAATTATCGCTCATGACCTTCACCCCGACTATCTTACCACCAAATATGCCCAGGATCTGGGCAATTCTGGAATAAAACTTGTCCCTGTGCAGCATCATCACGCCCACATTGTTAGCTGTATGGCGGACAATGGATTTAAATCCCCGGTTATCGGTGTTGTCTTTGATGGCACAGGAATGGGCACGGATGGGCATATTTGGGGAGGGGAATTCCTTGTAGCGGACTACCACAATTTTAGAAGGCTAGGCCATCTAGAATACCTGCCCTTGCCCGGAGGAGATGCCGCCATAAAAAGGCCCTATCGCATCACCATTGCTTATATTCTTAGCTTGTTGGGAGAAGATGCTTTGAATGCTGTTATCGCCAGCCAATCGAATGGGGCTCCCAAAAATTCTGCGAATTTTTGGGGTAAAAATCAATCTCAACCAGCCTTTATGAAGCAGGTTAGCAAAGCCGAGATAGAAATTATTAAGCGCCAAATAGAAAGGGGATTAAACTCACCCCTGACCTCTAGCATGGGACGCCTGTTTGATGCCGTATCAGCATTGATAAATATAAGGAATGAAATAGATTATGAAGGACAAGCGGCCGTAGAGCTGGAAATGGCTGCTTATAAGGACTGTCCCGGGGCCTTCACTTTCTGCCATTCTGAGGGAGAGAAGCGACCGAAGAATCTCGCTCAGGGTAAACTTTGTGAAGGAACAGATGATGAAGAAAGCTACCCATACAGCATAACCGAGGCTAAGGGAATGAAAATTGTGCAGCTAAGCGATTTGCTCTCAGCCATAATAGAAGACTTAAAGCAAGGCATATCTCAAGGAGAAATATCAGTTAAATTCCACAATACCATAGCTCAGATGACCAGTGAGATGTGTCACCTGATAGCCAGTGAAACTGGCATCAACCAAGTAGCCTTAAGCGGTGGCGTATTCCAAAACCGACTGCTGCTGAGAAAAACGGTTAGCTTACTGGAAAACAGCGGCTTCCAAGTATTTACCCATAGACAGGTGCCCTGCAATGATGGTGGCATCTCTCTAGGGCAAGCAGTTATCGCCAATTTCGCTAAATAAAATCCGACTTTCCTCTTGACCTATTTTTGTAGTTGCCTGATTTATCAGGCTCTCATTGCCCAATGAATTGGGCAACTACACTTCTAATCAGCCTCCGAGCCACAGGCGAAGAACCTCTGAGATTCTTCACTCCGCTTCGCACCGTTCAGAATGACAAGAGAGACTCTTCGCTATCGCTCAGAGCGAGGGATAAACGGTCTCAATATAGCTTCGGTTTGTATTACAGGGAAACTTAGGCTAAAATGTCTGAAAGCCATGTGTCTAGCGATACCAGTTAGAGTTGTTTCTATAGAAGGTGATGAAGCGGAGGCGGAGATTGCTGGGGTGAAACGACGAGTTAGCATTGCACTCACTCCAGAGGTGCAGGTGGGGGATTATGTGCTGCTTCATACTGGCTATGCCATAGGCGTTGTAGATGAAGCTGAAGCCAAGGAAACCCTAAAGCTCCTGGAAGAGATAGTAAGTCTCAGTGAAGTTCATTGATGAGAATCAAAATAGCGAGCTAGCCATAAAGCTAGCGCACAGAATCGCTAACCGTTCTACTAAGCCAATCAGGTTGATGGAATTCTGCGGTGGGCATACTCACGCAATAATGAGATATGGCATTCGTCAGCTCATGCCCAAAACGGTGGAAATGCGGTCGGGGCCAGGCTGTCCTGTATGTGTCACGGCCATCACTGATTTGGATAAGGCTATTACGCTGGCGCATTTGCCCAGAGTCATCATCACTACCTTTGGGGATATAGTGAGAGTCCCTGGCAGCTACTCCAGCTTACAGCAAGCGAAAGCCGAGGGAGCCGATATACGAATTGTTTATTCCACTATGGATGCTGTGGAAATAGCTAAGGCTAATCCCAAGAAGTCAATCATTTTCATTGGCATCGGTTTCGAGACCACGGCACCAACAATAGCTGCCTCTATAATTAAGGCACAAAAAGAAGGAGTAGAGAATTTCTATGTCCTTTCCCTGCTCAAGTTAACTCCACCGGTGATGAAAGCGCTGCTTGACTTAGGCGAGGTTAAGTTAGATGGCATTGTGGGTCCAGGACATGTCAGTGTTATAATCGGTTCTTATCCCTATGAATTCATTCCCCAGAATTATGGGGTTGCCTGTGTTATCTCAGGCTTTGAGCCATTGGACATTCTATTATGCATAGATAAGCTAGTAGAGCAAGTTGAAAGTGGCAAACCGCGAGTGGAGATAGCCTACCGTCGTGGCGTAAAGCCCCAAGGCAATGAGAAAGCTCTGGAATTAATGAACGAGGTTTTTGCCATTGATGGCGCTACTTGGAGGGGAATTGGCATTGTGCCACAAAGCGGTCTGAAGATTAATCAAAAATACCGACATTTTGACGCTGGCAGGGCTTTCTCGGTGAATTTAAAGCCAGCTAAGGAGCCAAAGGGGTGTCGCTGCGGAGATATACTCCGTGGTGTAGCTACGCCACCTGAGTGTAAGCTTTTTGGCAAAGTTTGCACTCCAGAAAAGCCTGTGGGCCCTTGCATGGTCTCCAGTGAAGGCGCCTGCGCCGCCTATTATCAATATAGAGCAAGCTATGAATGATATCATTCTTCTAGCTTATGGCAGTGGTGGCAAATTAAGCCACGAGTTAGTGGAAAAGGAATTTCTTCCTTCCCTGACTAATCCTATGTTAAATAAATTGGATGACTCAGCTATTTTTGAAGCTAGTGGGCGTTTTGCCTTTACTACCGATAGCTATGTAGTCAATCCTATTTTCTTTCCCGGTGGAGACATAGGCAAGTTGGCAATCTGTGGCACAGTTAATGATTTATCTATGAGCGGAGCTAAACCTCTATATCTAAGTTTGTCAGCCATTATAGAAGAGGGTTTCTCCCTAAAAGAACTTGAACGCATAGTCCAATCAATAGAGGCAGCCGCTGAGGAGGCTGAGGTAAGTATAATCACTGGAGATACCAAGGTAGTAAATCAAGGACAGGCTGATAAGCTATTTATCAATACCTCTGGAATTGGTATGATTCCTGCCGAAATTGATATCTCAGGGGCCAATGCAAAGGGCGGAGACAAAATCATATTAAGCGGCACTATCGGCGACCACGGCATAGCTATAATGAGTCAGCGTGAGGGACTGAGATTCTCCGTGCCTGTGGAAAGCGATTGCGCTCCACTGAACAAGCTGGTGGCTCAAATGCTGGAAGTCTCCTTTAATATCCATTGCCTCCGTGACCCTACCAGAGGTGGGCTGGCCACTACTCTCAATGAATTTGCTAAACAATCTAATGTGGGTATTGTGATACAGGAGGATAAGATACCAGTAAAAGAAGGAGTTAAAGCTGCCTGTGAGCTTTTGGGCTTCGACCCTATTTATGTCGCCAATGAGGGCAAATTGGTAGCTGTAGTTGAGCCAGATGACGCTGATAAAGTTCTGGCTCAAATGAAACAGAATAGCTATGGAAGAGACGCTGCCATCATTGGGGAGGTAATCAGTGAGCACCCTGGAAGGGTAATTATGAAAACAAAGCTAGGTCCCTCTCGGATTGTTGATATGCTCTCTGGGGAGCTACTGCCGAGGATATGCTAGATAAGCCTAAAGTGGTTGTCCTGGGTGTGGGAAATTTGCTCCTTCAAGATGAAGGAGTCGGAGTTCATTTTATCCAGAGCCTGAATAAGGAGGATTTGGATTATGCCAACCTAGAAATCATAGACGGTGGGACCTCTCCCGAAATCGTATCTCTCGTT
>Ga0209121_10006305_pt1 | contig 10442 bp, 9 predicted proteins | sample Cruoilmetagenom3_FD_187292 | JGI IMG/M metagenome (GOLD analysis project Ga0209121, IMG submission 187292) | Oil polluted marine microbial communities from Coal Oil Point, Santa Barbara, California, USA - Sample 3 (SPAdes) (version 2) | ecosystem: Environmental > Aquatic > Marine > Oil seeps ...
GGAGTCTAACTCTCATCTAAACTTTTTTTATCCTTTTTTTATTTTATTTTATTTTTTTGAATGAATAATCAGTTTTTCACTCAAATAGAGACGTCCCACATTAAGTATTTAAGCTGTTCCAACGTCTCACCCTCCAGGTAAAAACAATGAAGCCTAAGATATTGGCGGCAGCAATAGCAATTGCTTTGCTGTTCGCAGCCGTACCCGGCTTAGTAGGGTCTAGTGAGGCGCAAATACCTCCAGAGACTTGGAGACAATCTAATTTGCCCTTGGACAGAGTAATCATAGGATATCGGGCGAGATATTATAAAACAAATATTTTAAGCGAATTGTCTAGCATGCCCGATACAGAGGTGGTCATGGAGGAAGACGCACTCAACTTTGTTGTTGTCAAGACAAAGGATCCGCAAGGTTTAATCCAAAAAATGAAGGGAAATCCTTCAGTGAAATATGCCGAACTGGATCAAATCGCGTATGCCATATTCACACCAAATGATCCGAGTTGGAGCAGGCAATGGGGGCCACAAAATATCTATGCACCTGAAGCTTGGGACACTCAAAAAGGATCAAGCGGGATAACGATTGCGATAGCGGATACCGGAGTGGATTACAATCATCCGGATTTGAGGGGAAGAGTTACGCTCGGATATGACTTCGCAAATAATGATGAAGACCCTTGGGACGATCATTATCATGGAACACACTGTGCTGGAATAGCGGGTGCTACATTAAATAACAACATTGGCATAGCTGGAGTAGCCCAATGCACCATAATGGCTGTAAAGGTTCTAGACTCACAAGGATCAGGTTATTATTCTTGGGTTGCCTCAGGAATTAGATACGCTGCAGACAATGGAGCTGATGTGGTTTCCATGAGTCTTGGTGGATCAAGCAGTAGTCAGGTATTAGAAGATGCTTGCGATTACGCCTACGAGCAAAAGAATGTGGTGGTTGTAGCGGCTGCTGGCAATTCTGGACCATCCGATTACACTGTAGGATACCCAGCAAAATACGATTCTGTCATGGCAATTAGCGCTCTTGAAAAGGGAGATACGATAGCCTATTACTCAAGCAGAGGTCCTGAGGTCGAACTAGCCGCGCCAGGTAGTGACATATACTCTTGCGTTCCTGGTGGGTACAGAAGCCTGAGCGGAACATCAATGGCTTGCCCTCATGTGAGTGGTGTGGCTGGATTAGTGCTATCGCAAAATCCACAGTTGTCCGCGTATCAGGTCAGAGATCTTCTACAAGATACGGCAGAGGATCTTGGTGCTGGTGGTAGAGATCACCTGTATGGATACGGAAAAGTAGACGCCAACGAGGCAGTCCAGGTAGCATAAAATCTACCCTCCTTTTTTTTATTTTTTTAATTCTTAATTTTAATTCTTAAGCAATCCAAGCGATAAATTCCAAACATCTATGTTGTGAAGTGAGTCACACAACTCTTTAGTTTAAAACACCGCAATTCTCTTCCTCTCCTCAAGAGAGAAAAGAGAAAACTTTACGAATGGGCGGGGGTCCTTTTGCAAGGTAACTCTGTTTTTAATTCCCTTGGTTCACTGTGCTGCATTTTTTGATTAAGCCTCCTAATTGATTTCTTATCCATTGTAATCCAACTTTTAAATCATATTTTTTTCACCCTTTTGCGGGATGCAAATTTGAGGAAGATTTTCCCTTCCCCCCCTATTTTCCTTTTGGACCAAGGCCCGACCATAAGGAGGGGTAGCTTACTCCCCTCAGTATTGCGTATCGTTTGAAAAAGAGGCAAAGGAACGGATATGTGTTAGAAGAGTATGCTCCCTCTATATACCTCAGACTGAAGATACCCTGCATAAATTACTTAGTCGTCCCAAATTGTTGATTTTTTACGAGTTGAAAAGTTGAAATCAAACAGGTTGCCCCCAGTGCACCTCGATCTTTTTCAAAGCGCTTTTGATCCATCAAAACAATTCAAGATCCCGTTCTATGACGGAGGCGGTGCTATTAGTAATACTCCCTATCATGAAGGAGTTCGCCTTTGTAGTAAAATCCCTTGTCCAGTGCAATGATAACTCCGTAGTAATCGCCCCATCCTTGGCAATCATAAATGAAAGAAGCACCATTATCATGAATGTTATCTATTTTTCCCTTGCCCTCCCCCCTTGAATCAACCACTCCGACGATCATGGCTGCATTTGAGGGATTGGAAAACAAAGTGATTACAATCTTCTCATTTCTGTTTGCAAAAAACGAGCCGTGCAAAGAAGCAGCTTTCTCAGAAACACGATTTTCTATTGGAACCAATTTCACTCCTCTTTCCACCGTCTTTATCTGCTGAACTCTGTACGGTACATTATCTACATATACTACATTCTGATGCATGTCGAATCTTATGTCCACTACCTGCTCCATCGGTTGGGAGATACCTGCATTCCCCGTGATACCTATTGCCAAACCTATTGCTAATCCCATGCAACCAAGTATGGCCAAAGAATATATTGATCCTTTTCTCATGGTTACCTATGTGGATGGAACGGTATAAATAATTAACGTGAAACAATTGATAAACGATTAATATTAAGAACTCATTTAGGTTATAATGGCCAAAATTGGAAGAGCAAAAGCCGAAAGTACCCTTATTATAATTTTGATCATTGTTCTAACCATTTTTCTCTTCTTTGAATTATTTATGCCCTCAACTCTTCAAATAATCGTGGAGGAAGAATCAACCTATCTAAAACAAATTCACATTTATAATCTAACTGATGCCGTCATAATTGCGGTTTCCTCTCTTTTGTTGGGCTTTCTCATCTTTTATATGTCCTTTAAGTCAGAGGTAAAGCCCTCAACCGCAATTAATTTACCCCCAGATAAACTTTTAAAATTTTTCAAGGGGCTGGAGAGAAAGATAGTAGAAGTTTTAATTAAAGAGGGTGAAATAAACCAGGCGGAACTGGCAGAAAAAACAAAGATACCAAAGTCAAGCTTGTCGAGAATCCTTGTGGATCTGGAGTGGAGAGGGGTGGTTTTCAGGTACAACAAAGGCATGAGCAAAATGGTCAAACTGGGTTTTAAAAAATAAATGGAATTGTATCAGTTTCCCAGTCACTCGTAAGTGCTGGAGTTATGTTACTCGCTCGTACTAATCCTAGATCACTAGGAAGAACTCGAAGAATTAGTAGCGTTATTGTTGATGAAGTTTTAATTGAAAGAATCAATTCTCTAATAGGAAAATGAAGCGTTTAAGCTTAAAAGAATGTTTTCTAGCTATGTTCCTCTTTTCGTACAAATCCTTCCTTTTGCCTTCTAAACTACAAAAATTAAAAAGCTTTATAGATAGTAAGAAGGTAGTAAGAAGGAAATATACAATGTGAGGCTTCCATAGTTTTCCTAAAAAAACTGGGTGGGGGATAGGGCCTAAAAGCCCCCGCACAAATCTTAAATCACTCCCTCTTTTGATTCTGACCTGCATTCTAGTGGATATAAATCCTAAGCAATCTAAGCCAATCCAGCAGTTGTCTCGTAATCAGGAAATTTTTCTTTACATGCTCTCTGCCTTTCTGTCCCATTTCCTTCGCTTTTTCCGGGTTCTTCAACAACTTTATCACCCTATCGGCACAGCCCTTGTAATCAAAAGGATCAACAAGATACCCATTCTCCCCATCGATCACCTGCAGGGTTATGCCTCCAATATTCGATGCCACCACTGGAGTTCCTTTCCACAGAGCTTCTGATACGGTTAATGCAAATCCTTCTTTTAGAGATTTTTGTAAGACAACGCTAGCCGCTCTTTGAACAGAATTGACCAAGATTTCCGTTGCATTGGTTACGAAGATTATGTCCTCATCATCCAAGGCTGCCTTTCTTGTCTCCGCATAAATCTTTTTTCCTTCTGGATCGTCAGACGCGAAAGAACCCAATAGGACCAACCTGCAATCAACTTCCTTTTTCACTCTCTTATAAACTTTAACCACACCTTTTGGATCTTTCCATCTATCAAATCTCGATATCTGTGCAATTATGGGTTTATCCCGATCAATTTGATTCTTCGACAAATACTTGGATATGGTCCTGTCTGTAATCTTTTCGTTTTTAGTTGATAGTGGATCGATGCTAGGCATTATAACATGTTGAGGCACTTTTAGCTCTTTTTTCATGTAACACTTGTGAGAAACGACCATAGCATCATATTTTGTGATAAACCTCTTCAAATACCTCCACATATCCTGCCAAGGCTGAGAAACGTCGATGTGACATCTCCAAATCCAGGGGCAACAATCTTTCCCATAAAAATTTATCATGGGCAAAGGCTGGGGGTCGTGAACTATGACCGCATCATGGTCAATATGCGTAAAAATGGAAAAATTTTCATTTTGAGCTAGATAAATTTGTTTCTTCATTTTTGATAGGTTTATCTTCCTTCCCTGAAGAGCGTTATGAAACTTCTTGGTGATCTCAAAGAAATCTGGGGTCCCGTGCAGGATTCTCCAACCGGCATCGATTCCGATCGAATTCATTAACAATACTAGGGAGTTCAGCATCTCCGCTACCCCGCCTCCTTGATAAGTAGAATTTATGTGTAAAATATGCTTTCCCAAAAGAGGCACTGCTTCTTCATAAATGTGATTAACGGTTTTCTCTCCAGCAATCTCTTCGTATTCTTCTATCCTTTTTATCATCCGGCTCTTCCTCTGATTAGCTTTTTAATAATCTTCTTTTTGTTTTTTAAAGTTAGCGGTATGGTTCCCCTATCTCTTCTTTATCTCCTCCGCGAAATGACTAGACTTCTCCACTTTAGTTTCCGCTTACACTTCTTTTATTAAACCTCCTATTCATCCCTCTTTGCTATCTCTCATAACTTCATTCATTTTTATTGTTTTTAATTCCCTTTTCATTCTAACAAATTCTCAAAGTTTTAGCTTTAAAGTTAGAAAAAGGAAATAATGTGGAAGAAAAAGGGATAAAAAGATGCGTGGGCAAGGTTCTCTTCCACTTTAACTCAGATCATTAGAACTGTATGCGCCTCCCAAGACTGAAGACAGTTGCAAAAGAGATACATCAACGAGTAGTTATGAAATACACTCTTTTGCAAAACTCAGCAAAGAAGAAAAATGGCAGGGACAGCGACAATGTCTCGAGTTCAATCATTAATTTTTTATATCTTGGGCATAATAAGGGGAATAAATGTCAGGCCAGCCCCAAAAAATTGAAAGGAAGGGATGGATTAAATTCCGTCCGGATTATTGCATTGGCTGTCAAGCATGCTTGCTGATATGTCCTCTCAACCATGAGGGCGTAATAGGCTATGATCTTAGCAGAATATTCTGGATTAGCGGTGGCTTTGAAGAGGTAAACAAGGGGAAGCCTGCGTTTTGTGTTCAGTGTGCCAATCCTAAGTGTTACTATGCTTGTCCTGTCGATGCGATTTACATCGACAACAAAACCGGTGCAAGATGCATAGACCCCGAGAAATGCAACGGCTGCAAAAAATGCATAGAAGCCTGCCCGTTCAAACCCCCAAGGATAAGCTTCGACTCAAAGAGAGGAATTGCTATCAAGTGCGATCTCTGCGGAGGAGACCCAAAATGCGTGGAGATATGTCCCAACGAGGCTCTCTCATACGTTCGAAAAAAGGAGAAGTAAAATGAAAGGTTACATGGGAAAATACTTGGTGATTGATCTTTCGGAAGAAAGTATAATTGAGCAAAGTTCTGAGAAATACGTACCAAGATTTATAGGAGGATATGGAATGGCTCTCGGGATCATATGGGACTTAACCTCCGGTAAAACCCTAGAGTTCGACCCTGAAAATGTTTTGGTGTTTGCAACCGGACCGCTCGGTGGCACGCCCGCCCCATCCTCAGGCAGGTTAGAAATAGCAGGAATTGCCCCGCAGGGATATCCCTTACCTTGGGTATGTGATTCAGGAATGGGCGGAGACCTCGGTCAAAAGCTTAAGTTTGCAGGTTATGATGCGGTCGTGATAAGAGGGAAAGCGGAGAAGCCCAGGTACATTTTCATAGAAGATGGACACGCTGAGTTGAAAGATGCCAAAGAGTTGTGGGGTCTAGACACCTTTGCTGTACAAAAATCGATAAAGAAAAAGTACGGGAACGAGACCACTATTGCGGCCATAGGTCCCGCCGGTGAACACCTCGTCAGGTGGAGCATAATAAACTCAAACACGGAAAACGCATCAGGGCAAGGCGGATTTGGAGCGGTCATGGGATCAAAAAATCTGAAAGCGGTAGCAGCAAGGGGTGGCAGTAAAAGGATATCCGTTGCAAATCCAAGCAGACTCATCGAAGAATCCTTAAAGATAAAACGTGAATACGGGAAAGTCGGAACCCTCGGAAAAGTAAATGACAAAAAATTCGGATGCAAATCAACAGTCAAAGCAGGCAGCATATCCTGCATGTTTTGCAGGCTGAACTTTGCAAGATGCTTCAAAGATGTTCCTTGTTGTCAGACTGGCCAAAAAACTGTTTCAGGCATGGAAACGTGCGTGGCTGATGCCATTAAATGCAAGTTTACTAGGGAAGGCATGAGCGAACACGAACGTTTTGAAATCCAGTTTGAGCTAGCCCAATACATGAATCAGTTGGGATTAAACCACTGGGAGGCAAACATTGGTTTTCCGGGCTGGTTTGCGAGATGCAAGGAAGACGGTGTGATGGATGAGGTGATGGGGGAGCCGATAGACGTTCTTCAGAAAGGTGACATGTGGTTGGGAAGCCATCTTGGAATGAGTCCCGAGTTTTGGTTCGACTTCTTTAGGAAGGTGACTAATCGAGAAGGCCTTGGAAACGTATTTGCAGAAGGAGTGCCGAGAGCCGCGGAAAAGATCGGTGGTGTCAAAGAAGCAGAAATGATATACAAACATGGTTACGCTTCTCACTGGGATGGGAGGGAATTGCATTTTATCTATTATCCTATGTGGATTGTTTCAGCTCTTATCTGGGCGATCCGAGGAAGGGACCCCATGAACAGCACCCATGGTTTTTGTCAGAATTTGTCCATGCCAGTCAAAGAGTGGTTTGGTGGCCAAATGCCGTATAACGAGCTAAAGAGAGTGGCAAAGGAACTGTATGGAACAGAGAACGCGGTGGCCGGTTTCAGAACTCCTGAGTTAGGATATAAAGACAAAGAAATACCTGCGATCTGGCACGACCATGCCTCAATGCTAAAAAACTGCATGGTGGCTTGCGATCAAGCGTACTTTGACGGTCCATTGCTCTGGAAAGAAGAGGGTGGTGGGTATCATGCCGGCGATTACACAGCCTTAGCAAGGTTGTATTCAGCCGTAACTGGCGTCGAACGTTCTTTTAAAGATCTATATAAAGACGCTGAGAGATGCTTCAACCTTATGAGGGCGATACATGTTAGGCAAGGGCGAACAAGGAAACACGATGAGAGTGTTATCCCATACTATGAGCAGCCCGATTTTCAACCTAAAGCGAATACTCCGCATACGATAGATCCCAACAAGTTTCGATCTCTTATGGACAAGTATTATGAAAGGAGAGGCTGGGACAAGTGCACAGGATGGCCTACCAGAGAAAAATTAGAGGAGCTTGGCCTAAAGGATGTTGCCGATGAGCTCGAAGAACTAGGAAAATTGCCGTAAGATCTCTATTGATCCTGCTCCTCCCTCTAAAAGGCATAAGTGCATAAAACACAACAGAATTTTCGTCAACAAATTTGATTATCCCCTTTTTGTATTCCGATTTGGAACTCAAAACTAGAGGTAGTAATCTATAAGTAGTTTGAGCACAAACTTGGGATGTTTGACCATTAGCGACAATATAAAGAAAATAGAGAACTCGCCGTAAACAGTTTTTGTGATTTTAGCCACACTTACAATGCTGAAAATCTCATCCAAATAACCGAACACGTCTCTTTTTTTTGAGAACTCAATTATGCCCGAGAGATGTTTCGCGCTAGTTTGAACTTTCTTTCCCGCGTAATTGCGCTTATACTCCTTCTCATAACTGGCGAGTTGGCGCGCTGAATAATCCTGCGATTCGAGAGCGTTCATCACCACACGCGACGCCAGCGTAGCGCCAGTTAGGGTCGTTTCCACACCACCACCCAATAAATTACTCACCTGACCCGCGGAGTTGCCGACAAGCGCGACACCATTATCGACAAATTTGGGTAATAAACCTGTATAGGGTATTCTGTCACCGTTTCTGTCAATTATCTTTGCAGATGCGAACTCCGCCTTTTTATCGATGAATTTTCTCAGAATTAATCCCATTTGGTTGGGGAATGGGGACCCGATACCAACGTTGCATTCTCTCTCGCTTCGAGGATAAAGCCATAGATACCCCAATCCGATTTTTTTACTTAAATAAAAATGCGCACAACTCACATCTAATCCCTTACAATTTTCCAGCTTGAACCTGAAAGAGGGCATAGTTTTAAAATCTGATAACGGAAAGTGGGATGTTGAGGCAACTGTAGATCTTGCACCGTCTGCACCTATAGTGATTGGCGTATTGTATGCGACTCTTGTGGTTCTAATGCCCCTCACAAACCCATCTCTTTTTATCACGGAGCTCGCTCTCTCTGCAAACCTGAACTCCGCACCGTTAGATTCTGCAACATCTTTCAGATATGTCTGAAACTTATTCTCATCTAGCAGATATGCGTCACCTGTGGTTTTCTCTGGGATATCTATGCTGTGGCCCGTATCTAAATTGATAACGGTAGTTCTAAGAATTCGATTGGTTACTAGTTCCGAGCTCTCCGGTATTTTTGCTAATGTTAGCACTTTCTTCCCGACAAGTTCACCACAGAATGAATCGGTCACCCTCTTGCGTTTTTCTAGAACCAACGGACGCACGCCTCTTTCAGAAAGCAGTACCGCTGATTGAAGCCCACCAGGTCCGGTTCCCACGATACAAACGTCAAACATCATACTTGACCCCCCGCTTGCCTGAGAGCATATCTTCACACTACTTATAATAGTTTTTCAAATCGTTTAAAAATCAATTCTTCCATATCCGCCTATAAATCAGTCTCGCTCCTATCTTCTTATTACCGAGGCAGACTGCTTTTCTCCGTGGTGTCCCCTTGCCAGAGTTCGCCCGTGCGCTTGGATAATGATGTCGGTGCATGCTAAGCTCCGAGCGAAGCGAGGAGTTTGGATGAAGTAACGAAGACACGAACACGCTGCTGGGTGAAGTGTCACTTCATTCTTTTAGTTTTGTTTCTTTCTATCCCTATATAGAATCATAAAAGTCCCCAGCAAACCTACTATTAAGAGTCCGATATCTTCCAGGATACTTAGAGATATTGCAGCATTAAATCCAATAATAGACCAGATTAAGGGAATAAGTAGAATATATTTTGGAAACTTTTTATCTGATAATAATAACAACCCGAATGTGAAACTAGTGGTGGGGCAAGGGGCAACACCAAAACAGGGTGATTGTGGATAACCATGACCCAAAAGGCATCCAAGAACAGGATATATAACCATATCATAGATTATCAAAATGCATCCTGTAACTGAAAATGTATTTGGTTTAAGCTTAAATGAGATACTATGTTTAATTACACCGACTATTAAGAATAAAATACCCTGGATTACGAACAAAGCACCGAAACCCTATGCAGTCTTGTTGATTGAGCAAAAATACACCAGGGGATATACGCCACCCATCCATAACCAAAAAAATGATGAGATACCACAAATGATTCTGTCCGATTGCTTTGTTTTCTTAATAGTCAAAGACAATGCTACAATTCCAAGTAAATAGACAATCACCTGCATCGGCCAAATAGAAAGATTGTATTTTTCGAAAACTCTCAAAAACGGGTCAACTGCAAATGGTAAACCCATTTTTGTCCTCCTCCTTGAAACTTTTCGGCATTTCGTCTAACGTCCTGAGGATAAAAGAAGTTTGCGTAGCAAATTTGGGACAATCCTCAATCTCCCTTTCATCTGCTTACGCAGTCCCCACATTGTTTACTTGGGCGCCTTGAAGAAAATATTGCCTAACCAGACAGCCGTAAGCGCAACAACAAGACAAGTCACGAGCATGATAAGATGGTGGGAAACATTCGATTCAAGCAATTGATAAAAATCTCTTGGGTCAATGTTGGAAACACTTATCACAAGCACAGCAAAAAAATTAGTGGTTCCATGAAGCAGTATAGCCGATACAAGGCTACTTGTCTTCCAGTAAACATAACTAATGGCAAAGGATCCTATCATAACTACTAGTACTAGTATATCGTTTCCAAATCAACATACCAATAACTTTCATATCTCAATTCCTCCAGGCATCTGATCCATCTTATATTTCCATTTGAATATTACTGGCATCTTATTCAGATCATCAAAATATTGGCTAATGCGTTCACACAATTCTTCTTTTGATGAAACCCGTATCCCTCTCAACATACTCCTCGTTAGCTTACTGAACAAACTCTCGATGATATTGAGCCATGAT
>Ga0209121_10006306_pt1 | contig 10437 bp, 8 predicted proteins | sample Cruoilmetagenom3_FD_187292 | JGI IMG/M metagenome (GOLD analysis project Ga0209121, IMG submission 187292) | Oil polluted marine microbial communities from Coal Oil Point, Santa Barbara, California, USA - Sample 3 (SPAdes) (version 2) | ecosystem: Environmental > Aquatic > Marine > Oil seeps ...
TGGGGGATAGGGCCAGAGAGTTGACTATGAATCTGGGTAAAGCAATGCTTGTTCTTCATGGGACCTCCTGCCTTTCACATAAACAGATGACTTCATTGCTTGAAGATGGAGTAGCTAGGGTGAATATGTGGACTCGTATTGCAAGGGAATCGGGTCAATATGCGGCCCAAAAGCTGGTTGAACGGATGGATCAAATAAGGAAGGGAGATTTTGAATCAGCTGAATCAAGGCAATACATATTTGATTCAATTGAAAAAGCAGCAGATATTATGGAAGAAACACTGGAGCTCTTAGGATATATGAATTTGAGAGAGGATAAAAGATTGTAGATAATTATGATTAGATTTTCAGTTTTCGATTTGGAAAGTGATTTAAGCAATCTTGGAACATAATGAAACTACTGTTTTTATTAATTCAGAAAAACATGTTTTATTACAATAAAATTTAAAAGCTCCTAAAAGATAAGAGATGACTACATAGACTGAGACTTTATAGACTGAAAGGTTGATTGTAGGGCTGCAGGATCTTTGTCTGCTATAAAATTGGACTGGATATAGTCTTTTTCTTAATTATTTTTACGCACCGCATATTTCCTGCTCCAAAATCATGATTTTTGATACTTTTTGAAGCTGATAACATTTGGTTACATCTACTTTTAGCTGTTTATAGATTGATGGCCCAGAAGTAAATTCTGATAAATTATAAATAAAAGTATTAGAGAAAATAAATCATGGTCCAAATTCATTATCCAAGAGCACTTCAAAAAAATGACTTCCAAGAAATTTTTTTTGTTCCATCAACTTCTCTGGGATATGTTTCCTGACAGACTACTAAAAGGTTTTAATCTTCTCATCTTCCCTAAGTGACTTAAGGCTTCTAAGATTAATTTGTTCTGGAACATTAGCTCTTTATAGTCAACAGGGGCACAAGGTGTTTATGTGTCATGTTTGTGATGGAAATAAGGGCAGTGTGGTTTATTCTTCTGAAGAATTAGTAAAAATATGCAGAAAGGAAGCAATAGAATCGGCGAAGTTAATTGGGGCTAAGTCAATATGGGGTGGAATATCAGATGGTGAAGTGGTACTGGATTTAGAGTCAAGAGTAAAAGTAATTGATGTCATAAGACAGGCAAATCCTGATGTGGTAATAACCCATTCTCCTAATGACTATCACTCAGATCATATAAATACAAGTAAACTTGTATTTGAGGCAACTTATTTAGCAAATCTTAAATTATGAAAAACTGATTACCCTGCTACTGGTAAACTGACCTATTTGTATTATATGGATACTCTTGCTGGGATTAACTTTATTCCTGCAGAATATGTTGATATAACAAAGACAGTAGATGTTAAAGTTGAAATGATGTTAAAGATGAAATCACAATTAGGATGGCTAAAAGAAATGCACAATTGTGACTCAGAGGAGTTTATAAAGACTGTAGCAAGATTTAGATGATTTCAGGCTGGAGTTCCTTTTGCAGAAGCTTTCATGCAGCAAAAAATGTATCCCCAGGGGCTTACTAAAAGGATTTTGCCTTAATAGTAGTAAATTGGGTAATAATTAAGATTTACTTTGTAGTCTTCCTCATATAAGCACATATCTTATAAGACATACTAAAAGACCTTATTATAAATTAATTATTCAATTAATTTTGTATGTTTTTCCAAATTTGTTAAAATGTAAATTAATGATAAGGATAAAAATTATTAAGAAGGTTTTTTAATATGGGAGGGTTTTTAAAAAATTTAAAGAAGTTTTTTACTGAACCACCTGGGGGTGGTGGGTCTAACTTTGTAACTTTTAAGGTCAGGTGTAGTAGATGTGGAGAGGAAATTGAAGTTAAAGCCAGTAAGACAAGTGATATTTCCAGAGTATGTGAAGGGGAAGGTCCATCTAATGCAGTGTTTTTTCTAAGAAAAGAAATACTGGGTGAAAAATGTAATAATTTAATATATATTACTGTCTATTTTGGACCAAATTTTAACGTAATTTCAAAGGATATTGCTGGTGGGGAATTCATATAACTTCCTATATTTAGTTAAGTATTGTTTTATGTTACAATTTTTAGGCTATAGTGGATTTATATAATCAGTTTTAAAGAAGATATTATTATAGTAGAATTGATAACATTTGATTACTAATTCTAATTGTCCTGTTGCTGATTTTGATAATATGAGCTAAATATATTTTTTATTTAAGTCATGTATATTCTTTAGCATATAAAAATTTATTGTTTGATTTTTTTAAGATGGACTATCTGAAAAATTTGAGTGTAGTTATACTGGCAGCCGGGAAGGGAAAAAGAATGAAGTCAGGGATTCCAAAGGTACTTCATCATATTTGTAACCAACCAATTTTGTATTATATTTTGTCTTCTATAAATAAATTAAATCCTAAAAATATATTTATAGTAGTAGGTCACAAAGCAGAACTGGTAGATGAGTATATAGCAAGTAATTTTCCGCAGGTTAAAACTGTTTATCAAAGAAATCAGCTGGGTACTGCCAATGCTGTTTGCGTTATGGAAGATCACCAAAAAGATCTGGGAGAAAATGTTCTAATACTGCCCGGTGATTGTCCTTTAATTGCTATAAATACTTTAAAAAAGTTAGTAGATAAAAAGGTTAAAACGGGAAGTACTGCTGTTGTTATCACGACTATTCTCTCCAATCCTGAGGGGTATGGCAGGATAATTAAAGGTGATAATAACAATGTTTTAAAGATAGTAGAAGAAGCAGATACAACTGCTGAAGAGAAGAAAATAAACGAAATTAATTCATCAATTTACTGCTTTGACACTAAATCTTTATTTATAAATATAAAAAATATCAATTCTAAGAATTCACAAAAAGAATATTATTTAACGGATATTGTAGAAGAATTGATAAAGAAAGAAAAGAAAGTGACATGTCTTAAAACTTATAAAAGCTTTGAAGTTCTGGGTATAAATGATAGAATTCAGCTTGCTGAAATAGAGAAGATTATGCAAAAGACAATAAATGAGAAGTTAATGCGAAATGGAGTTACCATAAAAGATCCCATTTCCTGTTATATTGGAGGTTTAGTAGAAATAGGAAAAGATTCAGTTATTGAACCTTTTTGTTTTATAAAAGGCAGGTCAAAAATAGAAAGTAATTGTATAATAGGCCCATTTTCACAAATTACAGACTCAGAAGTTGGCTCAGGCACTAAAATCAATTCTTCAGTTATACTTGGTTCTATTATTGGAAATAATAACAGTATAGGTCCTTACAGTTATATCAGACCTGGAACTTTAACCGGGGATAATGTAAAGGTTGGTGCATTTTGTGAGGTTAAGAAATCAAAAATTAATAGCAGGAGTAAAGTTCCTCACTTAAGCTATGTTGGGGATAGTGAGATTGGTTCAGGTGTGAATATAGGGGCTTCTTCTGTAACTGTTAACTATGATGGCTACAATAAAAACAAGACAATTATTGAAGATAACGTATTTATAGGTTCAGATACAATGCTTGTAGCACCAGTTAGAATAGGCAGGGGGGCAATAGTTGCTGCTGGATCAGTTATAACTCAAGATGTTCCTCCAAACGCTTTAGCTATAGAGCGTGGAAGTCAAAAAAATATCAAAGATGGTGCTGTCAGGTATAGAAAAAAGAAGAAGGAAAAAATAGAAAATTAATTAAATATGAATATATAGTGTATATATAATAGATTGGCACAGAATTGGTAAAATATAAAAAATAAAATAAGGTAGGAGAGTAAAATATATGAGAGATTATCCAAGTAATAAGAGGATGATGATTTTTTCAGGTTCATCTAACCCTGAACTTACAGAAAAAATTGCTGGAAATTTAGGAATTAAAGTTGGTAAAATAACCAGGACTAAATTTAAAAATGGCGAGATATATGTAAAATTTGATGAAAGTGTCAGGGGTGCAGATGTATTTATTGTACAAACATGCAGTGATCCAGTAAATGATAATATAGTGGAACTACTTATAATGATAGATGCTTTGAAAAGAGCTTCTGCAGGAATGATAAATGCTGTAATACCTCATTATGGATATGCAAGACAGGATAAAAAAGCTGAAGGAAGAGAACCTATAACAGCGAAATTATTTGCAGATTTACTATCAGTAGCTGGTATGGATAGAATGATAGTAGCTGATCTCCATGCTGCTACTATTCAAGGTTTTTTTGATGTTCCCGTAGACCATGTTACAGCAATACCTATAATAGCTAAATACTTTAAAAATAAAAAGATTAAAAATGGAGTAGTGGTAAGCCCGGACGTAGGCGGTGTAAAAAGAGCAAGTATATTTGCAAAGCAGCTACACTACCCGCTTGCTATACTTGATAAGAGAAGACCAGCTCCTAATATGGCAGAGATAGAACATCTTGTAGGAAATGTAGAAGGCAAAGAGGCAATAATAGTTGATGATATGATAGATACTGGAGGTACTATAATAGAAGCTGTAAATATGTTAATTAGACATAAAGCAAAAAAGGTTTATATTGCTGCAACTCACCCCATCTTTTCTGGAGATGCTGCTAAAATGTTGGAAAAATCAATGGCAGAAGAAATAGTAGTATTAGATACTATCCCATTAAATAAAAAATATAATCCTGATAGAATAAAAGTGCTTTCAATTGCTTCTTTACTTGCAAAAACTATAAAAAAAGTCTATCATTGCAAATCTGTGAGTGAGTTGTTTAAGGGAGAAAATCTGGTTTAATTTAAAGAAACGAAATGAGGTATGTATATTATGGAAAATTTAGTTATAGAAGTAAGCAAAAGGCAGGATAATGAACTGAAGAAAAATGCTGCGAGAAGACTAAGAAGAGAGGGTTTTATTCCTGCAGTACTGTATGGATTAAATAAAGATCCAATTTGTATTAAGGTAGATGTAAAAGAGTTTAAGGAGCTGTCAAAAGGAAGAGGAGCTACAAGTTTGATATTTGATATGCAGATAAATGGAGATAAAAAAAATAAAAAAGATGCAGTACTTTTAAAAGATATTCAAAGAGATCCTATTTCAAGAGAATTTATACATCTGGATTTTTTAAGAATTCAAATGGAAAAAGAGGTAGAGACTACAGTTCCTATTGTAATAATAAATGAGGAAGAATCATTAGGAGTAAAAGAAGATGAGGGAGTTGTACAGCATGGTATGCGTGAACTTCATATATTATGCTTACCAAAAAATATTCCTGAGAAGATAGAATATGATATAAAAAATATGAGGATGGGTGATAGAGTAAAAGTTTCTGATATTGAAGTAAGTGAAAATATTAAGGTTTTAAATGACTCATCTGAAATTGTGGTTTCGATTATTCATCCTACTCATCTAAAAGAAGAAGCTGAAGCTGAAGAAGAAGCTGTTGAAGAAGTAGAAGAGGAACCAGAATTAGTCGGCAAGGGAAAGAAAGAGGATAAAGAAAAGAGAGAAGAGGAACCAACTTCTAAGGAGAAAAAAAGTTGAGGATAATTCAACTACTAAATATATTTATAATGAAGCATAAAAGTAATAGTGATTGATAATAGCGATTAATAGTAATTATGATTTTGATAGTCGGTCTGGGTAATCCAGGAGAAGGGTATAGGTTTACCCGACACAATATAGGTTTTATAATCCTGGATAAATTAGCTGAAATTCTGAATAAAAAAAGACAGTATTTTAAATTTAATTCTTCCATTATAGAATCCTTTTATAGTAAAAAAAAGTTATTGCTGGTAAAACCGCTGACCTTCATGAATAATAGTGGAGAAGCAGTAACTTCTATATGTAATTTTTACAAAAGTCAGATTAAATCAATTTTAATTATCAATGATGATATAGATATTGAATTGGGAGAAATTAGACTCAAAGCTAGTGGAGGAACTGGTGGGCATAAGGGACTGGAGTCTATAGTTAGAAGTTTGGGGAATGCAGATTTTGACAGACTCAGGTTTGGAGTTGGGAGACCGCCTGGTAGGAAAGATGCTGCTAGTTATGTATTGGATGAATTTAAAAAAAGTGAAGCCTGTGAAGTTGAAATTAGTATTCAAAGATCAGTAGATGCTATAAAAGGTTATATAATAAATGGGATAGAATATAGTATGAATAAGTACAATATAGGTACAATTAAATAAACAACGATTTAATACTCCATGCTGTTTATTCTTTTTATTCTAAAGATTGCTTCATTACTAAACCTGATTACTAAGTCTGGCTACTGAATTAATTATAATTGTATTTGTTTACTTTTTGGTGCTTTGGTGATAGAAATGTTTCTGGAAAATTTTAAAAATGAGTATTTGTGGCGTAAGTTTATAGAAGAATATAAAAAAACCAGGACAAAAAGGGATAGTGTTAAGAACAGATATCTGGATAGTGTAGTAGCAGATGAAAATATATGGTCTTTTATAATAGGGGCATTTTTTGATTCTTTTAAAGTTCCAGTTATAATAATAACTTCCACTACCAATAGGGCTAAAGAACTGTCCAGAGAGCTAAAATGTATGCTAGAGAAAGTAAAAATTTTTAATTACCCGGGTCTTGGTAGTAGTATCTTTTATAAAAATAAGGCTGCAAGTGCAAGTGGTAATTTACCGGATAGATTAAATGTGATAAGTAACCTGCTGGATTTTCAAAAAAATAGGATACCCTTTTTAATAATTTCCACAAGTAGTGCTTTAATGAATTTAATGCCTCATTCAAGGATACCTCTTCTAAATAATATCACTCTTACAACCGGACATGAATATAATAGGGAAAAGCTGCTTTCAGACTTTACTAAAAAAGGATATGAAAGAGTCCATGAAGTCTATGATAGGGGAGAGTTTAGCATCAGGGGAGGGATTGTAGATGTTTTTGATATAACAGGTGAAAACCCCATTAGAATTGATTTTTTTAGTGACATTGTAGACAAGATAGTAACTTATGATATATCAGGACAAAATCTGGTAGAGAATTTAAATGAAATCTCTATTTGCCCTAATTTAAATCCCTGGGAGATTGAGGAGGAACTTGATAAAGAAGGCAAAGGCTATGCCTATTCTATGGGATATAACCAGAAAATGCTCTCTATAATAGATTTATTAAGGAAGTATGTTGGGGAATTTGGGGCTATAGTATGTGATCCACTGGAAGTTTGTTTAAAAGTAAAAAGTGATATTGATATATTTGAAAAATCCTTTAGTGGAGATGAAAAGAATTTAATCACAAAGTATAAAAGTGTGGTTAACTCATATATAGCAGGTAAGGATTTTCTTGAGGAAGAAAGATTTGAATTAAAGTTAAATCTTATATCAACAGTAAATGAATCTAAAGGTAGAGATGAGTTTGTTTTTGACCAGATAAATAAACAAAAAAAGAGTTCAGGAAATTCTACTGTTTTCGTGCAAAATTTGAAAAAAGATTTAAAAAGTGGAAGCAAAGTAATCATTTCACTGAAGGACGGGGAAAGAAGAAAAAAAATAAAGGAGATTCTTTTAAACAACTCTGTATCTTATAATGATTTAAAGAGAAGGAAAAAGTTAGATTTCAGCAGGCTAAATCCTGAAATTATTAATATTTTTGACATGCAGCTATACAGGGGGTATGAATCTCAGGATGTCTCTTTATATGGAGAGCTTGATATATATGAACAGACAGTCACGGAGGAGCCGGATAGAGAAATTATTTTATCCAGAGCTTTTGAAGAATTTAGTCCAGAAAATTATGTAGTTCATAAAAACCATGGAATTGGCAAGTATATAAATATTGTTTCAAGACAAATTGATGGACATAAAAGAGAGTATTTTCTTATAGAGTATGCAGACAGTGACAGGCTTTATGTTCCTACCTGGCAAGCAGATAGAATACATAAATATATTGGAGACAAAGAGCCAAAAATTACATCTCTTAGTTCCAGGAAGTGGAGCAGTCTTAAAAAGAAGGCTAGAAGCTCCGTACATAAATTAGCCATTGACCTGGCTAAGTTATATGCAGAAAGGAAGTCTGCCGAAGGATTTGCTTTTCCTGATGACTCTCCATGGCAGAAAGAGATAGAAGACTTGTTTCCTTTTAAGGAAACAAGTGATCAGGTAAAAGCTATAAATTATGTGAAAGAATCTATGAAAATGCCAAAACCAATGGACATTCTTGTATGCGGGGATGTTGGGTTTGGAAAAACAGAAGTAGCTGTAAGAGCGGCTTTTAAGGCTATAGAGAGCGGAAAACAGGTTTTAATGCTGGCACCTACTACAATCTTAGCTGATCAGCATTATCGTACTTTTAGTCAGAGATACAGAGATTACCCGGTAATATTGGAAGTGCTGAGTAGGTTTCGGACAAAAAAAGAGCAGAGAAAAATAGTGGAAGATTTTAGAGATGGTAGAGTTGACATGTTAATTGGTACCCACCGTATTCTTCAGGATGATATAATTCCAAAGGATCTGGGGCTTATAATTGTAGATGAAGAGCAGAGGTTTGGAGTCAACAGTAAAGAGAAATTAAAGTTACTAAAAAAAGAAGTAGATGCCTTAACTTTAACTGCTACTCCTATACCCAGAACTCTTTATATATCACTGACTGGGATTAGAGATACGGTACTGATTGAAACATACCCGGAAGGCAGATATCCTATCGAAACATTTGTTGGAAGGAAGGATAATTCAATTATAAAAATGGCTATAGAAAGAGAATTAGCAAGGGGAGGACAGGTATATTATGTCTGCAGTAGAATTACAGGAATAGAAAATGAAAGGCAGAAGCTTCAGCAACTAATTCCTGAAGCCAGGATTGCACTGGCACATGGGCAAATAGATGGCAGGACAATAGAGAAAGTAATGGATGATTTCATAGGTAAAAAGTACGATGTATTGCTGACAACTTCTATTATAGAGTCTGGGATGGATATTGGCAGTGTTAATACATTGGTAGTTATAAATTCACACAGGTTTGGACTTTCGCAGTTGTACCAATTGAGGGGCAGGGTAGGAAGATCATCTGAAAAAGCCTATGCTTATTTTTTCTACCCGAACAGAGAAAATTTAAATTTATCAGCATTTCAAAGACTTAAGACTCTGGCAGAATATACAGATCTTGGATCAGGATACAGTATTGCTATGAGAGATCTTGAAATAAGAGGAGCAGGTGAGCTACTTGGCCCCCGTCAGCATGGCCATATAAATAGTATTGGGTTTGATATGTACTGTCAAATTATGAGAGAAGAGGTTGAAAGGCTTAAGGGGAATGTGGTAGAGGAAGATATAAATGTTCAAATTGACCTGCCTTTGAGTGCTTATATTCCTAAAAATTATATTAAAAATGAAAAAGATAGGATAAATGTATATAAAATGTTAGGAAGCGCAAATAATTTTGAGGATATAAACAAAATACTAAAAGGTGTGGAGAGAAGATATAGAAAGGCTCCTTTTGTTACAGGTAACCTTTTTGATATAGTTAAAATAAAGTGTTTATTAAGGAAGGCTAAAATTGAAAAACTCGTTTTTATCAGAGGCAAGGGAGTTATTTTAAAAAAGGTAAATATGTCAGGAGAGAATGCTGCCAGGATGAATACCAGAGATAGTAATTTGGTTTATAGACCGAAAAATAAGGAAGTAATAATAAAAATAGATAAAAATATGAATCTAAATTTAGTCTTAAGATATATAAATGATATAATTGATTTTATTTAGAAGATATTTTAGCAATATTTTAAAAAAGAAAGAGGGTAGAAGTTGAAAAAGAATAGTTTTGTATTTATTCTGGCTATACTGGTAATTTTCTTTGTTTCATTTTTATCTACAGGCTGCAGCAGGACAGTAGCTTCTGTAAATGGTGTAAAGATTAAGCAAAGTGAAGTTGATACTTATCTTGATTTTCTAAAAAATCAGACTCCTGATGCTAAATTGCCTGAAAATGAAGAAGAGCTTAAGTCTATAAAAACTGTGATAATTAATTCATTGATAGATACAAGACTGCTTGAGGAGTATGCAGATAAAAATGGTATTGAAGCAAGTAAGGAAGAGGTCAATGAACAGTTTGAAAAAATTGTTGATTCATATCCTTCTAAAGATGATTTTGAAAAGGATTTAAAGGAAAAGGAAATAAGCACGAAGTTTTTAAAAAGTGAACTTGAAAGCCAGATATTGATAAGTAAGATTTTCGAAGAAGTCACTAAAGACGTTTCTATAAGTTCTGAGCAGGTAGAAGATTATTATAATGAAAATAAAGAAACATTGTTTAAAGTTCCTGAAAAAGTAAAGATCAGCCATATTCTGATTACGTTCTCTTCTGAAGGAGAAGACTCTGAAGCTGGTGAAAAAAGAAGAGAGGAAGCTTTAGATAAAATAAAATATGTTAAGGTACAGCTGGAAGAAGGGGGTGAGTTTGAAGAGCTGGCAAAAAAGTATTCTGATGATGAATCAAGTAGTGCAAATGGTGGAGATTTAGGATATGTAAGTGAAGGGCAGCTGATAGAAGAATT
>Ga0209121_10006308_pt1 | contig 10434 bp, 13 predicted proteins | sample Cruoilmetagenom3_FD_187292 | JGI IMG/M metagenome (GOLD analysis project Ga0209121, IMG submission 187292) | Oil polluted marine microbial communities from Coal Oil Point, Santa Barbara, California, USA - Sample 3 (SPAdes) (version 2) | ecosystem: Environmental > Aquatic > Marine > Oil seeps ...
CCACTAATTATCACCAATTACCACGAATAATTATTTAACAATTTATTTTATATAATAAACCTTTGAACAGGATTTTACTTTTTTTGTGTTCATTCGTGTCCATTCGTGGCTAAATACAAATTTCCTTTTAATTAGAGAGTTATCAAGACTTTGTTATGTCAAATGTTGAGATCTGAGCCCGTATTGAATTGCGGAGATGATAGATAAAATGACGGCTACTCCCATAAGGATAAAAGTCACTGTCTCTGAGCTCCAGAGGGTTATACCCAATCCTTCATTTATAATAACAAAAAATACAAAAAAGATGACTATATATTGAGAGACAGTTTTTGCTTTAGCTAATTTACTGGCAGAAATTATTGTCTTTTTCGCGGCGGCTTCTACCCGTAGACCCATAACTAAGAAATCTCTAGCTACAAGGATTATAACCATCCAGAAAGGAATAAGATGAAGCTGGATAAAAGAGACAAAAGCACCATAGACCAAAATCTTATCAACTACGGGATCCATTATCTTACCACTAGAAGTTACTTCATTTCTCTTGCGCGCAAAATATCCATCTAAAAAGTCTCCCAGAGAGGCAATTAAAAAAATTAAAAGAGATAAAATCTTCCCTTCCATACCTCCGATAAATAAAAACAAAATAAAAAAAGGGGAAATTACCAGCCTTCCCCAGGTTATCTTATTAGCTAAAGTCATTTATTTCCCCTTCATAAGGACTTCCCGAGCTTTACTTCCTCTCGGAGGACCGACTATCCCTTCTCTTTCTAATTCATCCATAATTCGTCCTGCTCTATTATAACCTATGGAAAGGCGACGCTGTAGTAAAGAAGTGGAAGCTTTTCCCATTTGGATTACCAACTCTTTAGCTTCTTCATAAAATTCATCTTTTTCTCCTTCAGATTCTAACTCTCTTTCTTCCTCTTCTTTGGTAATATCCTCCAGATAATCAGGCTCTCCCTGTTCTTTAAGAAAACTTACTACTTTTTTTACTTCTGCTGGAGATACATAACTTCCCTGAACTCTAAAGGGACTGGGAGCTTCCACTGGCGAATAAAGCATATCTCCATGTCCCACCAATTTCTCCGCTCCCGTAGTGTCTAAAATAGTGCGAGAGTCTATCTGAGAGGCTACAGCAAAAGAGATACGTGAGGGAAAATTTGCCTTAATTAATCCCGTAATTACATCCACTGATGGGCGTTGAGTAGCTACTATAAGATGAATCCCTGCAGCTCTACCCAGTTGAGCTATTCGACAAATAGTCTTCTCCAATCTTACTCCCGCCACCATCATGAGATCTGCCAGTTCATCTATGACGATCACTAAATAAGTAATTGTAGGTTCTCCCCTCTTTTCTACTTCTTTATTAAAACCTTGAATATTGCGGACTCCCATTTCATTAAACTTTCCATACCTTCTCTTCATTTCTCGCACGGCCCATTCCAGGGCTGAATTTGCTTCTTTTACCTCTTTTATGGTGGGAAAGATAAGATGAGGAATACCTGTATAATCAACCAATTCCACGGTTTTAGGGTCAATTAAAAGAAATTTTACTTTTTCGGGAGAAGACTTATATAAAATACTGATAATTATAGAATTTATGCATACACTTTTCCCTGAACCTGTAGAACCTCCTATAAGTAAATGTGGCAAAGACTCTAAATTAACCCAGACTGTTTCTCCGGCTATATCTTTCCCCAGGGGAAAGAAAAGATCAGCTTTTGATTTCTTAAACATATCCTCTGTTAGAAGCTCTCGTAAATAAACAAAATTTACTTTCTTTTTAGGAACCTCTATTCCCACCAGGGATTTTCCGGAAACAGGAACTTCAATACGCACACCAGGAACAGCTAAAGAAAGAGCAAGGTCATTGGAAAGACTAGTGATTCTACTTACTTTTGTGCCCGGGGCCAATTTTATTTCGTAGCGGACTATCGCGGGACCTTCCTTAACTTCAGCAATTTCTACCTCTACGCTAAAATCCTTCAGGGTTTGTTTTAATTTTTCTCCGGCAGTTTTAACTTCATCCTCTGTCTTTCTTTGAGGAGGAGAGGGGTTCAGTAAAGAAAGAGGAGGATTGTAAGAACCAGTAGCGAGATTAAGAGTTTCCTTCTCTAAAGACTTTCTCTCTTTCTCTCCATGCAAAGAAGGAGAAATTCTTTTTTTAACGGCAAACTCTTTTCTTATCTTTCTTTTAGCTAAAAAGGGAGAAAAATCAATAACTAAAAGAAAAGAGATGATGAATAGTCCTACTAATAAAAGAGGACTTCCTAGTTTACCAAAGAGAGAGAGAAATCCACCGGAAAAATAAAGTCCAAGGACTCCTCCTCCTTGTCTAAAGGAGGAAACATCCAGCCCTAAAAGGTAAAGAGAACTGCAAAAAGCAATAAGAAAAATAAAAAACCCTAAACTTTTGGAGAAAAAACCCTTAACTTTCTCTTCTTTAATCTTTTTTATTCCTACCCAGAGAAGAAAAAAAGGAAGAAGAAAAGCTCCTATCCCCAGAACAAGATATAGATAAGTAGCAATAAAAGTTCCTACTCTTCCTATATAGTTATGGGGTTGAATTTGCGGAGGATAAGTATGAAGAGAGGATCGGGAAGGATCATAAAAAATAAGATTAATGAGGATGAGCAGCCCGGCCATTATGGAAAGAATTGACCAAATTATTCTCTTTGTTTTTTCCTCAAACATAACATTTATCCTACTACTTTTATTTTTAAAATATTTTCCAATTGTTCCAGGGCAAACCTATGCCCCCTTTACAATGTTTTCTTCTACAAAATCATTAAGCATATCAATTACTAATAAAGCTTCCTTAACTATATATGCCTTGCTTGGTCTTCTTTGGTCAGGATACAAAATCTCAATTGGCTTCATAACACTATTCCTAATTCTTTCAAAATTTCTTTACTTTTTAGTAATACCCTTTGAGCCAATCTGAAATCAATCACTTTATCTTCGTTATAATCTGCATCATTACGATTTTTCCTAAGTTCATCTAGAATCTTACCTACAGATTGCTCTTTCGGATCTTTTGAGCTTTCGTAGTAATTAACGAGTGCCTCATGAACACTAACATGTCTGTTTTTGTTCTTATAATTCTTTTTTATCTCTTTTACATAATTCCAATAAAATCTATAATCTTTGAATCCCGCTTTATTTCTGGATAGACAGAATACACCATAGTAAGCTCTACTTATTCCCGAGCGAAAATATGCCTCTTTATTATATTTTATTAAATCTTCTGCCAACCTAATATAATCTTTCCAATTAAAACTCATAACGGTTCCTCTGTGAAATTTAATCTTCCGCTAACCTTACTTATTATTTCTATGAACCATTCTTCAAAAAGTTTATTTTCAAGTTCAACAGCCTTTTCGGGTGAATAATTTGTTTTGATCACGATAAACAATTCATCCCATTCTTCCTCTGGGTCATGATGAAGTTCAAGGTAAATAGGAACCTGTCCAAAAACTCTTTGAATATGTTCTCGAGCATCTAAAAGGATTTGAATTAGGTCATCATTAGACATTAAAAACATCTTTATTTCTTCAGGATTTTTAAAAATATAGATATTTTCTATATAGTCAATCAGGTCTTGAGGAAAGCGATAGACAGAGTTTTCTTCATTTCTGTCTTTATAAACCTCGGGTCTCATTGGTATAGAATAGATGATATCTTCAAGTATAACAGAAACTCCTACTGTAATCATCAACTCAGGACTACTAAATTTTGATTGCTGTATCACGATTCCACCTCTTCAAAAATATCCCTTGCCTTATTTGTAATACATGCCTCAAACGCATTCTCTACCCTTTCATGAGCTTTGTCTAACCATTCTGAAATTTGACCAAGAGATATATATTCTGGTTCAGCCATTGCATAGTCAAGGTCTAATAATATAGGAATTATATCTGGTTTTTTAGAAATCAAACTACTCAATGTTAATATAAGTTTCTCATTTCTTTTTTCGTATGGAAATTCCACTCTTGTTAGAAAAGGCCCATGAAGTCGTGGCATATTATCTGGGATAAAAGGATAATATTGAAAATAATCTTTAAGTTCTATTTTTTCATCTTTAAACTCCAATATATTTATATAACGGAGCCCTATTCTCCTAAATCCTTTTGGGTCAGCTATCTCTTTATATACTTTGAAGCCTTCCAGAATCATCGGCTTGAACTTATTCCATGTCGGATACGGCTTCAATTGATTAATAGCAAGAAGATCAGGAGCAACCTGAATTAATGCTGTTTTATCTTTTTTGTGAAATTGAACACGCGGGGGTGTAGGTTCCACCTTATGCTCAAGTCCTTTTTCAGTTGAAACAAACTGAACACCTATTCCAATTTGCTGTCGTTTATCTGGGAATTTCCCCCTTACCTTTTCATATATCAATCCTGGCAGGGTCAAATCCCATGGTTGATTAGGTATAAACTTAAATTCGCAAAGTGCTTCTACTAACGGTGGATTTCTATATTTTCTTCCCATCATTTATTTTCCCATTCATTAAATATTTTTTCAATCAATGGCTTGATTTGGGGCAACCGCTCCTTAATAACTTTCCAGACTGTTTCGTAATAAATTCCAAAATAGGAATGAATAATCTTATCCCTCATCCTCGCCATATCTTTCCATGGTAAATCTTTGTATCTTTTCCTTATTTCCTCGGGTATATTTTTTGTCGCCTCTCCAATAACTTCAATTTCTCTTACCACAGCACTTTTAGTCTTTTCATCTTTCATAAATTCTTCAAAACTCATCCCTCCAACAAAACTTTCTATCTTGTCTATTGATTCCAAAATATCCTTTACAAAAAGTTTGTAGTCTCTTTTCATACTGCTACTACCTCACTTAAAATGTTATCTCTTATTTCTGGACGCAAAGCGGGTTTTGGTACCAAATCCACTTTAACTCCTAAAATCTCCTCAATATGCCTCTCGACTTCAATGAATTTCAGAAGGTCAGGCACTTCATAAAAATCAACAAGTATATCAACATCGCTTCTTTTCTTCTGCTCGTTTCGGACATAAGAGCCAAAAATCATTATCTCTTTAATTTTATATCGTCTCTTCAATTCTTCTTTATGAGCAGACAAAATCTCCTTTATTTCTTTCAATGTCTTCATTGTTTATTCCCCCATTAAATCCTTTGAATTATGAATATCTAACAATCTTTTCCTTGTAACCTGAATAGCAAATTTTGATAAATCACAGCCAATCCATCTTCTGCCAAGTTTTTCTGTAACTACTAATGTAGTACCTGAGCCACAGAAAAAATCTGCAACAATGTCGCCGAGGTTGGAAGAGGCAAGGATGATGCGCTTTAACAGGTGTCAACGCTTCTAATTTCTTATCCAGCAAGATATTGAGGAGAACAATACTTTTTCGTTACATTCTTAATGCTATGGCTATTCTCTACATCTTTTACCACCTGCTAACTTATCTAAAAATTATTAGGCAATATTGACATTTTTTAATAATTCTCACTCAACAGTTCATAATATGCTTTTGGATGTGCACAGGCCGGACATTTTTCAGGTGGCTCAGTCCCTTCATAGATATACCCACAATTTCTACATTTCCATTTTACAACTTTCTCCCGTTTAAAAACTTTACCTTTTTCAATATTCTCCAATAAAGTTAGATACCTTTTTTCATGCTGCTTTTCTGCAACTGCTATTGCCCTAAATACTGCTGCAATTTCTGAAAAACTTTCTTCTTCAGCTATATTTGCAAATTCGGGGTACATCTTTGTATGCTCATAGTTCTCACCGGCTGCTGATGCCTTTAAATTATCTTTCGTACTTCCAATTACACCTGCTGGAAAGCCCGCAGTAATCTCAACTTCTCCACCTTCAAGGAATTTAAAAAGTCTTTCAGCATGTTCCTTTTCATTATTTGCAGTTTCAGTAAAAATTGCTGATATCTGCTCATACCCTTCCTTCTTTGCCTGAGAAGCAAAGAATGTATAGCGATTCCTTGCTTGCGATTCTCCTGCAAAAGCTCCTAAAAGATTTCTCTCAGTTTTTGTTCCTTTTATATTTTTCATTTTCTTACCCTCCTCTATTTTTTATCTTTTTATCCATAATCCATGAATATTACACATTTCTCTTGCAGATATTTTGCTGCCTTTCGGCATTTCAAATATAGCTTCAGGTGTATCATCTGGACTTAAATACTTTCTATGAATTACTCCATCCACAACAAGTTCTATCCACTCAATATAGTGTTTCTCTTCCATTGGGTGCAGGGCATTTTCGCCAATTTTAACTATGTACCGATCACTTTCTCTTTTTATAAATGGAACATGTTTTTCAATAGATGTATCTGCAGTTTTTTCCTCGAGAAGTTTCATAGGTTGACCACAACAAACAAGTTCTCCTGCTCCCTCGTGAAGCATCTCAACAATATTACCACATATCTCACATTTATATACCTGCATTTTTTTTGTCATCATCATCCTCCTTCTTAATAAATCTCTATGCTTTTCAAATATTTCATCTACCAATCTTCCCAGGGCTTTAAAATTTCCTTCTTTAGCATTTCCTTTCACCATAACTGGTTCAAGTAATTCAGCCCTAAGATTACTTAAAAGTCCTCTGATTTGTTCTAACTTCTCTCGCTGCCATCTTTACACCTTCTCAAATTCTTCTTTTGAAGCCCCACATACAGGACAGACCCAATCCTCTGGTAATTCTTCAAAAGATGTCCCTGGTGCTATACCAGAATCTGGATCACCTTTTTGGGAATCATAAATATATCCACATATTTTACATTTGTACTTTTTAGGGGTTCTCTCTTCTTTTTTCATTTGTTCCTCCTTAATGTAAGTAGGTGCAGTTTTAGGCGCTTTACCCCTCTTAATCTCATGGTAATATGCGTATGTCATCGGCTCTTTGTTCTCAAAAATTTCCGCATTGATTAATCTCCCTATAAATATAGTATGAGTCCCAGCATCAACTGTATTTATAACCTCTGCCTCTAAAGATGCTATAGTATAATCCTGAAGTATAGGAACACCAATTTCCCCCATTTTATAATTTATATCCTTAAATTTATCAACTTCTCTTCCCGATTTAAACCCAAAATGCCCTATTAATTTCAAAGGCGTCTCTTTTGAGAGAATTGAAACTCCGAAAACTTTGCTTTTCTGAATAAATTCATAAGTTAAATTTTGTTTGTTTATACTTACCGCTATTGTTGGGGGCTCTGAGGTTACCTGAAATACAGTATTAGCAATTTGCCCATTTAATCTTCCATCAACCTTTGATGTAATTACATATATCCCGTAACTGATTTTATATAATGCTTTAACATCCATATTTTTCCTCCTCTCCTAATAAATAACTTTTACTCTAAGGTCTTTACATTTTTTATCTATGCTCCAGTATTTTTCTCAGAGTAATGAAATCTGATTCAAAAGGTTTTTGATCTTCTTGATATCCTAGGAGAGAGGTGAAAAACCCCAATATTCCTGCGGTCCGATTTATCGGATCTCTCAATGTAGCGGTTTGATTTATCAAACTTGTTAATAAAACGTGTTTCGTAAATGAAACCTCTACAAAAACTACTTTATCACCAACCTCCTAACGGTTAATGTAAGATAAATTATGTAGTTTTTAAATTCCTTAGCATGAGCACTCATTATCTCTTCACAAGATGGAAACCTTGCCAAGTAATTCATAGATAACTTCTGCCCAAAGCTGGGCACAGAAAAGAAGATTATCTATCTTCACATATTCATTAGCCTGGTGAGCTACACTTTCTTCAGCTGGAGAATGCGAGAGACTGCTAATTCCCCGAAAATATAAATTTTTAGCTACTGTGATACCTCCTGCTGTTCCAAAATCCATCTTTATTCCCATGCTTTCTGCTGTCTTACGAAAGGCACTTATTAAAGGATCATCATTTTTTAATAGATGGGGTTGATTAAAACCGATTGTCTCTGTTTCTACTTCTATTCCCGACTTTTTTATTAATTCTTTTAATTGCTGAACAAGATTATCTTTATCCATACCAAGAGGATACCTTATATCTAAAATAGCTTCACACTCGTCTGGAACCATATTAGGAGCTTCTCCTCCCCTAATTTCCCCTAAGTTTAAAGTGGGTTCATTAAAAGCAGGGTGATATTCTCCTTTAAATTTAAACTCTTTAAGTAAAGGAAGAAAATCTATCATTTTATAAATAGCATTTTCCCCCTGTTGGGGAGTAGAACCATGAGCAGAAATACCCGAAGTGGAAAGTCTCACCTGGAGTAAACCTTTTTCTCCAATGATTGCTTCTCTTATTCCTCCAGAATCAGGGATAAGACAAAAAGACGGAGAAAATCCTTTTTTTAGGAGATATTCTACTCCCATTTTTGAGCCTCTCTCTTCGTCAGCTACTGCTCCTAAAATAATACTTCCTTTAAAAGGTAATCCTGATTTTAAAATAGCCTTTATCCCTGCCCAGGCAGCTGCATAAGGACCTTTATCATCTATTGCTCCCCGACCATATATCTTACCATCTTTAATCCAGGGAGAAAAAGGGTCATTTTCCCATCCGCTTCCGGCGGGAACTACATCCATATGAGCAAGAATAGCTATTGACGGTTCTCCTTCTCCAATATAACCTAAAATATTGGGACGAGATTTATCTTTCTCTATAATTTCAATTTTAGCTCCGATTTCCTTTAAGCTTGAGATGACTATATCTTTTGTTAAATATTCATTCCCCGGGGGATTAACAGTCTTTTTTTTAATAAGTTCACAAGTAAGATTAATCATTCCTTTTTTATCGAGATATTTTGAGAAATCTTCTCTCATTTCATTTCTCTCCTTTTTGTAATCATAGCTTACCTCAAGTTTCTGTCAAACTTTTTATTTTTAATTGTCAATGCAAAGTAAATATTGTTTGCGGTAGCCGCAGGCTTTAGCCTACTTTTAGAAGCTTTAGCCTGTGGAAAACAACGCAACTTAAAAGTTGCGGCTACCAGCCTACATTTATATAATTGGTCTGGCGGCTGCGAAGGGCGAGCTTCCATCCTACAGATACCCTCAGATATGATCAAGCCACCATACATAAAAGTTTAAGGGAAAGATAGCTTTTAAGAATTTATTTTGTTCTTTATTTTGCCCAAATTCCTCTGGGGTTGGTCCAAAAAGTAAGCGAACCATTTCTATATCAGAGAGAGAAACTATCTCCTTAGATTCCTCATCTTTTACCTCTATTTCTTCTCTAATTATTAAGTTTGCCTTTTGATGACTATCCTTCATTTTTAAAGTAATAAAGTTCCCCTTTGGTATTCCATAAATTTTAGCCCTTTCTTGAATCTCGGATTTAAAAGATAAAAGGGTTTCTTTTAAATCAATAACTTTAATCATTCCTAAAGATAAAATTTGCCAGGAAGAACTAACTCTGTATAAATAGTGGAGCATTTCAGTATCTGCATAAGGATAATGAACATAGATGGTATTCAAGGGATAATGCGAGAGTAAAAAAGAAAAAAGCTCTACTACTAAAGAGGGCTCCCCACCAAATTCAACTACTGTATTCTCATTTAAAACAGCATAGCAGGAATAACTCCCCTTGTTTCCCATCCATATTTGAATCTGTGTTCTTTTTAATACTTCTTCATAATTCTTTTTAGTTCGCTTAACTTTTAAAGGCTCTTTTTCATGTATTTCCATAATTTTGTCTAAATCCGCCTTACTATTATATCCCTTTAAAGTAAACTCCTTCCCTATTTTTACCTTCTTTATTGAACGTTGATTTAAACAAAAAACTATTTTTCTTCCTGCCGTTTCCCACCCAAAGTATCTATATCTTTGAGTATCTCCCCATAAAATGGATAGCGGTATTTCCCTTTCCTTCATCTTCTCTACAGAATATTTTAATAATTTTCCCATACATCCCTTACCCTGATAATCAGGATGAGTGGCTACACCACCAATACCTCCTACTTTAACTTTAGACTTACCAGCAATTACCTCCATAGGAAATAGCCCCACATGGCTGACTATTCTTTTATTCTCTTTAAGAATAAAGTGGTCTTCAAATACAAAATTTTCTCTTTTAGAGCTATGGGGAAAGTAATTTAAAAAATGCTCTTTAGTAGACCCATAGGCTATTTCCTTTAAATCCATTAATTCATCATATTCTTCTGGATACATACTTCTTGGTCCTTCATAAGAAGAATTCATAGTTTATCCCCTTTCGCTCCTTTTTTCTTTAACTTTCAATCTCTGTTATATTCCTAACGAGCTCAAAAACGAGGATATAATCCAAGTTCCTCTAAAGTAAAGCGCACTTTTCCTTAATCTTCATAATGATATCACTAATTTATTAACCTTATATATTGTTAGTATCGTCCATACTTTTCAGCTAAATTATGCACCATCTCATAATATCGCTCATAATGTGGTATCATTTGGCGTCTTTTCAATAT